>Ga0209628_10000357_pt1 | contig 27662 bp, 23 predicted proteins | sample TergutCu122P4_FD_187285 | JGI IMG/M metagenome (GOLD analysis project Ga0209628, IMG submission 187285) | Cubitermes ugandensis P4 segment gut microbial communities from Kakamega Forest, Kenya - Cu122 P4 (SPAdes) (version 2) | ecosystem: Host-associated > Arthropoda: Insects > Digestive system...
AGTTTATCGCGTTCTCGAAGCTCTGCTCGCAACCGCCTGATCGTTTCTTTCATTCCCATGAAAGAACAATAACAGTTTCAGCAAAAATATGCAATACCAATTTTTAGCGGAAACCGTGAACGGATACCTCAATCTTATGCACGTATCCCTTAATGTGGATACTAGGAAACTTGAAGTGGGTAACTTTGGAAGAAATAGCAATCTTAGAGAAGTTAAAACTCCGTGGGATCAATACGTCATTAACAAAATCCATGTTGAATCGCCATTTGGTAACGGGGATACTTGGGAAGTCAACGAGATGTTGCCAGAATCCAACAGGCTATCCGGCAATAGACACGATGCAGAGGAAAGGGAGCGTCTCAGAGGGCGAGACCTTTTCAAATAATGCTGCTCTCTATTTACAACATTTCGACCGATACCTTTTCATTTCCGGCATTTTATAAAACATCATGACAACTTGGTACTACACGAATGAAAACGGTGAAAGAGTAAGCGTTACTGGTGGACAACTAAAATGGCGTTCGCTACTTTTTTAAAATTTATTCGACAAGACCATTCCTATGCCCGACTACTTCGGCACAATGTCGATCACGCTGATTTCCGGCTTGCAGAGAAATCGGACCTCCGGTGCCCAACCGCGTTCCATTCCGGTGCCGCGAGTTACGATAAAATGGGATCCGTCGGGGTGCTTGTCCGTTCCGGGGTGCATTCCGACGGCCCATTTTCGGGGAAAGGGAAGTTTATGAACACCCGTCGCAATCGGTCCGTAAAAGGGAATAATAATCTGTCCGCCGTGCGTATGACCGGCGAGCATCAAGTCGGCGTCCGTCGGGCCGGTGATGTAAGTGGGGGAGTGTCCGACCATGAGATGAAATTTCGCCCGCTCTTCCTCCGTTTTCAAGAAAATTTTCGGTCTGGGCCACTTGCCGTAGGGACTCAAACCGGAATCACCCAAAGAGAGCAACGTCAAAACGACCGGGCCAAGATCAATGGTTTGGGTTTTATTGATCAATTGTATTTCCGTGTCCTTAAATAATTCCTGTAAGCGTTTTGCATCGTCGTTGTTTCCTTGAATGGCGTAAATTCCCAAAGGGGCCTCAAATTTTTCTGCGGTCAGTGCCCCGTTAAACCGTTTTCGGAGAGTTTCCATATCGCCGGCTTTCCCGAAAAACTGGAGATAGTCGCCGCCAAAGAGGATAATATCCGCTTCTTGAGAGTTCATCAGACGAAAAACTTTCAATTCGTAGTTGCTGATCGTGTTCGTTTGCGTATCGGACACAAACACGACCCGAATCGGTTTTTCGACCTTCGGCGACACAATCTTGTAATGCTCCAGCGTGATCGCGTAGGGTTCATAGAACATGCAGTAGATTCCGAGCACCGGAAACGGCAACCCCAGTACGACGGAAACGACGCCGGTAATCCGAAACTTGCGTAAATAAAGAATGAGGCCGGAAATGATTAAAAACAGGCCGAAATGAAAACAAACGCCTTCAACAATGTTTTGACCGTAACCGTGCCGAAAGAGGACCGAAACCCCTTTGACCATGAAAAGATCAATCAATACGGCGACAAACCACAGTCGTTTATTACCCCAATGGGCGAGGCTCCAGAGCAAAACAACGTCAACGACGAACAAAATTGAATTAAAGGGGACGGTGTCCATTACGAATTACGAATTACGAATTATGGGCCAATGACGAAGAAAACAGATTACCTGAAAAACCGGATTTTTCAATGTCTGTCCAGTTTACTCTCTGGAAAAATATGTCAAAATACGCAGATCGTCCTCCCTTTTCCATTCCTTTTCCGTGTCCTATGCCCTATGTTCTCTGCCTTGATATTATTTGCCGCCGAAAAGGCACCGGTTTTTGACCTTTCCGTGGTCGTCGATTGGATCGCGTTGTTCCTTTATCTCCTTCTCGCGTTGGTTGCGTTTTGGGGAACGTACAGCGTGATTTTGATTTGGCGTCGCGTCAGCCAGCTTCGTTTCAAAGACGAATCGGAGCAAATCGAGTTTTTGGCCGCGATTGAGCCTTACCTCGCGTCGAATCGCACGGAAGAACTGCAACAGCTCTGCGAGGAAGACCCCAGAGCGTTGGTTCAGTTGACGCTTGTTGCTTTGAAGAACAAGCATCTTCCGACATCAAAATTGCGAGACCTGTTGATCGAACGGTTTCAACGGGATATCTCGGCGGAACTCGACTATCGGGGAAGCTGGGTTCAAACGATCATCAAAGCGGCACCGATGCTCGGTCTTTACGGCACCGTCGTCGGTATGATGGGAGCGTTCAGCAAACTCAGTGCGGTCACACAGGTCAGTCCGGACAAACTCGCCGGCGATATTAGTTTTGCGCTCGTTACGACCGCGATCGGTTTGACCATTGCGATCCCGTTGATTCTCATTACGGCGATCATCAATATTCGAATCAGCAAATTCGAAGACCTCGTCGGTGCCGGATTGACGCGATTGGTTGAGATATTTAGCCGTCAGTGATTAGTGGTTAGTGGTTAGTAAAACTGTAGGCCGCTGATCACTAACCATTAACCACTAACCACTAACCACTTTTTTCTCGTTTCTCATTTTAAAAACTCAAAGTGTAAACGAAATGGTATTGAAACCGGAAAAAGTGTTGAAATTTAAGGGAATCGGGCATCGGGCATCGGGAAACGGGAATCGGAAATTGGAGGAAGTTTTTCACTTATCACCTATGCCCGATGCCCGATGCCCTTGACTGTTTTGAGTTACCATCTGTTTACGGTTTGAGTTAAAAAGTGTTTGCTGAACCACCTCGTTCTGAATACGATCTTCATTTCCGACTTTTCGGTTTGCCGGTCCGCGTGCACCCGTTGTTCTGGGCCGTGAGTCTCTTTTTGGGAATGTCCGGTTCCATCGAGGACATGTCGCTTTGGCTCTTAACGCTCGGCTCATGGGTCGCGGCGGTTTTCCTCTCGATCCTGGTCCATGAACTCGGTCACGCTTTACCGCTTGCCCGATTCTACGGGGCAAGAACTTGGATCATTCTTTACGGCATGGGCGGTTTGGCGTGTCACGAACCGTATTATCGCAAACGTGTGCCGGGAACCTGGGGGACGATTGCGTACACAGCCGCCGGACCGTTTGCCGGGTTTTCGCTTGCCGCCGTTTTGGTCGCTATTCTTCTTTTGTGCCGAATCGAAGTCCTTTTGGAATGGATTGCCTTCGGCGATTGGATTTTTATCCCTTGCATTTCTGTTAATCCTGTCAGTTTCGTTCAATGCGTTTCATTTCTTCCGAAGTACGGAATCTTTGCCCTTTACGAACTGGTCAACAACATTTTTTTCATTTCGATCTTTTGGGGCTTGATGAATTTGCTTCCGCTCTATCCTCTCGACGGCGGACAAATTTCACGAGAATTTTTTTTGATGCTGGATCGTCGCAGCGGCATTGCCAATTCCCTTTGGCTGTCCGTTTTCACCGGCGGCGTTATTGCCGTTCTTGGATTCCTTCAATGGGTCAACGTCCGGGAAATGCAAGGGATTCCCTTTATCCCGCTCCTCTTCGGATACCTTGCGTTTCAATCCTATCGGATGTTAGAGGGTAGAGGATAGTGATTAGTGGTTAGTGGTTAGTGGCTCTTTATCACTAATCACTAATCACTAATCACTAATTTTTTTGTTTTTTTTCAAAAAAATTTCAAAAAAAGTGCAAATCGCTATTGATACCTTTTTAAAATCATGTAATCTATGCACTAATGCAAATGCAGTTGCAAGAAACTTTTGATGATGAGCGTGAGTGTAACTCCAAAACATCCTTCAATCGTTCGATGCGAATTCTGTTTTGCATAAGACTCGACCCCAAGCGAAACATCAGTGAATTTTCAAAATGCTTCGTTGACGTTTCGGCAAAGGTCAATTTTTTCATGGGGACAGGATCGTTGCTTCAACGTTGAATCAACGCCCCCAAGTCAAATACGAAAAGGGTCGCGAGAACAAAAGTTACGTTGGAAAGGAATCGTGAAGCAAAATTATCAGATTCATCGAATTTCCTCCTTGTAGCGTTTCGTGATTGTGAAACTTTTCGTGTCACCTTACTAATAAGGAGATGGTTGAATGCCTAAGAAGGTAGCGAAGAAGGCCGCAGTTAAGAAGGCCGCCAAAAAGACAGTCAAAAAAGCTGCAAAGAAAGCTGCTCCCAAAAAAGCCGCTAAAAAAGTAGCGAAAAAGGCTGCGAAGAAAGTCGCCAAAGCCCCGTGCAAAAAAGCACCGTGCAAAAAGGCTTGTGCGGCATCCTAATCTTTTAGGATTACGTTCTTAACCGATACGGCGCATCTCGTCGTATGATTGACCTTAGAGTGTTTCGATTCCTCGTTTACGAAGGATCGAAGCACTTTTTTTGTTAAGGAAATCGGAAATCGGAAATAGGAAATCGGTTTCTCATTTCTCATTTCTCATTTCTCACTTGAAATGCTCCCCGCCGAAAAGGTCAAAACTTTCCCTCACACGCCGGGCGTTTATCTGATGAAAGACGACGCCGAACGGGTGATCTACGTCGGTAAAGCGAAGGACTTGCGCAGTCGGGCCGGAAGCTATTTTCAAAAAACCGCCGACAACGATCCGCGAATTTCGTCCTGGATCGGCGAAATTCACGATCTCGACTTCATCGAAACGGAGAGCGAAGTCGATGCGCTGCTTTTGGAATCGCGGCTCATCAAGGACATTCAACCGAAATACAATCGCGATCTCAAAGACGGCAAAACGTTTCCCTATCTCCAAATCACCGTTCGGGAAGAGTATCCCCGGGTCGAAATGACCCGCTCCCCGAAAGAGAAAGGCGTTAAACTGTTCGGGCCGTTCGCCAATTCGTCCGGTTTGCGGGGAGCGATTCTTGTGCTGCAGAAAATTTTCAAGTTCCGAACCTGCACGCTTGATCTCCACGAAGAAGATTCGCGTTGGCAATGGTTTCGGCCTTGCTTGCTCCATTCGATCCAGCAATGCACCGCTCCGTGCAATTTTCGCGTTTCAAAGGTCGCGTATCGCAGAAATATCCGGCGGCTGATCGATTTTCTCGAAGGGAACAAAAAGAAACTATTGCGAGAACTGAAAAAAGAGATGCTCATTACCGCCGAAGAAAGACGTTATGAAGACGCCGCCGAGCTTCGGGACCAGATTCACGATTTAGAAACGCTCGACCAACGCGGCGAAATCGACACGCATGTCCAGCCGGAAGTGTTTCAAATTGATCCACGTCGGGGAGTGCTTGGCTTACAAAAGGTGCTCAAGCTCCCGGAGATACCGCGAATGATCGAAGGAATCGACATTGCCCATCTGTCGGGCACGGACACAGTTGCCAGTCTCGTTCATTTCATCGACGGTTTGCCGTTCAAGCCGAGCTACAGACATTACAAAATCCGCAATGTTCAAGGCGTGGATGATTTCGCATCGATTGCCGAGGTCGTGTCGCGTCGGTTTTCGCACACGGATTCCGAAACGCATCCGCCGCCGGACATTTTGTTGATCGACGGTGGCAAAGGACAACTCAACGCCGCAATGAGCGTTTTGGAACACATGCCGAACAAACCGAAGTTTTTACTGTCCCTTGCCAAGAAAGAAGAGGAAATTTTCATCCCGAACCAGGACGAACCGTTGAAGCTCAGCCGACATTCGTTTGCGTTACGTTTGCTGCAATACGTCCGTGATGAAGCCCACCGCTTCGCACAACATTACCACCACGTTTTACGCAAAAAAACCACCTTTCAATGAGGGAACAACAGCCGGGAGCGTAACGAAGCGAAGCGACCCGGTTACTGCGTTATTCCAACCGCAAATTCACCGGCGAATACGGTTTCACGTCGATCTGGAACGAACCGGCGGTAATTGGGATCGGCTCGGCAATCGGTCGTCCCCGCAAATCGCACGGGGTCGCCGTTTTTGCGTCGAGGCCGTCCGGCAACGTTACCGTAACCGCCGGATCATCTTTCCCGCCTTCCCCCCCTTTCCCCCCTCCCTTGCCGGCCATTTCCCAGAAACGGAGCATCAGCTTTTCGGTGTCCACGTCCAGGCCGAACGACGTGACGTAAATCCCCTTGCGGCTCAAAGTGACGCCGTGGGTGCCGGGTTTGAGCGTTTCTTCCGAAACCCAAATCCCATGGTTAAACGCAAGTGCCTCCAATGACGGCGTGATAAGCGACGACTCGTTGTCGTACTCGTCAAACGTCCACAACATGAAACCCGCCGAGATGTCGCCGTGATTCCACAAGTAGAAATTCGTCGTCCATTGATTGTTGAACAGGTTGAAATAGATGTTCGCCTTGTCCGGGATGTAATCTTTCGAGAACCGCCAGCAGCCCGGTTCGCCGAGCGAGACCAATGGTGTTTCAAGCGGGCAAATGCCGACACCATAGCCGTCGTCGCCGAAAACCGCAACGCCGGTTCGGAGCCATTGCATGTGTCGATTGCTGCCGGGCACAATGTCCTTCGCCGGATCCACGATACCGCCGAGCCGACCTAAGCGGAACTGCGGATTTTCAATATTCAGCGGAAAACAAAAATACCCCGCTTCCGGCCAAAGGTCCGGCTTTTTCGCCGTGGCGGTAAACCAAAATCCGATTTGCGGGCGATAATTGAATTGGAAGATGGTAAAAACCATTTCCCCGAAAGGAAGATTGGGATCGGATTTGTATTGAAAATTGTACAATGTTCCCATTGAACACAAACCCGTAACTATCTCTTCGACTTCCAATGGAAAAAAACGCAGTTCCGCAACATCACGGGGAACCCCTTGCTTGCCCAATTGCGTGTGGACCCATTCCAACTGAAGGTTCTGGCAGTAATCGTTCATAAATTGGTCACACATCTCCGCACTTGCGCGTTGGTACATGAGGCCAAGGGGTTGATCGGGATCGTTTTTAATGATTTCACGTTGCGTTCGATTATCGACAATAGATTGAATTCGCCCCGTTTTCTCATCAATCGTAATGTTAAACCATTTTCCGTTGAGTGTTGTGATTCCACCGGGAGATTTTTTTGGTTGCCCATTGTCGATCAAATTTTTGTCAATCCAAGCAAAAGTTTGGCGATGTGTGCCAACGCCGCCGGCAGGAAATTGAGTTCCTGCAAGACCACGTACATCCCACGGTAATGGATTGAAACACAACTCGTGATCCCCTTGGTCGGAAAGACACATTGTGATTAATGACGCCATGTTCGCCGCTATTCGCATACAATCCGTTTTCTCCTCCCACGACTGGATCATTCGTTCTTGTGACAGTGTCCAATTTTGCGAGTCCCAGAGTTTTTGCCAATCGTCGCCGAACACGAGCCGCTCGCCGGTATCACGGTTGTAGAACCATTCCAGCGTGGCCCCCCAGGTGTGTTCGCCGTAACGGAGCGACTGTTCCCGTGCCTCGGCGATTTTTTGTGCGAACTCTTTCGAGAGCGGTCGCTTTTTTTGAATGGACACCAACGTATTGAGTATTTCCAGGTACGACAACCGTTCGTGCAGGACTCTGGCAATCGCCTGGCCTTGCGGATCGCACATCGGGCCATGAATCCAGGTGTCCGGCATGTCGCCGCGAACGACCGGGATTTTCGTAACATCTTCCTTTTCGAGAATGGCGTTACCGAAATCGGCGAGTCTGCCGATCCGAACTTTGGCGTTCGGGTATTTTTCGGTGCACTGTTGGAACAGGGCGTCCACCTCTTCCGGTCGCGGCGGCCCGTGATTGTCGCCGGTGTGAATCAAGCCCAGCCACGTTTTGTACGGCCAGTCGTTCGGCGGATCAATCCCGCTTCCGTAACCGTCCACGTGCATCGTGAGGACACGGCTGCCGTCCGGGCCTTCCCGAAAGTAGAGGAGCGGCACCTCGGGATCGCTGCTTCCCCGGTTCGTTCCTTCGTGCATGAACGTAACGCCGCTGTGTGCAAGAAGCGTCGGCAGAAACCAAACGTGACACGGCACGTCGGTCATCTTGGCGTCGGTCGGCAAGTCGAGACCGTACTGCCTGCTGATATTCGAAGCGAATCGGAGTCCATGCACCAAATCCTCTTCGACGAGCGTTTCGGTATGCGTTGTGAACGGCAAAGCGTGAACGACGAACCGGCCTTCACGAATCGCCTTGTCCAGCCGGTCTGCCCGCTCCGGCGTTTGATTTTCCAAAATTTTCGCAAGCGGCCAACCGGGAATCGTCCAGACGAATTTTCTTTCCTCCAGTTGGTCTTTGGAGGCATCGACCACGTTCAGGGCGTTGTCGATCATTTTTGTCCGATAATTTTCAAGAACCTCCGACGCCAGCCGCGTGTAACCGATGTCGAAATGCGTTTTGAAAACGAGAATGATTTCCTCAACGTTCGTTTTTTCCTCCGCAAACGCGGGAAAAGTAACCGCCAACAAAACCACAACAAGCAGAAACGCGAATATTCGTTGCATGGAATTACCTGTAAGATCAATTTGTTGCCTGGATTTATACGTAATCTTCAATCAAGAGAACCTCTGGGCTGGAAAAACGTTTAAAACCCTGATCATTCGTCAAGAAAAATTTGGCACCATATTGTGTCGCCGTCGCCCATTGAATTGCATCCGGTGTTTTTAATCCATATTTTGCCCGGATTTCAGCCGTCTGCCTTGCAAGCCCCAAATTAAACGGAGCAATGGTAAGGCTTGGTGTTTCAATGAGTAGCATTTCGTATTTTTCCACCAAGTACCAATTTTTTTGACGGCAAGGGATCACCAACGCCTCAGAACAGGTGATTGTCGACGTAATCGAATACAATTTTCCTGCATCGACGGCCTCGAAGAAAGGAGCCAGTAAGTCAGCATAAGGTTCGCGTTCTTCAACAAAATAGACAAACGGTGCCGTATCGATAAAAACCGATTTGCCGTTGATGACGTTCATGAGTCCCATGAATCTCGCTCCTCGCGGATGAATTGGTCAATATCAACCCCTTCCCAAGTTCCTTTACCGATTCCTTTCAATTCGGACAGTCGGCCTCGTTTTTTTTGGGGGGAATCCGGTTGATCAAGGGACTGTAAGATCAATTCTATGGCGCGAATCCGGGAGGATATTTCCATCTGGATAATTTCACTACAAAGATGTTCAAGTAATTGGGTTTGCGGCATGATTTTTCCCCATTGTTCTTCGGATTAAAAATTGTTCGCGGACCTATTCTAAACCGAAGAGTTTCTATTTTCAAGAGAGTCAAAAAGTACCGGCCGAAAAAATCACTCGCCGGTGGTGCTCATCGTCAGAACGCTGTGTTTGAGCCCCTTGATTGTACGCAAATTGGCCAAAAAATCTTTGATTCGTTCCCCCCGACCGCGCACGGCGACAATCTCCATGCAGTTGTCGTGGTCAAGATGAACGTGTTGCGAACAAAGAATGACGTCCCCCCAGTCGTGCTGGACCGCAAGGATTTTTTGGACGGTCCCCGGTTTGTGGTGATCGTACACGACGGAAACCGCACCGGCAACGTCGTTCCCTTTTTCCCATTGTTGAAGCACCAAAGCGTCCCGAATCACGGCCTTGACCGCTTCCGACCGAGTCGGATATCCCTGCTCCGCCGAATACAGGTCGAATTGGTTCAATAATTCTTCCTCAACGGAAATGCTGATTCGAGTGATGGGGGAAGTCATTAAGTGATAAGTGATAAGTGATCAGTGATTAGTGTGAATTCCGCGAGGAAATCGGGAAAATTTTCAGTATCTCCTCCAGAGTGGGTCGCCGTCCGTATTCGCAGATTTCAAATGCTTCGGCGTACTTGACTTTCTTTCCAACTTCGCCGTACAGCTCGATCAATTTTTCCCGGTACTGGTCGGCAATTGCCGCTGTCCGACTTCGGAAACGTTCCTCGGCCCTTTTCTTCTGCTCCTGGTGGGCCTTCACATCCGTCACTGTAGCCACCGCTTGCGGATCAAGGTAACCCAAAGCTCCACCTTCGACAAACTGTGATTCCATCCGCATCAAGGCTTCCATTTTTTTGTCCATCGCGTCGTCGATGGCAACCACGATGTCCGCCGTGAACGGGTTCGGTTTTTGAAACGAATCGTAAGAGTACAGGAAAATCGGCGTTTTTTGGAGCGGCGGAACATCAGGGCACAAAAACGGGACGCCGACCATGTAGGCGGAATCCTGCATCAGGACGCCGGTGTACCGATGATCGGGATGGTAATCGTTGGGCCGATGTCCGATGACCACGTCGGCGTTCCAACGCCGTATTTCCCGGGTAAACCGTCGGCGGTTCTCAAGGTTCGGCTCCAGTTCGCCGTCGTGAATATCCCAAACAAGTGTCGTGGTGCCAAGAATTTTTGCGGCCTCCTGGGCTTCACGGTATCGGCGATTCGCCAGAACACCGCCGGCTTCAAACCAATGCCCGATGTCGCCGTTGGTAACGGAAACGAGCAGAACGTGATCGCCGCGTGCCCCCCAAAGAACGGCGGAACCCCCGGCACGAAACTCCGCATCGTCCGGATGAGCACCGAAGCAGATAATACGCAGCTTGCCGTCTTCGGGAATTTGGGCGTCAGGAGCGGTGCCGCCATAAGGTTGTTGCCCGAAGGCGACAACGCTTACGGCGAAAACTAAAATCGTTGCGAAAATTCGATTCATCGTCCTTCGGTTGTTTGAGGGTCAGGGAGGATCAGTTCGTTTTTGACCTTGGCGATTCCCGGTTCCAGTTTGACAAATTGTTCCAGCAGTTTCCGTTCATGCTCATTTTTTACGGTCCCTCGCAAAATCGCCGTGATACCGTCGATTTCGACCGTAACGGGAGAAACCGGCTTGACTTTGCCGTTGTTGTTAATCCGATTTTCGAGTTGGGTACTCCGAACCATGTCCGTCGGTCGGGCCGTTTCCCTCGTTTCTTGGAGAGAATATCCAAGCGACGTAACCGAACGCACCGTATTGGTGTTTGTTCCGCCGAATCCGCCTATTCTTCCCAGGCTGTTCATCAGGCTGGACGTATTCCGGTTTCTCGTGGTGCTGGCGGCGGTTCTGCTGGTCCGTGCCCCGGTTGTCGTCGTCCGGGTATTGCCGGACGAAGATCGCTGTGTGCCGGAGGAAAGTTTTTCGCCGGTGCTCGCTCTCGGCGGGTAATACGTTCCGCTGTTCCCCAAAAAGGTCGTTTGATTGAGCGACCGGAATCCGGAAAATCTTGGCATTTCGTCGCTTTTCGACATCAGTTCGGAAGTTTGAATACTTTGCCCCGATATTCCCGGTGAGGTCGTGGTCGGATCGCCTGTTCCGCTGCTCCCGCCGCCTCCGAGGGTTTGCCCAAACGCAGAACTTTGGATCAAGACTGCCCCAAACAGAACAAAACAGATCGTCTTTGTGAAGTTACAAAGGTTCATTATTGACCCTCTTCTCTCTAAATAAGGGGTGTGGCCGTGATTTTATACCTTGAACTCGTCAACGAACCACACCCAATCAGAGCCGCGCACGGAGCGGTTTTCACGTTATCACCGGGGTTACCGCTCCGTGCGCGGCTCTGATTGGGCGCGGCTCTGATTGGGTTTACGGTTAGCGAAAAATAGAGCAAAACCGGTTGCTCACACTCCCGGTTGCTGTTGAGTTCACATCGCAAGTCCGGCCATTTCGTCTTCGAAGAGAAGTTTGTTGGCGTCGAGAATGATTTTGACCGATTCGCCAACTTTTCCGAGTCCGCGAATGTACTGAGCACTCGGTGCTCCTCCGCTCTTCGGTGGTGGGGAAACGTTGGTCTCTTCAATCGACCGCACCTCGTTGACGGTATCGACAACAAGGCCGACTTGGCTGCCGTTCAAATTGATGACGACGATACAGGTCCGTTCGTCGTAATCCCGGCCCGGCATGTTGAAACGCAACCGCATATCGATGACCGGAATCACCTGACCGCGAAGATTGACGACTCCCTTGACGTAATGCGGCATATCAGGCACTTGCGTGACTTTCTGAATCCCGACGATTTCCGTAACATGTCGAATTTCCAGGCAATAATCTTCGTCTCCCAGTCGAAAAGACAAATACATGTCTTTCAGCGTATCTTCGACTTCTTCGACAAAAACCCCATCTCCGGCAAGAACGGATTGATCAGATGAAGCGGCAAGTTGATCCATGGTGTTTCTCTCCTTCTTTGAATGGATAGTCTATGAGAATGAACGAATACGTGATAAATGAAAAGGGGCAAAAGTTGACCCTATGAAAATCATAATATATAATCCTTGCGTTGGGGGAATATTTTCCCCAAATAGCGAAATTCTACGGCAGAACGTACGATCATAACGATAAACGGGAATTTATCAATAATTCAAAGTGTAATCGGCTGTAATTGGTGCTACGTCGTGTAATCCGAGTTGAGCCGGACGTATTCGCAAGTCAAGTCGGTCGTCCAGAACCGGATGCTTTCATTCCCCTCGGCGAACGTGAGGAGAAAATGCGTTTCCCGGTTGTTGCGGATGGAATCAGACACCTTTTTCTTGTCGAACGGGATCGCCGCTCCTTTGTAACACAATTCAAACCCGTTGATCGAAAGAGCGACCTTCGCCGGGTCGAAAGGAATCCCCGCACTACCGGCGGCGGAAACAATCCGGCCCCAGTTCGGGTCCGCCCCGTAAATCGCCGTTTTGACGAGCGCGTCATTCGCAATTTTTCGGGCGATTTGCCTTGCACTCTCCCGGTCTTTGCAACCGGTAACGTCAATGGTTATCAAGTGTGACACCCCTTCGCCGTCTTCCGGAATTTTTCTGGCAAGCTCCTGACAGAGCGACTTGAATTCGTTTTTGAACAGTTCCAAGTCGCTTTCGTTTGGCTTACCAGTCCTGGCGGCACCGTTGGCGTAAAGCAACACGGTATCCGACGGGCTGGTGTGGCCGTCAACGGAAATGCAGTTGAACGATTCCTCGACCGCCTCGCTCAAAAGTTCCTGGGCGACTTCCGGCGTCAAAGCGAGATCGGTCATCACCATCGCCAGCATGGTCCGCATGTTCGGGGCAATCATCGCGGCCCCTTTGCAAAAACCCGCAATCGTGATGACGGTGCCGTTTTGGACGGCAAGTTGACGTGACACGATTTTCTCGACGGTGTCGGTCGTCATGATACCACGAGCGGCCCGGAGAAACGCCGCTTCGCCGCCGGCGAGTTGCTTTACGGCCTCGGCGATTCCGGCTCGAACCTTATCCATCGGCATAAATACCCCGATGACGCCGGTGGACATGACGAGTGCCTTGTCGTCTGCCGCTCCGGCACATTGAGCGGCGAGTGCGGTCATTTCAATGGCGTCACGCACCCCTTGCTCGCCGGTGCAATCGTTGGCGACCCGGGAGTTGGCGACCATTGCGACGAATCCGGTCCCCGGCGTTCGGGCACGATCGACCTCGACCGCCGCCCCGTAGACAAGGTTCTGCGTGTAAGTACCGGCCACCGTCGCTGGAGGATCGCTGACGACCAGCGTTAAGTCAAGCTCTTCCGGGTTACTCTTGAGTCCGCAATGAACTCCCGCGAAACGAAAACCTTTAGGTAAATAAATCATTTTAAAATGAGAAATGAGAAATGAGAAACGGATTTTTTAAAAACTCAAACCGTAAACAAGCGGGTACTCAAAACAGTCAAGGGCATCGGGCATGGGGCATAGGAAAAAAGAGATTCTGCCGTCTGCCGTCTGCCGTCTGCTGTCTTACTCCGATGCCCGATGCCCTTAAATTTCAACACGTTTTCCGGACTCATAACCAATTCGTTTACACTTTGAGTCTTCAATATCCAAAGGTTATTCTGGTTTTGGCGATGATCTTCACTCTTCCTCGACTTCAAGAATCGTTTCGACGCCGTGCTCTTTGTTGAAGTGTCCGAAAAACAGGTCGCTGACCAGGTTGTGCCCCAAAACGGTTCGATTCCGTTGTTCCGTGAGCGAACGGTAAAAAAGGTATTGATTTTTGTGCAATTGGATACGAAATCCGACCGCCTGATCGTCGGTCGTTCGCTCCCGTTTTTCGCCGACCGAAAGCTGTCGCCAGGTGTAGGGATACCGAATTCGGGACGGACTCAAATCGAAAAAGAGCGGTGCAAAAAGCGCAACGCCGGTTCCGAATTGACGAAGCACGAGCGAGTTTTCTTCAACAACGAGTTCGCCGGTCGATATATTACTCTGCCATTCCGGCAACGCAAGCGGCAAAACCCGCAAAAGCGGGCGTTCTTTGGAAACCGACGTGGAAAAAAGCACTCGTTCGGTCCCCTGCGGTTCTCCAGGCTGAACGCGCATCCAGGGGGAAAGCGGTATCCGAAGTTCATATTCGAGCCGCGCCGATTCGTCCAACGCATTGTCCGATTTCTTTTTGCCGGCTTGTGTGTAAAATTCTTTTCGAGGCAAAACAGAATCGGCCAAAATCAGAATCTCTTCGTCGTGAGCAAGTAAAAAATGCCGCTGGATACGAAAACCTTCTCCGAGAAAACATTCCAGCTCAAGGTAATCGTGGGTCGGTTCATGAATTTCGCAAAGCGAAGTCCAATCGCCGTCGGTTGTCAATTTTTTGCCGCCGCGAACGACGGAAACGTTTTCCGATCCGCTGAAAATCGTCTGCGACTGAAAATTCAATTCCAAGCCGATCCGTGAATCGCTCCAACCGCCGAAAGGGGTTGCGGCGTTGCTTTCCCCGTTTGGCAACGCTTTCCCGTAAGTGATCGCAACGGACGGATGGACGTGGTCCCAATGGGGCCGAAGCATTGCGAATCGGCTCCAGTTGGAAAAAAACGACGCTCTGGGCAACGGGAGGTCGGCTTCCATTTTTCCCTCTTTGTTCGTCCGTGTTTTTTGGCCGGAAAACACAACTTGAGCGACGTTCTTGTCCAAAGGATCGGAATCGTGAGAAAGGGCGACTTCAATCGTTTTGCAAAACGAATCCCTTTTTTTACAGGGCTGCGTGGATTTCGTGGAGGCGTCCTGAAGTTGCGGCGGCGAAAAAACGGCGGAACCGTCCGAACGGGTTAATCGGAGCGATTGAAGGACCGCCCATTCGTACTGCTGCTGCGATTTGAGTTTCCACGGGTACGACTGAGCGTTTTTTCCCAATTCCAAACAACGGGTCCAACAAGCCAAAAGCGGACGGAGCAAGGAAAGATTCTCCGATTTCGGCAGTCCGGCCCCGTCGAGCAACTGGTCGAATCCCTCGGCCAGTTTTTTCCTGGCCCTTTCGCCGAGGGATTTCATCGGTTTCAGGTCCGGAAAGGCGAGACTCAAAAGCAGGCCAAGTTCACCGAGCAACTGACTGCGGAGCGGTTCCGATTTCGTTTCTACGGGGCTTTCCAGTTCGTGTATCAGCGATTCAAGTTGCCTGCACCAGAGATTCGGCTTGGTTTTTCGAACGTCGATCAAAAGAGAGCAGGCGGTTCGCAGTGAGTTGAAAACCGGTTCTTCCGTAAATTGAGCGGTCAAGTTTCCGAGTTCCAATGTTTTCGCCCGACGTTCCAGGAGATCGCTCCAGTAATTCCATGCGGTTTGCTCGTCGGCGGATTGAATTCGCTGACGAAGTTCTTTGTTTGACGTAGGGGAAATCCAATCGAGTAATCGCATTTGAGAAGTGGGGAGTTTGGCCGTCGCACCCTGTACGGCGTATTGATGAAAATGTTCGCCGTCGCACCCTGTACGACGCAGTAGTATTATTTCCGAAGAACGAGAATTGGCAAGAGTCCGTCAGCAGGAGGATTGCACAGTCCGTCGACAAGTTTGTATGAGACCGTCATTTCGCGATGCTCCATTCCGGCTTTTATTCATCTCCCCCAATAAAAGCCGGAATGAAGCGAAGCGAAATGACGGTAAAATCAGTAAAAATCGTAAACTTGTCGACGGACTGGAGGATTGCAAAGTCGCTTTTTTCTTGGGAACGCAGGCTTCCAGCCTGCCAGTGAGTTCGTAGGCATCCTACCTGCGCAGGGCGGAGACTTCATTCCGCAACCTTCGCGCAGGCTGGAAGCCTGCGTTCCCAGGGACTTTGCAATCCTCCTGAGTCTCCCTCTGGGAAAATGGAAAGGTGAGGGTAGAATGGACAGCGGCAATATTTTCACTGCGTTGCACCGTACAGGGTGCGGCGGCTAACCCCTTTGGTGCGACGATGCTTGAAGTTTTTAACAACGAATTTCCCCAACGAAATTACACGATTGAAATCGTTTGCCCGGAGTTTACGTCCGTTTGCCCGAAAACGGGGCAACCGGATTTCGGAACTCTGACGTTTTTGTACGTCCCGAACCAAAAATGTGTGGAACTGAAAAGTTTGAAACTCTACTTGCAGCAATTTCGCAACCAAGGCATTTTTTACGAAAATATCACCAACCGGATTCTCGACGACTTCGTCGCGGCGGTTCAACCCCGCTCGGTGAAATTAACCGCCGCCTTCACGCCTCGCGGCGGGATTTCCACGACCGTCGTTGTGAGTTACGAAGGCCATGAAACAGAATATTGAGTACCAACAGTACCGCTATGAAATATGCCATCATTATTCCCGACGGTTGTGCGGATTGGCCGATTGAATCGCTCGGCGGTCGCACCCCTCTCCAGGCGGCCCGAACGCCGAATATGGATGCGCTTGCCGCTTCGGGAATCGTTGGTTGGTCCAAAAACGTTCCCGACGAACTTTCGCCCGGTTCCGATGTCGCCACGCTGAGTCTGCTCGGATACGATCCGCTCGCTTGTTTCACCGGCCGCGCTCCTCTGGAAGCCGCCGCTCAGGGAATCGAGCTGCAACCGAACGATTTGGCGTTTCGATGTAATTTGGTAACAATCGGTCCGACGGAAACCATGCAAAGTTTCACCGCCGGACATATCACCACAGAAGAAGCAACGGCACTGCTTCAAACGCTTCAGGAAGAACTGGCACCCTGTTACAAAAATCCCATTCAATTCCACAGCGGCGTCAGTTACCGAAATCTCTTAATCTTTTCGGAAAACGCCGACAAACCGGTTTTCAGCCGGGAAACCCAAACTTTTCCGCCGCATGATTATTCGGATCAACCGATTGGACCGGCGTTGCCACAAGGGCCGGGCAGCGAGGTGTTACTCCGTTTGATGGTTGAAAGCCGTAAAATCTTCGCGGACCATCCGGTCAATCGCCGCCGGATCGAACAGGGAAAACTTCCGGCAACGCAATGCTGGCTCTGGGGCCAGGGACGCAGGCCGAATATTGAACCGTTTGCCGGGCGTTTTCGAGAAGCAGCAGGAGGAAAAACGCTTCGTGGGGCGATGATTACCGCCGTTGACTTGCTTCGGGGAATTGCAATATCGCTCGGCTGGTCGGTCCTCGATGTGCCGGGCATTACCGGATACCTTGACACCGATTTTGCCGCCAAGGGCCGTTATGCGGGTGAAGCACTTGCGGAATGCGATTTGGTCTGCGTTCACGTGGAAGCTCCGGACGAGTCCGGCCATGAAGGTTCCGTCGAAAAGAAAATCCGGTCTCTGGAGGAAATTGACGAAAAAATTGTCGGCCCGGTCGCTCTTGCACTGAAAAAGTACGGAGATTGGCGTATTCTCATTTCGCCGGACCATCCGACGCCGATTGCTCTTAAAACGCACACGCACGGCCCGGTCCCCTGGCTCATGGCCGGGAGCAATATTCGTCCGGACGCCGCCAGGTGTTACGATGAACCGACGGCGAACCAATCGAGCTGCTCGTTCGAGTTCGGCTGGAAGTTGATGCCGTGCTTTCTTGGGACAGAGCTGTAAGAAACAGTTTACAAATAACAATGACAGCCGGGAACGAAGCGCAGCGAAGTGACCGGATCGAATGGTCGGGAAATCCGGTCACTTCGTTACGTTCCCGGCTCTCATTCATATTTTTTGATGGCGTCTTTCGTTTTGACCGGATCGTCGGGGCGTGTCGGTAATGATTTCGGGTCGATCTCAATACGGCGAAGCACTTCTTCAATGCCGCGTTCCAGCTGCAAATCGCGTCCTTCGAGAACCGATTTCGGATCATTTTCAACTTCAAGGTCCGGCGTGACGCCTTTGCCTTCGATGATGTACTCGCCGTGTTCGTCGTTTGTTGCAGACAATGGCACCATGACTTCTCCGCCGTCGATGAGTGCTCCCCGACCGGAAATACCGACGACACCGCCCCAGCTTCGCTTGCCGATCAACTGCCCCAAGCCTGATTTGCGGAAATAGTACGGGAAAATGTCTCCGTCCGACGCCGACGTTTCGTTAATCAAACAGGTCAACTGCCCGTGAAACACCGTGTACGGATAAGTCGCCGGGGATTCCTTGCCGCCGCTGCCGAAACGTGTTCCCAAGAGCTTTTGGTTGAGCCGCATGATGATCCATTGCGAAATATTGCCGCCGCCGTTGGAACGGACATCGATGACCATTCCCTCCTTGCGGATTTGCGGATAGTACCACTTGATGAATTCATACGCGCCGCCGGCACCCATATCCGGGATATGGATATACCCGACTTTGCCGTCCGTCGCTTGGGCAACCCGCTGCATTCGGTCCCTCACGAAATCGAGGTAAATCAAGTTCGCCTCGTTGTCAATCGGTTGGTAAACGACCTTCCTGGCCCCCTCAAGCGTCGGTTCGCCGTTGATCGTAAGCGTGACCGGGTTCGTCTTGTTCTGGAGCAACCGGTAAGGATTATCGTTTCCTAAAAGCTCCTTACCGTCGATTTCGAGTACATAATCGCCGACGCTGACGTTCACGCCGATTTCCGTGAGCGGGGCACGGTACTTCGGCTCTTCGTTTTGTCCCTGGAAAATCTTGCTGATTTTGTACCGGTTTGCTTCGGTGTCCAGTTCAAATCTCGCACCCGGCAAACCGACCTTCGCGCGGTGGGGGACCGTGAAATCGCCCCCTTGAATATAAGCGTGACCGACGTTCAGCTCCGAGATCATTTCGCTGATGACGTAATTCAGGTCGCTCCGATGCGCAACATAAGGCAAAAGCGCACGATATTGATCGCAAATCGCTTTCCAATCGTATCCGTGCATGTTTTTGACGTAGAAGTAGTCACGAAATTTGCGGCAAACCTCGTTGAAGACTTCTTCCCATTCTTCGGCGGGAACACGGTCCACCGCCAAATCACTCGTCGAAAGTGTCAACGGCGTTTGTGTCCCTGCCGTAGCATTTGCACTGGCGTTTACGATTTTCAGTGAACCTTCGTCCGAGTAAATGATCTTGCTTCCGTCCGGCGAAAGAGCGTAAGAGCTGGAATTGTCCGCAAGCCGCGTTTCCTTCCGTTCCTTCAAATCAAACGCGCGAATCGACGGCTTTTCGTAAGAGTCCCGACCGTAGAATCCCGCTCCGGATTGGACGTAAAACAAAAATTGTTTCGACGCCGAGAGCCGACTGTAATTCTCGAAACTGATTGGAACGCGAACCACCCGCTGAGCAAGCCCGTCGAAATCGATTTGAATTTCTTTTTCTGCCGTCTGCCGACTGCCGTCTGCCGTCTTTTCGCCGTCTGCCGTCTTTACCTCCACTTCGTCGCTTTGCGGTCCGAACGGATTGGGAACATCCTTGCGAAGTGCAAGTGCGAATACGCCGATGTTACGGTTTCCGGCGTAGTTCCACTCGACGGAGCTGAACTGCGGTGCGTATTCATGTCGGGCCAAATAGTACAAATATTTTCCGTCCGGATCCCAGCACGGAGAGAAAATGTCCGTGTACTCGTCGGTAATTCGCTGGAGTTCCCGGGTTTTCACGTTCCAGACGTACAAAGAGCTAAACCCGCTCTCTTCGTTCAACGTGAGTGCGATGTACCGTCCGCAAGCCGACCAAGCGTAATCAAGCGAACCACCGTTGGTGTCTTGAACGACTTCTTGCGGAACTCCTTTTTCGTAGTTTTCAGAATCTTCCGAATCCTGTACGGGAACGACGTACAAACGATTTTCACTGGTTTTCAGGGCGACGAATTTTCCATCCGGCGACCAATTGAGATTCGTCAATCGAGCGGCAAAACAGTCCGTAAGCTGTATCGGAGCGGAATCTCCTTTTTGATCGACGAGGTAAACCTGATCTTCGCCGGTTTGATCGGAGAGAAACGCGATGGTACTTCCGTCGAACGACCAGACGGCTTCCCGGTCGTGTGCGCCGGAGGTTTGCGTCAGATTTCGGGCCGCTCCTTTTTCCGCCGGGACGGTAAACACGTCGCCTCGTGCAACGATTGCAGCTCGCTTTCCGCCGGGCGAAAGAGCGAACGACTCAATGTTTTTGCTCACGTCGTACCGGGATGCCCGCATGGAAAGACCGTCGTGCGGAACCTGGATCGGAATGTCGCGGATTTCTTCCGTCTCCGTGTTGAACAGTTTTAGCTCTCCGCCAAATTCGTAAACGATTTTCGAACGTCCGTCGGAGCCGGCCCAGCGAACATCCCAATCGGTCGAGTGTGTCAGCTTTTTGACCTCTTCCGTTTTCAGGTCGTATTTGTACAAATTAAGCGTTCCGCCGCGATCCGAGACGAAGTAAATGTTGTTTTCGCCGGTTTTCTTGTTTTTGATCCACATCGGATCCCGTTCCGTTCGAGGGCTGACGGCAATTTTTTTGAAATCGTGCGTTTTCAGATCGAATATTGCGAGATACTGTGCCCAACCTCCTTCGTACCGTTTCCAGGACCGGAAATCGCGGAACAGCGGCGAGTACACGATCTTCTTTCCGTCCGGCGAAAAGTCGCCCGCTCCGGCGGTCGGCATGGGAAGACGTTGCGGAAGTCCTCCTTCCAAAGGAACCGTGTAGAGCGCACCCAATTCCGTAACGCCGTTGGAATCCCGCATGGAGCGGAACAGGATTGATTTTCCGTCCGGCGTCCAGCCGTAGACGATATTATCGTAACCACGTCGGGGAGGGAATGGTCCTTGTGCCGGATAAAACGTCAATTGTTGCGGCGTTCCCCCTTCGGCGGGGATCACGTAAACCTGTTCGTCGCCGTCGTATTGACCGGTGAACGCGATCCATTTTCCGTCCGGCGAGTATTTCGGAAAGAGTTCCAAGCCGGGATGGGCCGTCAATCGGGTTGCGATTCCGCCTCGTGTTTTTACGGTCCAAAGGTCGCCGCCGTAAACGAACACGACGTCGTACCGATGCACATCGGGATAGCGGAGCAGTTTGGTATTCTTTCCTTCCGTTTGAGGAATCGGCGAAATAAACGGAACCTAGAGCTTAACCGGCGAAGTGGAAACAATTTCCTCCTCTGCCGTCTCCTCTTCCCCTCCTTCTGCCGTCTGCTGTCTGCCGTCTGCCGTCTGCTGTCTGCCGTCTGCCGTCTCCTCGGCCGTCTCTAATTGACTGCCGATAGCCGACAACTGATAGACGATTTTCAGTGTGGCAACAAAAATCGCTTTGCTTGTCGTGGTTGTTTCTGATTCCGCAAAGGACAATCCCGACAAGGTGGAAAACAGAACGGCGATAAAGGTGGTTCGCGTAAACAATCGGAACGACGGCATGAGTAGTTCTCCCAAAAATGGATCGGTACGGAATAAAACAGGATACTATACCACACGATTGCTTTACGGCAAATTAAAACGATTGCACAATTTTGATCAACCTGCAAAAATCAAAGGGATTATAACGGTTATGGCGGAAACGATTTTGTAATTCTCACATTTCTCCATTGCGAAAAGAGAAAAAAGGAAGTACAATTGGGGGCAGTTTGGGTTCATGTTTCTCGATTTTGTTTTCTTTATGGACACGTCCCATAACCCCAATCGAAGGATTTTTGAATCAAGCCTTGAAATCAAGTGCTTGTTCTTCTTCGGCTTGGCACTGACCGTCGTCATCGGTGCGAGCTTCCGGCTTTATTTTTACGTAACCGAAGCCCAAATCAAAGCGCAGAATCCGCAGACCGCCAATCTCCTGGTCGAGCAGGATATGATGCTCAAGCACTACGGTATGCTCAATTCCAAAGAGCGTAAGTTTGACGAGTACCTTTCCGATATGATGACCTCCATCATCGACGGATTGCGTCAGGAGAGTTTTCAAAGTCGGGTCATCCGTTCCCCTTATTACCACAACAACTATTGGAAGGCCGGTTCCGAGGAATCGATGAATCCGGCGAACGAATATGAACAAAAACTTCTTGACCGCTTTCTCGTGGTTCCGGAAGGTTTTCAACCAAACGGGAAATATGACAATGATTACGTTGATCGGATCGACAATCAAACGGAAGAGTACCACTACTACCGCCCGGTCCGCATGAACAGTATGAACTGCACGATCTGCCACAAAACGGAGGATTACGATGAACCCCGGCTGGGCGATTTGATTGCAATCGTTCACGTAACGATTCCGAAACCGCCCGCCCAAAACGCCGTCGCCAAAAATTGGGCCTGGCTTTTAAGCGTGTCGATTGTAACGGCGTTTCTTTCGCTCATTGCCGTTTACGCCGTCATTCGCTGGGTCATTATCAAGCCGCTTCGGAGCTTGCGCGACGTTTCTGAAGCGATCAGCCGCGGCGACGTTACGCTCCGGGCCGATTTGCACACCGGCGACGAATTCGAAACGCTCGGTGCCGCGTTCAACCGAATGCTCCGGCACCTCGTCTCCACGCAGGAAAAACTCAAAGGCGCGAATATCGAATTGGAATACAAAGTCGATCAGCTCGCAACCATTATGATGCAATTGCACGAAACGAACCGCATCAAGAGCGACTTTATGGCAACCATGTCCCATGAGCTGCGAACACCGCTTAACAGTATTCTCGGGTTCAGCGACGTGCTCGGTTCCATTTCCACGCTTGACGACAAACAGAAACGATACGTTGAAAACATCGGAAAATCCGGGCGTACGCTCCTGAACATGATTAACGATATTCTCGATATGGCGAAAATCGAAGCGGGACGAATGGACATTAAAATCCAAAAATTTCAAATCGAGCATATTATTGTGGCGCAAACAGACATGGCCCGGCCGCTTCTCGACAAAAAGAACATCGACATCGACATTGACATCGAACCGGGGCTGCCGCCGATGAGCCAGGATGCGTCCCGGATTCAGCAGATTCTCAACAATCTCCTTTCCAATGCGATCAAGTTTACTCCCGAAGGGGGCCGAATCAAAATTTCGGTACGGCAAACGGAGCTTTCGTTGCCGATCATTCATCATCCTGAAGAGGGAACGTCCCCCTCGTTGACGCTCCACCCCAAACCGGTTCCGTTTCTGGAACTGAAGGTGAGTGATACCGGCGTCGGTATTTCCGAGGACGATCAGCAGATCGTGTTCGAAAAATTCCGTCAGGCCCGAAGCATGAAAACCGGGGATAACACCATGAAGCGGGAGTATTCCGGTTCCGGACTCGGACTTTCCATCGTGAAAGAACTTTGCCGGATGCTGGAAGGGGAAATCGAATTGGAAAGCCGGCTCGGTCTGGGCAGTACCTTCACGATCCACTTGCCATGGAACCTTGACGCCAAGCCTCATTCGGAATCCGAAATGATGGCCGAAATTCAGCAATTTACGAAAACACGGATCAAAAGCGGTCCATAGTCGGCGATCAGGCTGCTGATCACCGACAACGGACAACGACGAAAATGTTTGAAAAAAGTTTCAAAAACAGAGTGATTTTACCGACGGCCGTCATCCTCGTCGTCTTAACGATTATTTTGACGGTTTATATCTTCACGATGTTCTTGTCTTACAGCAAGGCTCTTATCAAGGAAAGAGTTGCGATCAACACGAATTCTTTGAAGTTTCACATCGAAAACGGCAAAAAAAATTCCCAAATCGCGGCTCTTTCGGTGGCCGACCACCGCAATGTTGTTAAAGTCATCAAGGGCCGTAACCGGGAGGAAATTCTTCGGGTTCTTGCCCCTATGGTGGAATTGCATTTAGTCGATCATTTTACCATTACCGATGAAAATGGGATCGTTTTGGCAAGGACGCACGCCCCCGACAGCTTCGGGGATTCGCTTGTGAGCCAACGGAATATCAGGGAAGCGATGGAAGGTAAAACTTCCACCTATTTTGAAACCGGCACAGTCGCCAAGGTTGCCATTCGTACCGGGGCACCTGTTTATGCCGCCGACGGCACAATGATCGGTGTCGTCTCGGCAGGAATACGATATGACACCAACGAGGCGGTTGATCTGTTGAAAGAAAAACTCCACTCGGAGGTCACCATTTTTTTCGGCGATTCGAGAATTGTTACCACCGTTACCGATAAGGAGGGCCGGCGTATTACGGAAACGAAAATGGATCCGGCCGCCGCCAAAGCCGTCCTTGACGAGCGAAGCGAATACTACGGCACGGCGAACATCTTCAGCGTGGAATACAAAACGTATTACATGCCGCTCCTCAATGCGAATGACGAGGTTTTTGCCGTGTTTTGCGTCGGAACCCCGCTGTCGGAAATCCAAACGGAAGCGAAGGGTTTGATTCGAAATATCATTATCATCAGCCTCATCGGGTTGATTGCGGCCATCGTTGTTCTCCACTCGGTCATTTCGACCATCAGCGAGCCGATCATCCGGTTGTCCCGTGAAATGGACGATATTGCGGACGGTAATTTGAACGTGGTGATTGATGTCAAAAACAACAATGATGAGGTCGGACACGCCGGAAAGTCCCTGCAAAAAGTCGTCAATATCGTGCATAAACTGATCGATGGTATCAACGATGCCATTTCCGAACACGAAAAAGGCAATACGGACTATCGTTTTGACACCAACGCCTTTCACGGCGATTATCGGTTGCTGGCCGACCGTATTATGAGATTGTCAAGTTTGGGAATGGAAGACCCACTGACGGGAATCCCCAACAGACGCAGTTTCGACAGCCGGCTGAATCTGGAATGGCACCGTGCCATGAGAGAAAAGATGCCGATCAGCATTTTGATATTGGACGTGGACGAGTTCAAGGCCTACAATGATACCTACGGACACCAACAGGGGGACGTGGTGTTGCAAACGGTTGCCGATGCCTTGATGGTGCCGTTGAAACGCGGATTCGATTTTGCTGCACGATGGGGCGGCGAAGAATTTGTCGTCTTGCTGCCGAACACGGATTCCGCCGGGGCATTATGTGTCGCCGAAATGATTCGCCGCGAAGTCGGGAAGAGGGAAATTCCCTGTGTTCGCGGGGGAACCACCAAAAATGTTACAGTCAGCATTGGTGTCAATACGCAAATACCGTCGCCGAAACTTTCCATCGCCAACCTGGTTGCCCAGGCTGACGGGGCCTTGTACCAGGCGAAAAAAGCAGGCCGGAACAGAGTCTGCCTTCATTCCATCGACTTGACCGCTTCGAAGTATTGACGGATCACTTGTCGGTGTCTCAGCGGAATCGGCTCGAACTCCAAAGCGGTTTCCGCCGTCCGGAAAGATCGACGGTAAACGTCGACGTAAGGCCGCGTAACACCTTCTTCCGTCCCGTCAGGAGAGAAAATCGTCTCCACTTCCGACGGGCCCATGCCTTGACGACCGGAAATCCATTGCAATTGTCGGGTGGCGTCAATTTTCGTAACTGGGCCGGTCTGCGGATCGTCCGCTTCGCCGGTTCCCCAGGCTTGTCCCGGTGTGTGGCTCGGCCTGGTCCCCTGACCTCCGTTGAAAGCGGCGATGAGGTCCGCTTTTTGGTCTTCCAAAAGGGCGAGCTTGTTTTCCAGTTCACGACGGATTTTTTGGTGTTGATTCTCCGTTTGAATCACGGCGACAAGCTCGGCGGTCACTTCCTGAATCGCCTCAAGATTTCCGTGCAGTATTTCGTCGGCAAGCCGCTCCGTGAGCTGTGATAATTGCAATAAGTTTCGCCGACGGATTTTTTCGGCTACCTCCTGGAGCATCCGACTTGTAATCTCACGTTCCGGCAGAGCGAGGGCGTTCCATTCCAACGATTCGAGTTCCTTTGACGCTAAAGCAAGGTTGCCGGTTTGGAGTGTTTTTCCGGCGGCTTGCGTCGCTTTGAACGCCGAAAGAAGCGTTCCGATTTCCGCAAGTGAGGTCTCCATCGCTTCAGAAGACAACGCTTGTTTCTCCCAGAGGAGCGTTTGTTCCCTTTGCGAAAGTGCCGCAAGCGTTTCCCGAAAATCCGTACGAAATTCCGCTGGAATTTTATTCGAACTTTTACCGCTTGAAGCGACCAGAAGGCCGACCATAAACAGCAGGATCGAAAGCGTGCAAAACGGTCCAAAATATTTTGGCAACCGGACAGGCAAAACCTCGCGGGGATCAACCTGCCGGGCATGGGCGGCGGCGTCATGCAATTGAAGGCGTTCCATTGCCGTCGGTTCCGCTTGAGATAAAATCGACGCCGCCGTGAGCAATCGGTCTTTCAATCCGTAACGAAAATCCGCACACATCACCGGGTTATGGGAATCGCTTCGGACCAATCGCCGGAAAAACAGGCCGAGTGCCGAAACAAGGAACAGGAGAACAAGCACGGACGAAAAGCCGGGCATTCCGACGCCGTAGAGCAGAATTGCGAAAATCGCAAGAATTTCCAGAAAGATCACGCAGACCGTTATGGTATTGATTGCGTCCTGAAACCATTTTCTCGTTTTCAAACGGTTGAGCAAGGATCGGAGTTGATGAATTTCCTCGGACATCTTTAAAATTTAAAATTCAAACCATAAACAAATAGTGCCTCAAAACAGTAGAGGGCATAGGTAGGGATGTGGGATGAGCAGAAAGCAATTCTATGCCCTATGCCCCATGCCCTATGCCCTTAACTCCGTTTACACTTTGAGCACTATTTCTGCCGCATTAATTCTCTTTGCAGCAGATCGTCGATATGTTTTTCGTCCAAAAATTGTTCGGCGAGGAGAGTGGTGAACACCGCTCCATGACGGCGGCAGGCGAGGTTGTAGTTCTCCTGGTGTCTTGCGAGATTTCTGAGATACCGGTGCTTCGCCGCCGTGTCAATGTACGATTCGATCCATTGATTCGTTTCACTTTCGGTAAGCCTTAAATTGCCCAGGTCCGACGGATCGGCGTCTTCCCTTGCAAGGAGCTGCACCAAAATCGTTACCGCCGCTCCCTGGACCAGTTGCGAAACAAGCAGGGCCGGATCGGCCAGAAACAGGAAATCGCTTACGAAAATTCGGATGCCCCGCTTGCGCCAGTTCGGCGGATCAATTCCGATTGCGTCCGCCGGAGAATTCGGGGCGTCCAGCGTGAACGGGTCCCATTCCGTCGGAACCAAATGGGAGCGGCCCAGCTTGCGGCACCCGTGATCGGTGATGTAAACGTTGAACGAAAACCGAGACTCCGCCGTTGCCGAAGCGAAGAACCCGGTCAGGGCGTAAGTCGCGGCCCCTTTTTGCGTTTCCGGCAGGTCCATCGATCGGGACACGTCCAGCAGAAGTTCGACGTGCGGATTGACTTCTTCCCGATAGAGTTTCACGGAAAGCCGGTCGTTTCTCGCATAAGCGTTCCAGTCGATTCGCCGCAGATCGTCACCGGGCACGTATTCGCGGTGCTCCATAAACTCCAGCGACGTTCCGACATTACGGCTAAGCATTGTCCCAGACGATCCGAGTGGAATCGACGGCGGTTCGGAAAACGCGAACCGGCTTCCCCATTGGTATCCGAGCATCATTTGGTCGAGCATCGCCGCAACTCCGGGGATCAATTTAACTCAAATCGTAAACGAACGGGTACTCAAAACAGTCGAGGGCATCGGAGCAGTCCGTCGACAAGTTTACGATTTTTACTGATTTTACCGTCATTTCGCTTCGCTTCATTCCGGCTTTTATTGGGGGAGATGAATAAAAGCCGGAATGGAGCATCGCGAAATGACGGTCTCGA
>Ga0209628_10000358_pt1 | contig 27617 bp, 28 predicted proteins | sample TergutCu122P4_FD_187285 | JGI IMG/M metagenome (GOLD analysis project Ga0209628, IMG submission 187285) | Cubitermes ugandensis P4 segment gut microbial communities from Kakamega Forest, Kenya - Cu122 P4 (SPAdes) (version 2) | ecosystem: Host-associated > Arthropoda: Insects > Digestive system...
TATTCATTTTATTGTACTTTTTTACATGTTTTAAGCAATTTTAATTTCATCCTCCCACACAAATTCCGTATCCAAATTTAAGCCGGTTCGTTCCACTAATTTGTCATAATCGAAACACCACGCATTGGGGCGTTCATATTCAAAACAAACAGTGCCATCGCCCGGTATAATGGTTGCCGATGTTTTGTCCTGCAAGTTTTTGGTGGTTTTCTTGAACCGTACCTGATGCAAGCCAAGATATTCGTCAGAGTTTTGCAAATAGTAGAGTAGGGTATCTTTGGGTAATTTTTTCTCCAAATTGTTTTTCTTGGTTTGTGCATACAAAGAGAAAATCCGGTTAGGATTCATAAACAAAACAGTCATCGAGGATGTATAGTTTTGATGTTTGCACCTGAGTTCAGACACTTCTTTAATGAGCAGGTCGTATTTATTCTCTATCAATCCATTACTAAACAGTTCTTGGAAAACATTCCAAAAATCGCTTACTTCGTTACCGGCAAGTACTTCACTGTTTTGTCTGGTAATCAGTTCACTGAAAACATTAACCGCTTTTTCGTAACTGAATGGCAGTGAAATCTGTGTTTTGGGAGCGTAGAAGTAGTAGCAATTTTTCTCTTCATAAAAACCATATTTTTTGAAGGAAACGTTTTGCTCGTGGGTTCTGTCATTATGGGATAACTCTTTGAGTGCCAACTCCGCCTGTGCTTCTTTCTCTAATTCCTTGATTACCTTTAACCAAACATTTTTAGGTTTAAGAATCTCGCTTAACGAATCAACAATGGTAAGGCGTTCGCTTTCAGAACGTTTATAAAACAATGATGCGATTTCTTTGATGGACAGACTTTTAATTGCAGGGTCTTCGGCTTTGTTGCTCTTGGATTTGGTAAAACGCAGTAAAAAACTCTCTCTGTGCTCTGTATAAAACTCTTGGAAATGTTCGGCGGAATGGAAAAATGTGTCGGGGTCTTGCTTCTCTCCGGCATCATTGTTGGGAAGTGTCAGCACATAAGCGTTGTAACCGGATTCGGTGATTCTTTTACCGTTCTTTTCTGCCGCTGCCTGTCCGGCGGGGTCGCTATCGTAAAGCAGACAAAAATTGCGTGTGGCTTTGCCCAACAGCCTGATTTGCTCATCTGTAAACGCAGTTCCGCAAGAGGCAACCACATTGAGTATCCCCAATTGATGCAACTTTATCACATCTGCATAACCTTCCACAATAATTACCGTATCTTCCTGTCTGATATGCTGATGCGCAAAATTTAACCCAAAAAGTACGTTCTTTTTTGAATAAATAACACTCTCTGAACTGTTTATGTACTTGGGTAAATTTTCATCGCTTTCCGGCATCGTTCTACCGGAGAATGCAATCACGCGGCCGGTAATGTCAAAAATGGGAAACAGAATCCGGTTTCTGAAAAAATCGTAATTACCCCTGTCGTCCTTCTGTCTAAACAGTTCACTTTTTTCAAGAATTGACATGGAGTATCCCTTTTGGCGCAAATGCCGGTAGAGTGCAGTAAACTCATCGGGGGCAAAACCAATTCTAAAGCCGTCCACTGTTTCATCATCAAACCGACTGCGGACATACTTTAACGCTTTGGTGTTTTGTTCTAATTGTAAACTGTAAAACTGCGCCGCATCTTCGTAAATATTAAGAAGTTGATTTTTTAGTTTTTCTTCCGCTTCCTGTTCTTTGGTGGGAGTAAACTCTTCTATAGCAATATTGTATTTTCCGGCAAGTTTTCGGGCGGCTTCCAAAAAAGTGAGTCCGTTTCTTTTAATCAGAAAATCAATAGCATTTCCCCACGCCCCGCAACCATAACATTTATAAGTATTTGTTCGAGTATTAACGTAAAAACTGCCGTCCTTTTCATTGTGAAACGGACAAATGCCATTATAGAGCCACGCCCCCGACTTTTTGAGTTTTACTCCGGTTTCTTCAATAACATTAATTAGATTTGCAGATAGTAAAATATCGTTTATTTGTTCTTTTGAAATCATATTTTTATTTACTTTTGGTAGAAAAAACAGCAACATTAAGGCTCAAGTCATGTAAAAGCACCCACTTTTCAGTGCTTAATTTGAGTATCAAAATGGTGTTATTTTTTAGCATTTTTCGATTTGTCATTTTTTTTGGTTTTTAGCGGGTTAGATTTAATTATTGTTCTATATTTGCAGCAATCTTTGCAGCAAAGTTTGTAGGCAATATTTGCAGCATTTATTGCATACAAAAACAGAGCATAACTGTTTGAGGCAAAGATACTTAAAAATCAATACAAAACTACAAAAAGAAAAAAAATTATTTTTTTCTTCAAAAAACTACAAATCTAAAAAAGTGCTAACTTTTTAAAAAAATGGCAACATTATAACTGCTTGATTAGCAGTTATTTTTAAAGATAAAATCGCAACAATAATGCAACAAAAAACAAAAAAAACGCCAAAAACAAAAAATATAAATGATTATTAACCAGAGATATATAAAAAAAGTTATTACGAATTTCGATTCCGGTCAAATCGTGGGTTTGAATCCCGCCGGAGTCACAAAACCAATTAATAGGATATTAATCAGCAATTTACAACAACGGATTGCTGTTTAACTTTTGAAAACCATCATCTGCCCGAAATACTCTCTGCCAAAGAAGTACAAACCTTAACAATGCAGTGAGGATAAATAAATTATTCAAAAAAAGATGAGAAAATATATCTTTTAACTGTAAAAATACGATATTTGCCAAAACTTTTAACACAAAAACCATGACAACTTTTGTATTTCCCGGGCAAGGTGCCCAATTTGCAGGAATGGGTAAAGAACTATATGATAATTACCCCGAAGCAAAAAAAATGTTTGAACAAGCTAACGAAATTTTGGGCTTCTCTATCACCAATAAAATGTTTTTCGGCACTGATGCCGATTTGAAAGAGACACACATTACGCAGCCGGCAATTTTTCTACATTCTGTTATTGCTTGCAAAATGTTGAACGATGGTATTGTTCCCGATATGGTTGCCGGTCACTCTTTAGGCGAGTTTAGCGCTTTGGTAGCAGCATCTGCGCTTTCGTTTGAAGCTGGTTTGCGCTTGGTATCACAACGTGCCAATGCCATGCAAAAAGCTTGCGTGCAAAACCCTTCCGGTATGGCAGTTGTAATGGGTTTAGACGATGATAGGGTGAAAACTATTTGCGATACTATTGATGAGGTGGTGGCGCCTGCTAACTACAACTGCCCCGGGCAATTGGCAATTTCGGGAACTTTCAAAGGCTTGGAATTGGCAAGCGAAGCACTCAAAATGGCCGGTGCCAAACGTGTGCTCTTGCTGAATGTGGGGGGCGCTTTCCACTCGCCGTTAATGTTGTCGGCACAAGCAGAATTGGCGCAAGCCATTGAAAAAACCAATTTTCAAGCGCCGGTTTGTCCTATTTATCAAAATTATACAGCACAACCTGAAACAGACCCTAAAACCATTAAAAAAAATTTGATTCTACAACTAACCGCACCCGTTTTATGGACAAAAACGATTCAAAATATGGTAAAAAACGGAGCTACGAAATTTGTAGAATTTGGTCCCGGTGAAGTTTTACAAGGACTTATCAAGAAGATTGCAAACGAAGTAGAGGTAACAAGCAAAAAATAAGATATAAATTTAAGGTTCGAACTTTAAAATTTTGAACCTTAAATCTTGAATTTTTATGATACGTTTTTTTGATATATTGTTTTCGTTTCTCGGTTTAATTATTCTAATGCCAATTTTCATAATCGTATCATTATTTATTATTTGTACTTCTTGTGGCGGTGTTTTTTATATACAAAAACGTGTAGGACGGTACAATAAAGATTTCACACTTTTTAAGTTTCGCACAATGCATACAAATGCAGATAAAAAAGGATTACTCACTGTGGGAGAGAAAGATGTGCGCGTTACAAAAACGGGATATTTTTTACGAAAATATAAATTTGATGAACTACCACAACTTTTTAACGTACTAAAAGGAGAAATGAGTTTAGTGGGTCCGCGTCCAGAAGTACGTAAATACGTTGATTTGTATAACAATGAACAAAAATGTGTATTGGAAGTGCGGCCGGGAATTACCGATTATGCCTCTATTGAATATAGAAATGAAAACAATATTTTAGCCCAATCCTGTGATCCGGAAAAACAATATATCGAAGAAATAATGCCACAAAAACTTCGATTAAATCTTCAATATATAAAAAATCCCTCATTGAGGGAATATTTTAAGGTTTTGTTTTTAACGGGGAGGTTTTTGTTCGTTAAAGAGCACACAGATACTTCGACTGTACTCAGTATAGGTGACCAGATGGATTTTTCAGGGCAATGCCCGAAAGAAAAATAAATACATAATTTTGCATTTTAAAAGACTTATATGAAAATCAAAGATGTAATCCTATTTTTAGAACAAAAATTTCCTTTGCATTGGCAAGAAGATTTTGACAACTGTGGCATTCAATGTGGCGATAAAGAGCGCGATATTACCGGCATTGTAGTATGTTTTGACATGAGCGAGGCGGTAATTGACGAAGCTATTGCCAAAGGCGCCAATATGGTCATTTCACATCATCCTATTATTTATAGAAACGGGCTTAAAAAAATAGAACCGACTAACCGGATAGGAAAAATTTTATGTAAAGCATTAGAAAATAAAATTTTGCTTTACTCCATGCACACGAATATTGATAGTGGTAAAGAGGGAGGTAATGTGGTTTTTGCCAAAAAGTTAGAACTTCAAAAATTGTCGGTGTTGGCACCCAAAGAAAATCAATTTTACAAATTGGTTGTTTTCGTGCCCTCAGAAAACAGCGTTTTGTTGAAAGAAGCATTGTTTAGAGTGGGCTGTGGCAACATAGGAAATTACTCGCATTGTAGCTATTCCGGTGAGGGAATCGGTTCATTTAAACCGCTCGCCGGTGCCAATCCACATATTGGGCAACACAACCGCATGGAGCACGTGGAAGAAGAACGCATTGAAATGGTTTTTCCGAAAGTAGAAAAACGTCAAGTGATTGATACACTCTATCATTATCATCCTTATGAAGAACCGGCGTTTGACATTATTGCGTTAGAAAATCTCAACAGAGAGGTGGGATTAGGAAGAGTCGGCTTGTTGACTAACCCTATGCCGGCAAAAGATTTTATTCTGTATGTAAAAGATAAACTGAAACTTGAAACGTTCAAATTTTCAGGAAACATAAATGCGGAAATTAAAAAGGTAGCGGTTTGCGGCGGCGGCGGTGCCTCGTTCGTTTCAGATGCATTAATTGCCGGTGCCGATGCTTTTATCACCGGTGATTTAAAATACCACGATTTTTTTATTCCGGAAAATAAAATGTTGCTTATGGATATCGGGCACTTTGAAGGTGAACACTTTATTAGAGAAATTATTGTTTCTTTGTTAAAAGAAAAATTTAATAATTTCTCTACATATTTTACTGAAGTAGAATCTACGGTAATTTATAGAGCTTAAAAAATGTATTCTTGAGAATACGTTTCTCCACGTAATGGCCTGCGAAACTCATTTGAATCTCAGTATAGTCTCTATCATTCCCCTATCGGTGCATCGCCCGTATCTATTTCGCGTATTTGCTCCCGGCGTTGCTTGTAGTTGTTCAGTTTGTACGTTACGGTTAAATTCATTTGGAAGGCGCTGCGCCAGCGGGTGCTCGTAGAATAATAACCGCTGGTGACTTTAGTATAATCATAAGACTCTACAATGGTTTTTGGATTATAAATCAAATCACGAATATTTAAACTTACCGACATGGCTTTATCTTTCAAGAACGATTTTTTTATACCGAAATTAAGCGAGTATTGTGCGTTACGTCTTCCTTGTCCTACGCCGCCGCCATGAAAACCCATACTTCCCGTAGTAATAGATTTTGAGCGAAAACGGAAATTTAATTGAATATCCCAGTTTTTCGGCAAATTAAAAGTTTGATTTAACCGGAATCCGAAAGCCCAATCATTAGATAAATTTGGGTCAATTAAATCATTACTGTTAATTTTGACATAATAACAATCCCCACTGAAATTCAAACGCCAAAAACTCAAAATCCTTTGTCCATACACAAGTTCAAGCCCTATACTTTGGCTTTTGTTTAAATTTTGCGAAGAGGTTAAAGTATAGGTAAATGTGTCAACTCCCCAATAATTATCTTCAATAGGCAACGTATATTTTTCATCATCCAAAAGTGTATAGTGAATCAATCCGTCTTCAATGTAAGCTTGTCTTAATTGGGTAAAACGGGTAATCAAATCGCTACGGTGGCGATAAAAAACAGTAGCACTAAAAGATGACTTTTTCATGTACATAGAATACCCCAATTCTAAATTATCGGCAAACTCAGGACCTAAATCCCAATTTCCCATACGCAAGTTTTGCTTGTCCGATACATCCACAAAAGGATTTAAGTTCCAAAAACTGGGACGGGTAACGCGCCGAGAATAACTTAATTGCAAAGAATGTGCATCGGTTATATCATATCGAATATGAACCGTTGGATAAAGAATGTTTTTTAGTTTTAAGTAGTTCTTAGGATGTTTTTCGTTTATAGAAAACAACTCCGACCACGTGTTGGCAAATTCGCCGCGTAATCCTAACTGAATTTTTAATACTTTCCAAAATGAATTGGAATAAATAAAATAAACCGAATTTATTAACTCTTGAAATTGGAAGTTGTTTCTTTGCTGTTTGTTTTCTTGATGCTCTTGTTCATTATAAGTGCTTCCGTAATACATACGATAATCTTGCCAAATAGAGCGATACGAAAGTTTATATCCGGTTTCGATGCGTCCGCCGTTTCCCACAGGAGTTATAAAATCAACCTGCGCCGTAGTAGTTCTGTTTCGCATATCCGTATTGGTTTTTTGAAAATAATTAGGCAAAGTATCCGGTAATATAAAATGCTGTAAATATTGATTTCTTTGATTTCCAAACAACTCAGTATAATACAAATCGGAAGTCAACTCCATGCCTTGTTTGCTAAATGTTTTTTTATAGCTGACATTTCCTGAGAAGTTATTGCCGTAACGGTTTCCCGCACCATATTGTTCATATTGGTTAAAGGATTTTTTTTCATTTAAAAACCAACGTAAATTATTGGCAGTTGTATTATTAGTATCTCTGCTATCGTTCCGGTTGTAGCCAAACGAAAACGATAAAGTGTTTTGTTTGTTGATAAAATAATCCAATCCGGCGCGAATGTTATTTCCAAAATATTGCGAACGATATTCACTGTTTTGAATTAAATAGGTGGAATCTGTCGGCATCTCTTCCTTTCTTTGAAACCATGAAGTGCGCTCTAAATCACCGGCATTGCGCCACTGTCCGCTTCGAAAGTTGTAGTTCAAAAACATCGTAACTTTATGATATGTATAGTTCAAGTTCACAGATAAATTGCCACCATCTACATAAAACTTGTTTTTAAAAATAGAGGTGGCCATACCTCCGGTGAAGTATGCATTAAATCCGGATTGTTTTTTCTTTTTAAGAATAACATTTATGACTCCCCCCATGCCGTCGGGGTCTAAGCGTGCTGAGGGATTGGTAATCACTTCTATGCTTTCAATTTCCGATGCCGGAATTTGGTCTAAAGTCAGGTTGGTAGGTCTGCCATCCACTAAAATAGTAACATTACCGCTGCCTCGCAATGACACATTGCCCTCAATATCTACATCTACAGACGGTATTTCGGACAAAGCTTGTATGGCGGTAGCGCCTTCGGTTATGATGCTGTTTTCTACATTATATACCTTTTTATCCAAATTTTGTTGAAGCATCTCTTTTTGAGTAGTAATCTCAACTCCTTTAAGTTGTTGAGAACGTTTGGACATTGCAAACTGGCGCATCATGTAGCGCGGGTTTGTCTGCGTTAAGGTAAATTCGGAAGTAAAGTGTTTGCCGTATCCCATGGCATTTACCTGAAGTATATATGTTCCCCAGGGAATATCTTTTATAATAATTCTACCCGACTCGTCTGTCATCCCACCCGTTACTGTAGTAGAATCTTTCGGATTCAACACAAAAACGGTAGCGTATGACACCGGTTGTTTGTTTTCATCCACAACCATTCCTACAACAGCTCCCAACGAGCCTAAATCGGGCATTTGGCCACCTTGACCACCAAGACGCATCCCTCCATCGGGTTGTTGCGCAAAGCAATTTAAAATTAACAAATTAAGACTTAAAGTTAATAAAAGATAAATGTAATGTGGCTTGCGTTTCATCATCGTTAAAAAAATAAAAAAAAACTCCTCCTTTGACTATTAGTTTTTAGGTGGAGTTTAACGTTGTATGCTAAATTATTTTATCTTGAAAAATATAAATAACGTTGGTCAACAATAGTAGCTTTATCTTTTAGTCCTTCTAAAATTGCATTTTCATTTCTACCTCTGCCTGCAACAATGTTTCGTAGCATAGACTTTTCCATATCATAGTTATGCGAAGGCTCTCCTGTTATTTCATTTTTTTTATAGATAGAAACAACATAGAGGCTGTTTTTTCCTTTAACTGCTGTAGGACTTTCAACAGGAAGTGTAAATATTTTTCCTATTGCCGCATTTTCAATTCCTCTATTTTGATAACTTTCTCCGCCAAAGGATAATGTTATACTATCCATAAAGGCTACTTGGTACTTTTCTGCTATTTGTTGTATAGAAGAACCATTGTTTAGTTGCTCGAGAACAGCACTTTGAACTAATTCCATTTTTTTTATGGCGGAAAGCTCCGTTTCAATAGTGCTACGTACTTTTTCTAATTTTTGTGCTCCTTTGTTCTTTATATCACGAATAGCGGCTACTACAAAAAGATTATTATTGATACTGTAAATATCTGACACATCATCTATATTTGTAGTGGGTTTAAACGCCCAACTTATAATTTCACGTGTGTTTTGCAATTGAGAAATACTGGACATCATAGATGTTATGTTTTGCCCTTGAACTACTTGTATCCCTTTTTGAGCAGCATTTGTCATCAATTCTTCGGCAGAACTACTTTCTGCTTGCAGTTGCATGGCTTGACTGCGAATAGATTTAATCGTAGCATCGGTGGGCTTAATTTCTTCGGAATAAATAACAAATTGACGTTTTTCTACCGGAGCTGTACGTTTTAATACTTGAAACAGCCTGATATCTGCAAAGCCATCTTGTATGTAAATATTATGAGTTAATAATGAATTATAGAGTCGCGGCTCCATAAATTCGGTAAGCCATATCGTTGTATCTGCTTCTCTGCGACTGCCCGAATATTCAGATATTAAAGGAAAAATATTGCCACCGCGTTGAAGTACTTGTTGAAGACTATCGGCAATAGCTTGAGCTTCCTTTTTCGTTCTAGGGCTTCCGGGATTTCTATCCGATTTAAAATCAATGATTAAATAGGCAAAACTTAATGAATCTGGACGTTTGGCAACACCAAACGTTTTGCCATAAAACCAAACGGAATTTTCATATTCAAACGGCTCAATAAACGTGCCTATCGGACGGTCGAAAATTAATTTTGCCAATGTGTCTATTGAAATATCGCTCCTCTTAAAATAAATGCTGTCCAACTGACCAAGCATCATTGAAATGTTATATTCTTCAATGGAAGGAGCTGCTTTTAAACGAGATGCTCTACTTATAGCTGTGTCTTGAATAGCGGCTAAATCTTCAGGCGAAGGTTGAATGGTAAAAATGGCAACGTCAATATCACGTAAGTTTTCTTTGATTTGATAACGATGGTTATGTTTTTTGAACCAATCGCGAACCTCTTTATCTGTAACCGTAGCTTCAATATCGTTAAATTGAGGGGCGGTAGGAGAAATAGTAATAGCTTGGGCTAATAAAGTGTTGTTATTGGCTGCAAAATATTTTGCCGCTTCATCGGAAAATTTAACGATATTTTGCGCCAATGCCATATAGTGCGCTCTTTGTTTATCAATAAGAGCAAAACGTTCAATAGCTTTATATGCATTATAAAATTCGCGCACTTGGGGGTTGTTTTTGTATTCTTCAATGTTGGAAACAAAACCAATAGCTTCCTCCATAGGTACTTGTTTTGAAAGAAATGTCACCAAACGATAAAGTAGCTGATTGGGTTGTGAGGTTTGCAAACTGGCAAGCATATCAGCAGTTATTTCATCTTTCATCTCTTTAGAAAAAACTAATCCCAACTTTGTTAGCTGCTCCTCCATAATACTTTGTTCCAACAACTGATTCCAAGTCATATCATGTACTTGATAATTTTCTGTTTCTTCTAAGGTATTTTTATCGTAAAAAATCTTCCAAAGTGCCGTATTCTGTTCTAAACGATTACGATACTCTTCGTCGAATTTTTTACCGTTAATTTTTACCATAGTATATTTATCAGAAAAAAGTATGGAAAGTTTTGATACGTCTCCCAAAACAAAAGCGAGAAGTGCGATACCAATAATACACATTAAAAGAATTCCATGTTTGCGAATTGAGCCGATTGCTGCCATTTTATTAATATTTTTTTAGTTATTTAATACTTTTTTAAATTTAAGGCGGCAAAAATAATATTTTTTTGTTATGTTATTTAAATAGAATGGAAATAAGAATATCCCTCTCAGGAAAAAGAACAGTACAACTTGTGTTAAAAACTTTAAAATCATTCTAAATTTATTTTATCTAATTTTAGCATGTTTCAAAAAAATGCATCTTTTAAAGTAAAAATTGTTCATTTTTTTATTTTTTGTACATTTTCAATAATCTGAATATAAGAAAATTAATTTTATATTAGCCGTTCAAAACGAATTAAAATCTTAAATAATTATGCTTAATTTTACACGCGGCGAAAGAATTGCTGCAACTATTTTGTTTCTTATTATTATCGCCCAACTGCTGTTTTCTGTTTTCTATAAAGTTCGGAATTTAAAACCGATAAATTTTACAGAATTTAAAGAACAGATAATTCAGTTTGAGATACGCCAACAATTTTTGGAAGATTCTCTTGAAAATGCACGAAAAGAAAACTATGTCAATTATTATCAACAAAACAGAAAATATCATTTGTGTGATTCTTCACGAAATCAACAAAATACACCTTTTGAAAAGCAAGAAAAGAAACAGCAATATACCATTATAAAGTTGGAGTTAAATCTCTGCGACACATCTGAAATTGTAGTTGTGCCGCAATTTGGTGCTAAACGCGCCCAAAAATTAGTAGAATATCGTGAAAACTTAGGAGGTTTTTATGCTTTTGAACAAATAAAAGAGGTTTACATTCTTCAAAATATAGATATAGAATTATTGAAAAAATATTTTACATTGAATGCCTCTTTAATTCGTAAAATCAACATTAACACTGCCACCTATCAGGAACTGGTGGTACATCCATATATTGATTCTTATTTAGCGAAATTGATTATTAATTGTAGAGGTAAAAAAGGAAATTTTACTTCTATGGAAGAGGTGCAAAGAGCTACCAATATCTATCAGGAATTGGTGGAAAAATTGAAATATTATATTGAATTTTAAAAAAACAACTTCATATTTCTTTTCACATGAAAATAATTTTATTTTTGCGCTATCAAAATGATATTAGAATGACATAAAAAACACTTAATTATAAAAAAGAAAACCTATTAAAAAACAATGATTATGAAAAAAGAAAAATTTATTTCAGGTAAAAACGGATTTGGCATGCTGTTTATTCTGTTATTATTTGCCATTGCAGGTATTTTAGTACCGGCAATCATCGAAGAAAACACACCTCAATCTTCAGGTATTCAGTGGCTTATGCTTATTGTTTCTGGTGTAGCATTGATCATGATGATAGGGTTATCCATTATTAAACCCAACGAAGCGTTAGTCGTTACATTCTTTGGAAAATACCAAGGAACTTGTGTCAATAACGGATTCTATTGGTTCAATCCTTTTACTGTTCGTACAAAAATCTCTGTTCGTGCGCGCAATATAAACGGTGAGACGCTTAAAGTGAATGACAAAATGGGAAATCCGATTTTAATAGGAATAGTATTAGTCTGGAAAGTGGAAGATACTTTTAAAGCTTCTTTTGATGTGGATAATTATGTTATGTTTGTAAATGTACAAAGCGAAGCGGCTGTTCGTAATCTTGCAGGGTCATATCCTTATGATAATCTTGAAGATGAACATGCTCATATTACGCTACGAGGTGGTGGCGAAGAAGTAAACGAAGTGCTTGAAAAAGCATTGACGGAGCGTTTGGCGATTGCCGGTATTAAAGTAATAGAAGCGCGTATTAGTCATTTGGCTTATGCCCCTGAAATAGCAGGAGCCATGTTGCAACGGCAACAAGCTACGGCTATTGTTGCTGCACGCTACAAAATTGTGGAAGGTGCGGTAAGTATGGTGGAATTAGCCCTTAAACAACTATCGGAAAAGAAGGTAATAGAATTAGACGACGAAAAGAAAGCCGCCATGGCCAGTAATTTGATGGTCGTACTAACTTCTGATAGGTCTGTAACTCCCGTGGTAAATACGGGAACACTTTACAATTAAAGATGTCAACAGAAAAGCGCTCGTTTATTATTAGAATTGATACGGAAACATTAGCGGCTGTTGAAAAATGGGCCGCCGATGAGTTTCGTAGTATAAACGGACAAATAGAGTGGGTTTTGTCGGAAGCATTGAAAAAAGCAAAACGGACTCCCCGTCAAATTAATAAAAAATAAAAAAACATAAAATCAAGTTATTAACTTTTACCTTGCAAAACCATAACGACGTATAATTACACACATCCGTCCGGTTTAGGCAATCCGGCAACGCGACAAGCACCGCGCGCGGGACCTAATGGAAAAAGTTCGTAAATATCTTTTAACTTCAATCCTGTTTCTTTACAAATTGAGCGAATCATCGGTGCCATGCCGGTTTCTTCAAAACTACGACGAATAATCCTGATAATTGCCCAATGATTTTCCGTTAAATCGTGAATATCATCTTCTTTTGCAATTAACGTAGCCAATTCAGCATTCCATAATTGCGGGTTCAGCATAAAGCCATCGCCGTCCATTTCAATAGTTTTTCCGTTAAATTCAATTGCCATAAGTTTTATACTTTTTTCGGGTGCAAAAATATATATTTTCTTTAATTTTTTTCGGGCTTAACCACATTTTTGGGCTAAGGCACAGGATCGTACCCGATCCCTCCCCAAGGATTACAACGCACAATGCGTTTTATGATTAGCCAACTGCCTTTCAATGCGCCATGTTTTTGGAGAGCTTCAATACCGTACTGAGAACAAGTAGGCGTAAAACGACATTGTTTTCCCAGAAAAGGAGATAACGTGAATTGATATATTCTTATTAACACAATAAAAGAACATGAAAAAAATTTATTTATCATTTAATAATTCGGTAGGCTTTCATGGTGCAAATTAACATAAAATTCTCAAAATTTCATATACTTTTGCCGCACCAAAAACATACTATGCCGCACTGCTTGTCAGATTATGATCCCAAAATTTTACTTGCTTTAAACGAAAGTTTGAAAGGCGACAGCAAATTTACAGATTTTTTATTTCAAAACGGATTTCCGGAATTAGCAGCGTTTTCGGCGGCGGTTCATTCCAACACAGAAGCATTACACTGGTTGCTAAAGAGCAATTTTCCTGAATTTGCAGTACTCAGCAATGCCATCGACGGCGAAGAGAATGCCATAAATTGGCTACAACAAAACCATTTGAATTTCATGTTACTTTTTGCTGCGGCGTGCAGAAAGGAGGACAAAGCGATACGTTGGTTTGTAGATAATAAGTTGGATATATTTTTGATGATAGTGCGCACCATCCATGATGAGTTGTTGCATCAGTCGTGGGATTCGTCTGATATTCACCGGCGGAGAAACTAATTTTCAAAAAAACATTTCACTGCCATAATTAATATTAAATTTTTTCTATTTTTGCCGCTCCAAACAAAAAACGGTTCGGTAGTTCAGTTTGGTTAGAATACGTGCCTGTCACGCACGGGGTCGCGGGTTCGAGTCCCGTCCGGACCGCATAAAGAAATGCTAATAATCACAAATACAGATTGTTAGCATTTTTTCTTTTCAGAAAATCCCCCAAAAATCCCCACATATTTTCAAATAACATAAAAAGCACCCCATTTTATAGAAGTGCTTAATGAATTTAAAAACAATACCTTTCGGCATTAATTTTGTGGCAAAGATAGTATTTTATTTAATTATTTCAAGTGCCTTTTTTTTACCACATCTTGTACCCGATACATAACGATAAAAGTATATTTTTAATTATTTTGGACTAATTTTGATGTTTTTTTGCTTCGGATTAGGCAAAATTTGCCCCTCTGAAAAATGAAAAAATGATGTATAAAGGCTATCTACCATCATAGTGAATTTTATAAATATTGATTGGGCTAAAAATACGGCTTTTTTGCGTGTCTCTCGAAATCGTTATATCTCAATTTTTTTTTTGATTTTTTTCTTTTTTTTTGATATAAATATAATTCCGATTTTTTTCTTTTTTTGCTCATCATATCCTGTTAGCCAGAAGATAATCTCATTTACTTCTTCGGCGGTACGTCCTTTTTTCGTTGCCTTTTGGATGTAAAGCGGATAGATGTTGGCAAAGAGCATTTTATAGACTTTCATACTCGGTTCGTTTAATGATTTTCTTCGCTTCAGTAGCAACAACTTTCTTGTTCGCTAATAAGTAGGGCTGAACAAGCAAATGAATTTCTGCTTTACAATCAGGGCAATTATCTAACACATAATTAAATCCTTTGAATACTTGTTTTGCATGTTTTTCGCCCCACAACTCCAAAGCAAATTTCAATATTTCGTATGAATTTGTTGAAGCTTCTGCACTTACTTTAGCGTAATTTGCTATCGTATCTACAGCATAATCGCGAACAATTGTACTTTTATCTTTTTCTACCAACGATTGAAGCACCGGTAAAGCAGAGAAAACAGTATCAGGAATTTTCTCAGCAATGAATGATAACGTATGCACTGCCTCCCACCGTGTTTTAGTTTCCTTGCTGTACAGTAGCGGAAGAATATTTTCAGCATACGGAACAACAAATTCCGGCTTCACTTCCGCAACGAATGTAAAAACTTCAATACAATCCGATTGTAGTTTTCTATCATTATCTTCCAACCCAAGTGCAATATCTGCGAGTATTTTCTCGTTGGCGATACACTTTTCCGCCACTAACCTATTTGCGATTTCTGTTTTGTCGCCTTTTTGAGATGATAATTGATTTAGGATGTCCATAATGCTGTTTTTTAATCTTTTAGATGCTGCAAGAAATCGTAAAAGTTAATTATACTTATAATGCCCAATAATTTTCCACGAAAACAAACAATTTTCAAGCCGCTGTCCGGCGCCGATATTGTGAAGCACCATAAATGCCCCGCTGCTGAATAATCCTTGTTGCTTCACGTTTGTAACAATACCAATATGAAGAATGCCACCACCCAAATCCCAGCATACGATATCGCCGGGTTTATAGTCATCAGGGTTATTTGTTATTTTCAATTCAGCACCGTGTCTGGAGAAGAATTTCATCAAATTAGGAACTCGCCGGTGGTCAATATTTGAGTTTGGCGCTCTAAGTCCCCATTTTTTTGGATACTGGTCGAAGTGCGCGGCCATATCCTCATGCACTTCTTTTTGCAAATCAATTCCAATTTTTCTGTACGCCCTAATAATCACGTCAATACAAACGCCTCTTTGGGGGTCAACGTCTCCGTTTGGGTAAGGAATGGTTTTATACGCCGGGTCGTAAATTATGCTGTGGTCAACTAAACTTTCCAACACATTTACCAAAGGGATATTTTGAAAAGTTGAGTCAATTACAAAGTAATCTTCAAAAGCAGTTTCTTCAATAACAGTATTTTGGGAGGATTTTTCAAGGTTATTTTGAGAGTGGGCACAAGAGATAAAGAGGAAGAGGAGCAGGGGGGATAAGAAAGGGGTGAGGGTGGGTTTCATAATGGTGTTTTTAGATAATACTTTCGCCATTTTCAGAATATAATTTTCTATTTTTTTCTACTGTTTCTTTTGAAGTATTTGCGTAGCAATAAACGCAAAAATGCGGACAAGTATTATACATTCCAATGTCTTTGCTAATCATACAACCGCAAGCAAGACGCTGTCCTTTATCTTTTAAGTTTGCTTCTTTTTTAGGAATTTCAACCGGAAACAATGAATTATTATCGGGGAATTTGCCATAAGAAAAAAAATAAACGAAATCTGTATCATTGGCAAAGATGCGCTTTACAAGTGGGTCGAAACGCCAAATAACTTTTTCTTTGCCAATTTTTTCGGATAAGTTTAAAAAAGTTTCTATTCGTTTACCAAGTGAAGGTACATTCGGTTCAAAATTTTCATTATCATGGAGCCGATGAAAGCCTTAAAAAGGCTTTAAAAAAGAAAAAAATAATGGAAAATTGAAGACAAAAACGAAAAATAAAACTCCAAAACAAGAAAAAAGAACAAAAAATTAACAAAAAAACAAACCCTGCCTATTTTGCAAAGGTCTCATAAGGTTCATTTCAAGACGAAAAATGGCGTTTTACGATGAGGAATTACTTTTGGGAATACTCAACGTGATGTAAAATCAAACAACTTTCTTTAAAGATATAAATACTTGAAATTCAACAAGTGCGGAATATCTATGGATTTTTCAGTCAAAAAAACGGCATTTTTACCCGAAAAACAAAACATTTTTAGCACTTGTCAATAAAATTGCCTTTTTCAATCTCCTATTGGGCTGAAAGAATGCTAATAAAGGATTTTAATGATTTTGCCCTGAAAAAGGAGCCTCTTTTATTGTTCTGTTCATTTCTTTTTTTTTGGCACGAAATTTGCATGAAATTTGTGCAAAAAATCTTGTTAATATAGTTTCTTATTATCACGTTTAAAAAACAAAACATTATGAAAGTAAACATTAAACCATTAGCAGACAGAGTTTTAATTACTCCTGCAGAAGTTGAACAAAAAACCGCAGGCGGCATCATTATTCCGGATACCGCAAAAGAAAAACCGCAAAAAGGTATAGTAGTAGCGGTTGGTACAGGAAAAAAAGATGAACCCATGACTGTGAAAGTCGGTGACACCGTTTTGTACGGAAAATATTCAGGAACAGAAATTCAACTCGACGGCGAAACCTACCTCATTATGAAGGAGAGTGATATTTACGCAATCATCTAATTAGAAGTTGGAAGTTAGAATCTTAAATCTTTAAATTGTTAAATCTTTAAATAAAAAATAGTTATGGCAAAGAAAATTGTATATGAATGGGAAGCACGCGAAGGCTTAAAAAAAGGCGTGGACGCATTATCCAATGCAGTGAAAGTTACCTTAGGTCCCAAAGGTAGAAATGTAATTATTGACAAAAAATTCGGCGCACCGCAAATTACGAAAGATGGCGTTACCGTGGCGAAAGAGATTGAATTGAGCGAACCCATCGAAAATATGGGCGCACAAATGGTAAAAGAAGTGGCTTCTAAAACCAACGACCAAGCCGGAGACGGTACTACTACCGCTACCGTTTTGGCGCAAGCTATCTTCACTACCGGCTTAAAAAACGTTACCGCCGGAGCGAACCCAATGGATTTGAAACGCGGAATTGACATCGCTGTTAACGCAGTGGTTGAAAATCTGAAAAAACAATCGCAAGCCATTGGCGACAACAATGAAAAAATTGAACAAGTTGCTTCTGTTTCTGCAAATAATGACGTATTCGTTGGAAAAGTGATTGCAGAGGCGATGCAAAAAGTTAAAAAAGAAGGCGTTATAACTATAGAAGAAGCAAAAGGCACCGAAACGGAAGTGAAAATTGTGGAAGGTATGCAATTCGACAGAGGATATATCTCTCCCTATTTTATTACGGATGCAGAAAAAATGGAAGCCGTGTATGAAAATCCTTTCATCATGATTTACGACAAGAAAATCAGCAACATGAAAGAGTTTTTACCTATTTTGGAAAAAGTGGTGCAAACCGGTCGTCCGTTACTCATCATTACAGAAGACCTTGAAAGCGAAGCATTAGCAACGTTAGTGGTAAACAGACTTCGCGCCGGCTTGAAAATCGTTGCCGTGAAAGCCCCAGGATTCGGAGACAGAAGAAAAGAGATGTTGGAAGATATTGCCATTTTGACAGGTGGTTTGGTAATTACCGAAGAAAAAGGATTCAAATTGGAAGACGCACAGTTGGATATGCTGGGTTCTGCTGAGAAAATTACTGTGGATAAAGAAAATACAACGATTGTGAGCGGTAAAGGAGCGAAAAAAGATATTTCCGACCGCGTAGCGCAGATTAAATCGCAAATAGAGAAAACAAAATCGGATTATGATAGAGAAAAATTGCAGGAACGTTTGGCAAAATTAGCCGGCGGCGTAGCAGTGATTTATGTGGGTGCTGCTTCTGAAGTGGAAATGAAAGAAAAGAAAGACCGCTTCGACGACGCATTACACGCAACTCGCGCTGCCATTGAAGAAGGAATTATTCCGGGCGGCGGCGTAGCGTACTTGTGCGCCATTGAAGCACTTGCAAATGTAAAAGTTGAAAATGAAGACCAGCAAATTGGTATAGAAATAGTGAAACGTGCGTTGGAAGAGCCGCTCCGTCAAATTGTAGAAAATGCAGGTAAAGAAGGCTCTGTGGTGGTAAATGCCGTGAAAGAAGGAAAAGGTAAAATTGGCTACAACGCCCGCACCGATGTGTATGAAGACATGATTAAAGCCGGTGTAATTGACCCGACCAAAGTGGCGCGTGTTGCCTTAGAAAATGCGGCCTCTATTGCAGGAATGTTGTTAACCACCGAGTGTGTACTTTCCGAAATTAAAGAAGAAACCCCTGCGGCACCAATGGCAGGCGGCATGGGAGGCGGAATGCCGGGAATGTACTAACAATGGTTAATGGTTAACGGTTAGTGGTTAGGCATTACTACCGCATTAAATAGGGTGTAGCTTTTTGGGTGCACCCTTTGTTTTTATTGCTATCAAAATATTTATTTTGGTTAGCTGCAAATTCTTGAGTGGTTATTACTGTCATATCTATGTTTTTTATTACGGGGCAAAAATACAATTATTTATTCTAAATATCTCTATTTCATTTTTTTACGCATTTCTGGATAACGCTTCTTCGTTGATTATCTATTACTTTGATAATATAAGTTCCAGTTGGTAAGAAAGCTATATCTACTTGTGTCGTGCAATTATTTATATCTTGTTTTGAAATAATTACTTTACCTGTCAAGTCCATAATTTCATAAGCAAAGATTTGATTTTCAGTTTCAATCATTATGACAGTATTTGCCGGATTGGGATAAATGGAGCAAGCCATAGTGTTATCATTAATTCCATCCACAATAACACCTTGGATATTTTTAAAATATTGAATGTGGTTTTGTGCCCACGCTGCAAATTCATAGTTGCCGAGTTCAATTTTGTGTGGATAAAAGTTAAAAGTAATGTTTCCTAATTCATCAGCAAAACCCACGCTTACAAGTTTTCCTTCATCGTCGGTCAGCGCACAATAAGAATAGGGAGCTACTTTAGCGCTCACAACATTTTTTCCTATATCAAACCAATCGGATAACTCTACTTTCATGGGAGAAGGTTTCGTTAAATAAGTCATGATAGAAGGGTCGCCCATGAGGTGATAAATTTCCCAGTAATATTTTTTTTCTATTGCAGATAACGATGAGGCTTGTACAGATTTATTTCCAGCAGCCACCATAGAACCGAAAGTTGTCATCCATTCATGGTACGCTTCTTTATGCGTGTGAAACAATCTGTCGTAAGCGCCTAAATAAGTAGGATTGTAAATTGGAGTAGCTGTAATTGAACTTCTAACGCCAATAGCCCAATAATAATCTTCATCCCAATAAGTATAATTTGAGCCGCCAATATAACCTACAGCACCTTTTTCGGATGCACGCAGAAGCGCTTCTCCAAAACACTCACCACTATCGTCGTCAAATTTGTTTGACTCACAGCAATTTCCAATCATTAAACCGTATTTATCAAGATTATTCATATTAGGAATATGATTTTTTTTGAACTCAGGATTTGACCATCCTGCCGGAGCGCAATGTGCAGTGTAGTTGGCTATACCTACTCCAGAGCCAATTTCTGCGCGTATTTGTGCAGCTTCCGAAGAACAAGGATGATAATGGGTAAAAACATTTGAATTTAAGTACCCATATTCTTGTGTTGCGTAGTTTTGTCTAACATAATAGACAAAACCGTTACCATATTTTGCAGCATATTGGGCATCATATCCGGCAATCAAACAAATTTTATCCAAATAGCTCGGGTCTAGCATAGTAAACTGCTCATATTGCAATGATTTTTCAATTTGCGGAATTAAATGTGTTAAATTCTGAGCGGAAAAACGACCATAGTAACAACAGGGAATATTATCACCTGTCCATGTAAAGTAGTACAAATCTGTAGGATGTAATTTTCCTTCCCATGTATTTATTCCCGAAAAAGTAGGAATTTGATGCACGCCACCCACTAATAATACAAAGGTGGGCGCCGGATTTTCAGGAGATGCATTTGTATAATGCGATTTTATAAAATTGGCAATAGAAGTGGTTGTAGTTCCTACATTTTCATCGTCCGTATAACCAATTTCTACTAAAAATCCCTTTCTTTTTTTCCACGCTACAAATTCATCTAATGCGCCTTTAAACATTGCATGAGCAACAATTAAATATTTAATGGGCGTATTTGAAAAATCTGCACTACTCTCTTTCATGGGGTTAATAATATTTGATTGTCGAAATAACGGACTTTTATGTAATTCTTTAATAGTTTGTGTTCTAACCAACTCTGTTTTTTTGAAAAGAATTTCCACATCAATTGCATTATAAAACTTAACTTCGTTGGTTACCGGATTATATTGCACCGGAGACACATAAAGTGTTCCTATATTTACATTCCGCATTATCCCCACTTTCTCAAATTGCGCTAACGGTAATGCATAAAAAGCATCGGTTTTATAGATGTTTTTGTTTTGAGTAAAAACAACATCGCCTGTATAAGATTTAGCAACAGGCTGTTGTGATGGAAAAACAGGGTAATTGATTTCCAATGCTTGCGCATCATAAATCGTAAAATCTTTGCCGGATATATTAAGTTCATAGTCTCCGCAAATGGGAATTTCCAACATACTTACTGAAACCGGCAATTCCGGTTCTCCCACATTCCTGCTACCTCCGCATCCATCAATATAAATGCGCGAAAATTTACCCTCTTCGGTTTTCACATCCAAGGATTTCAACTCTCCAAAAGTAAAAGAAATACTGAGTTTCTGATAGGTGTTTTCATTAATTTTATAGCTTACCTGCGCTTGCAATGAAAAAATGGTAAAAACTAACACTAAAAAAGAAAGAGTTACTCTTTTCATAATTGTTGATATTTTAAAAAGAAAATGAGTGCAAAAATATTTTTTTTATTCATCTTGAAATCATCGTGCGAAAGTAGAAAATATTATTTTATTGTTTGTGTGTATTTTTAAAAAAAATCATGTTTCTTTGCAATTATTAATCATTAAAAAAATAAAAATTTATGAGTATCAAAGGAACAAAAACCGAACAAAATTTGTTAAAATCATTTGCCGGTGAATCGCAAGCGCGCAATAGGTACACTTTTTTTGCAAGTAAAGCCAAAAAAGAGGGTTTTGAACAAATTGCCGCTTTTTTTGAAGAAACAGCAGCACAAGAAAAAGAACACGCCAAACTTTTTTTCAAATTTCTTGAAGGCGGTATGGTTGAAATTACCGCTTCATTTCCTGCCGGAGTCATTGGCAGCACTGCTGAAAATTTATTGGCTTCAGTTGAAGGCGAATACGAAGAATGGAATTTACTGTATCCGGAATTTGCACGCATCGCTGAGGAAGAAAATTTCCCAAAAATCGCCGAAGCTTTTAAATTGGTTGCTACCGTTGAAAAAAGACACGAAAAACGTTATCGCAAGTTATTACAGAATATTGAAAAAAATGAAGTGTTTCATCGCACGGATAAAATGGTTTGGGCGTGCAGAAATTGCGGATATGTACACACCGGTGAATTTGCTCCTGAGAGTTGTCCTTGTTGCGTACATCCAAAAGCATTTTTTGAATTGGAAACAAATAATTTTTAATATGAAAAAAATCCTCGTAATTATTATTCTTGTGTGTATGGCACCGTTAGTGCAATCTTGCACTAAATCTTGTACTTGCGTAAATCCGGATACAGACAAAACAACAGAAATTGATATTGATCCTGCCGAAAATTGTAGTGCCTACTCTAATGCAGACAGGGGAAGCTGTTCTTAAATTATTTAATTTAATCATTATGGCATGCCAAAGAAAAAAGAGCTTCAAAATATGGGCTTTCCTAATAAAATGTTTGTAAAAATAAAGCCTGTTCCCAAAGAAGAGTGGAAAAAAGAGAGTATTATTTCTTACAGTTTTTTTTCTTCTCCATTTGGAAAAATAATAGTAGCTTCTATGCCGCAAGGAGTTTGTTATGTAGGTTATGTTACTTCTCACGAGAATGCGTTACAAGAATTGCGTGAGAGATTTCCTAAGAGCATATTTCGACTTCACAAGAACAAACAACATGAACATGCAAAAAAACTATTTTCAGGACATTGGAAAAAGAGAGAGAGATTGTCTTTGTACGTAAAAGGAACTGATTTTCAACTTAAAGTTTGGGAAGCATTGTTACAAATCCCAACAGGTACATTATCCACATACGGCAAAATAGCAACTGCTATTGGCTGTCCGAAAGCCCAACGCGCTGCAGGAACAGCTATCGGAAGAAATCCCATATTGTACATAATCCCCTGCCATCGTGTGGTAGCACAAAACGGAAAAATGGGAGGATTTTATTGGGGTGTTGAAAAGAAAATGGAATTATTGAATGCCGAAAATGCAGGTTATTTGCACTTTACTTCATAAGTTTTTCCATCTATTTCTTTAAGTTCCGTACTATAATCTGCGCAACTTAGATTTGATTCTTTTACAAAATTACCTCCATTATAATCTTTATCAAGTTGTCCGTCAATGTAGTGTTTACAATTGCAATATTTATTACAAGAAAAAGAGAATAAAGCGCTTGCAGCAAATAGTAAAATAACAATTTTTTTCATGAAACTATCTATTAAATGAATACCATATTTCGTTTTGCAAAGAAAGAAAATTTATTAATATAAACCCCAAAAAGGAATAAAAAATAATATATTTTTGCCATTGATAATTCATGGTTAGTCTATTTGTTATACATTTTATAGCATATAAAAACTTTACACATTATGAAAATCGGCATTATTCCGGCGCGTTATGCTTCTACTCGTTTTCCGGGGAAACCGTTGGCGCTTATCTATAACAAGCCTATGATTCAACATGTGTACGAGAGAAGCAAAGAGGCTGATTTAGACGCTCTTTTTGTTGCCACAGACGATGAAAGAATTAAAAAAACAGTAGAAGGCTTTGGTGGAAAAGTTGTTATGACTCACCCGCACCATGCTTCCGGCACAGACCGTTGCGCAGAAGTAGCAAAACTTCTTCAATTAAAAGATACAGACATTATTATAAACATACAAGGTGATGAGCCTTTTATTAGAAAAGAAGAGATTAATCTGTTAATAAATCTATTTGATAATCAAAAGATTTCAATTGCCACGTTGGTCAAACCTATTACTATTGAAGAAGAATTGAATAATCCTAACAAAGTAAAGGTTGTTTTTTCCAAATCAAATAAAGCACTCTACTTTTCCCGTTCTCCAATTCCTCACTCTTCTCATCTATCATTTCTCACCTTTTTCAAACACCTTGGCATTTACGCCTATCGCAACGATATTTTGCAACAAATTACACAACTACCGGTATCAACGCTTGAAAAAACTGAAAAATTGGAACAACTTCGCTGGATGGAAAATGATTTTAATATTCACGTTTCTGTTTGCCATCATGAAAGTATTGCCATTGACACACCGGAAGACCTTAAATTAATTACAAATTAACAATTACGAAACAAACTCAAATACACTAAAATTCATTATTAATTATTTATGATAATCCTTTCCATTATTCGCGCGCTTTTAGAAGAAAACACCGTAACAATTACCGGATTTGGAACTTTTTGCGTAAAAAAACTTCCTGCTCAAATTAAAGAAGATATTGTTTTCCCTCCCCAAAATATTATTGAATTTGAATATGCAGAATATGCAGAAGATTTTGATTTTATAAGCAAACTTTCAAAATGGGAACAAATCAAGATAGACGAAGCACAAGTGGAAGTATCCCAATGGATCGATTTACTTAAAAAAGGATTAGAACATAATCCAACAATTTTTTTCGACGATTTTGGTACATTTTCAAAAAATATATTTGGGAAAATTGTTTTCCAAAGCGCAATAAATCCTCAATTAAACATTGAAAATGAAGGATATGAACCAGTTATTGTTTCGACAAAAATGCAAGAAGAAAAACGAAACAGCATTAATGAACCTGTGCAAGATAAAAGAACCATACCCGTAATAGATAAAAAGAAAAAACGTGATAAGATTTATTTTTGGATAGTTATTTTTGTAACAGTTGTAGTATTGAGTACCCTATTTTTTAAGGACACACTTTATCATTTGTATCAAACTATTTTTGAAAAGATTGAAATACTTATGACTGTGGATGATAATAAGATTGACAACCCTACAGACATTTACGATATAACGGAAAAAGTAGTGGATGATACGGCTACGATTGAAAATAATAAAATAGAAACAGTAGAAAACAATATTCCCGTTTCAAATAAACTTGAATTGAATGAAAATGGAAGTCCTAAAAAAAGCATTACGGTAAAATCAAAAAAAGATATGTATCTACATTTTCAAGAGGGAAAATATTATGTAATTGTGGGTAGTTTTTTGAAAGAAGAAAATGCTTTGCGTTATATTGAAGAAGAAAACATAGAAAAATATCATCCAAAATTGATTGTACATCCCAATAACCCACGTATTCGCGTAGCCATAGGAGTATTTGATAATGAACTAGATGCTGTCTCGTATGCTGAACAAATAAAGAAAAACTATTGGATACTGAAATAGTATTAAAAAAAGTATATTTTTGCGCCTCCAAAAAAGAAAGTAAAAAACTTTTTAAAAAAAGAATTTGAAATGTCAAGAGTTTGCCAAATTACCGGAAAAAAAGCGATCGTTGGAAATCATGTTTCGCACTCCAACGTTAAAACCAAAAGAAAATTTAATCCCAATTTACACGATAAAAAGTTCTATGTTCCAGAATTAGGAGGATGGGTGATGTTGAAAGTTTCGGCAAAAGGAATTCGCAATATTAGCAAAAAAGGAGCATGGAATGCTATTGTTGATTCTCATAAAAAAGGTATTCTCAAATAATACTTTTTTTAATTTTTCCATAATTTTTAGTTTTAAATTGAAAAGAGGCTATTCTGAAAAGGATAGTCTCTTTTCGTTAATTTCCACAAGTTTTACCAGCCCTTAAAATACAAGAATTACAGCATGAGACCTTTGCAAAATAGGCAGGGTTTGTTTTTTTGTTAATTTTTTGTTCTTTTTTCTTGTTTTGGAGTTTTATTTTTCGTTTTTTTCTTTTATTATTTTTTCAATCTCTTTTGTAAATCCTTTATACCAACCGCAAGCACGCCAAATCACTTGCCTTGTTTTCATATCAATAAGATATAATTGAGGATAGCCATAACAATCACCCATTTGCTTCGACATTTTAATATCATAACGATTATCATAAGCTAAAGCCACATCGCATTTTAAGTTAAGATTTTTAAGCACTTGGCTAATTTTAGTCGTATCTTTATCTGAAATATTGATACTAAGTATTTTAAGTAATGATTCATCGTAAAGAGTATCTATGGAAGCCAACTCGTGCATGGCCAATCTACAGGGATGGCACTGTATATACCACATATCTATCAATAAAAACCGAGAGTTTATACTGTCGGAATAGAGGGTATCGCCCGACAATAAAGGAAATTTCCATTCGGGCATGAAAAATAAGGTATCTTTTTGTGCGTCTTGCGGAAGATTTTCTATCCAAGTACTGCCGGCTTTAGAGAATGATAAAGTGATAGAATCGCATAGTTGTTCGCGAGCGATGGAATCTCTTTTAGCCTGTCTTTCTGCATATTGCCGGTCATAACCTTTTTTAAATTCATCAAATTTAAAACTAATCGTATCTAAAATATCAGGATGAATATATTCATAAAGACATTGTTCAATTATGTCAATCTTTCCGTAGATATTCTCTGCTTCAAAATAAATTATTGAGTATTCATTTTGAATCCAGTTAAGAGTTTTCCTGTCGAACTCCCACTCTGAAATTCTATTTGAGTCCCAATCATTATCTGGATACATTATTCTATATCTTATATTTTTTTTGCTTATTTTTGGAATAATACGTTGATACACACAATTTTCACAAAGTAAAAAAGAGATATCGTAAGCAGTAGAATAGGAAAAATCACTCATAAGATCTATATCATTTTTGGTATCGTCGATTTTGTCATTATAACTGTACTTTAAAAGCTCTGAATCTTTCCATGTGGTAATTGATACACGAGAATGAGCTGATTTGCCAAAAGAACTCGATATTAAAGCAGATTGTTGATATGATAAATATTTAAGGTCTTTCGGTGTTGAAATAAAAAATGCGTCTTCTGTATGTATAAAAGCGGTGTCCCCATCACTAACATAAGTAGATTGTAGTTTAATATAACCAGATTTTATTTTACCTTGTTTTTCAACAAATTTTAGAAATAATTTAGGTATTTGAGAAGATGAAGAGTGAGAACATAGAAAAATAGCAAGTAGCACAAGGCTACTTGCTAAATAAAAACGATTAATCTTATTCATATGTGACTCCATCAATAGTTATGGTGTTACTTTGAATTAAATAACTACTCCCAACAAGGATAAATTCACTTGAATTTGAATAGACTCTAGCTACTGTATGTGTACGACAGTCTGTACAACAACTGCTACTAGAAGGGGCACATCTCCATTTGCCGTCTGAATAATATCTTTTTTCACAAATATTACCTTTATTACAATCAACGAGCCACTCCTCACAACTACATCTTATGGAAGTACTACCACCACCTGTTGCACCGTTAATAACCGGTTCAAATTTAATAGGTTTATTGCCATCCAAAGGCACTAACCAATAAATAGCATCGTTGGGTATATCAATTACCAACTCTTCATCATTTTTTGCGTGTCGGGCTTCTAATCCCAGTGCATTAGATAGCAACAAACCTAATGTAATTTCAGAATCTGCAGTAACATTTTTAATTAAAAATTGTGCGTTATTGTTTTTATCACGTAAAACATTTACTTGCACACACGAACCATCATAATTTTTTGCAACAAATTCTGTCTCTTTTTTAAGTTTTATTTCAGAATTGTTGTCTTTCTCTTTTTTGCAAGCGTAGAAAATACCCACACCTGCTATTATTGCTACTGCTAATAAAGCAGTTAAAAACTTTATTTTTTTCATTTTTATAAAATTTATGGTAAATACTAATACTTTTATTACACCATTTTACACTTTTGTAAAACGTGGATTCGGTATGTTTATTTTTTCGTACTTTCGCATTCCAAAATAATGAGG
>Ga0209628_10000359_pt1 | contig 27609 bp, 24 predicted proteins | sample TergutCu122P4_FD_187285 | JGI IMG/M metagenome (GOLD analysis project Ga0209628, IMG submission 187285) | Cubitermes ugandensis P4 segment gut microbial communities from Kakamega Forest, Kenya - Cu122 P4 (SPAdes) (version 2) | ecosystem: Host-associated > Arthropoda: Insects > Digestive system...
CGTTGTATCGTCTTTGTAGAGCAACCATATTCATCTGCCAATTCCTGATAAGTTTGCTTTTTTCGCAAATATTTGTCCCAAAGTTCTGCCGAATTTAGCAACCTACGACCTGTAAAAATCGTTCCGCGAACATAACATTTGTAGCGTTGTTTCCCGCGAAAATGTCCGTTTTTCTTAGTGATTTTACCTCCACAATAAATGCAGATTTTTTATTCATATATTTAAAATGCTGCAAAGTTAATATTAATCAACTTTACAGCAAGTTTTATCCTACTTTTTGACCATTAAGCCAAAATTAATAAATCCTAAAATTTTTAAATAGTGATAAATTGTAATGCTGCAACTAAACAATGTATCACAGTGTATGAGCAACGACCTTACTCACTACTTATTACTTGATACTCATTCCTCCTCCTCATTCCTCATTCTTATTTATAAAACATCAAAAACTTTATCACCATTTTCATAAAGTCGTTGCGTTGTTGCTCTGTTTCGAGTGCCTCAAAAGGGAAACCGCAAACAAGAGAGTGATAATTTCCCAAATAACCAACCGCCGCACTGATATTGTTTTCGCCGTAACGCATTAGCGTAAATGCCATATTATCAGCGGATTCGATGCCGTCAGGCGAATCAACGTGATACTGAATTTCGTTTGGCTGCGTGGAAAAATTAAACGTTGCTTTTTGACTGAAAATTGGCGAAAAAACCGTATTAATTTCGCCGCCTTTTGCTGCTCTGTCGGTGCGAAACGAGAATTTTAGCGCATTTCTTGCAAAATTTTTACCGCTTTCATTCTTCCACAAATCACTGCCGATAAACGCACCAGACACAAAAATCGCTTTGCCGTCTTGCAGAAAATCAACAATTTTTTGTTGAAAAATTGTTGAAAAAACAGATTTTTTTTGCTTACCCAAAATTATATCTGCAATAAAAAAATTATTCATATTAACATCGCCATTTTCTACCGCTGCAACGCTTGCAGAACAAAACGAATGTCCCGCTTTGCTGATAGAAACGCCGTGAATATAAGGGTAATCAAACGAATTGCCGGCAACAATTTTTCCGTCAAAATCGCCGTAAGATGCGCCAAAACCCGGCTCGTCATCATCAAGCCAGGGCGAATTCAGATTGAAATTGTATTGCTCGCCAACATACGCCAAATCGTTTTTGTACGGCACGCCAAAATCTTGCCAGGCACCAAAACCCGCCAACGAATCGGCGCGAAAACTTTCGGGTGCGGAAATTCGCGTAAAACCATTGATTATCAGCACTGTTTCCCTGTGATTATCTTTTTTGCAAACCGACAAAATTTCCGATGGAAAACTCTCGCCGCCCGCATTAACAGCAGTAATTTTGTAACTCAAAATTTTATTTTTTTCCACCGCCAAATTTATCATTGTGTCTTTGGTAAAAATGCCGTTGTCAAAGCCCTTTCCGTCTGTGCGGGTATAGACAATGTAACCGCTCGGTTTTGCCGTAACTTCCAATATATCAGTCGTTTGCCGCCATTTTAACTGCACGCTGTCGCCTTCTAAAATCGCCGAAAAACTATTCACAGGCAACGGCTGAACAACATAATTTTTGCCATTTTGATACGAAATAAATTTTAAAATTCCCTTATAAATTGCTCTGCTGATAAAAAATTGAAACTCAGGCGATTGCCCCAATCTCATATCTAAAAAATTTTGATGCGACATTATTTCCAAAATCATTGACGGAACTTCGGGAAAACGGCATTCTGCGTATGATTTATTTAAAATTCCGCGATTAGTCCAATTTTTATCATAAATTTGTCTAACATCTTCAACCACAGTGCTTTGTATAATGTCTGCCATATCACGCGAAACATAGCGCGACTGTTTGTTTGGAAACTCATCTTTATTTTCCGATTTTTCCGAAAAAATTGCCAAAGTGCCTGTAATTGTGTCTCTTAACCCTGCATCAGAGTGAAAAGCGAGCGACAAATCAAGCGGAATTTTCAAACCCAAAGCATCCGGCGCATTTGCCGAGCCGTCATTGAGATACTTCGCCCATTTTCCACGCGAGGCAAAATCATCTACATAGTCGTTCAGACCGAATGAATGACGGTAAATATCAACAGGCATTCCCGCCCATTGCAGCCAGTATCGAGCCGCTTCAAGGTAGCGCGGTTTGCCCGAAATTTCGTACTCTTCTTTTGTAAAATTTGATAAAAGTTTTGCTTTTTTTCGTTTATCGGCGGGCATATTCGCAATAAAAGTGCTGTCGGCGGGTCGGCGTGCTATATTGCCCATTCCACCGCCAAAACGCACCGCATCGGCAACAACAAACTGCTTCGGTTTTGCACTTTTATTCGTCAAAACAACCTTTCCAAAATCGGCGTTAATTCCTTTTTCAAAATAGAAATTGCCGAGATAAACCCAAGTGCCGAAAGCGATATTTTGATTAACCAAAAATTCGGTTACGCCGCCAGTATGAAATACTTGATAATGAGCATCTTCCACAACTTTTTCCTGTTTTTGCCAACATACCGAAACGGAATAAAAACCGCTTTCCGGAATGTTCGGAATATACTCAACAAAAGCGGAAATTTCGTTGTCTGTCTGCAAAATGCGGCAAGTTCCGTCTAAAAAAGGGTTATCTTTTTCGATATAAAACTCTTTTTTTGCAGCAAAACCAACTTTTTTATCTTTTAAAAAATGTTTTAAATCGCCGTTTTCGCGGTAGATAGAGTTGTTTTGCGAAATATCGTTATCAACAATAATTTCATTTTTTTGCGTATCTCTTTCGCGCGGCAGAAAAACGTTTGCACCTGCATTTTCAAGCATTGGCAGCAAAAAATTAAGCACAATCTGCGTTGTAAATTTGTCTTCAACGGTTTGCAAAATTCGCGCACGCTGCCATTGCCAGCGGTCAAATTTTTGCGAATAATAATAACCGTGCGAATTTCCAAGTGCAATATTTCTATTGTTAAGTCCTTGATTTATAGCAAATTGTCTATTTTTATTGATGATAAATGGTTTAGTGGGTTTGTTTGTTTCTGAAAAACGGCTTTTGTCTATCTCAATTTTCTTTCTGAAAATATTCGGTACCAAATCAATGACATTCTTATTGTCTGCATAAAGTATGATAAAATATTTTTCCTTTGAGGGCAGCATTTTTTGAATATCATTCTTAAATTTTTCAATTATCTCTTCGCGGAAAGGGATTGATGCAAAATTGGAATTGAAATGAATTTCAAGCGTTTTTTGTTCGTTGTTCAGGTTGATTTTGGTTACTTTAAATTCGCCCATAGAGTGATATTGCATTTCAATATCTTTTAACCAAAGAGTTATTTTTCTGTTGAAATCGCTGTTTTGCGCCGCTAATGGAGCCAAAAAACAAAAGCCAAGAAGCAGGGTAGTTATTAAAAATATTCTTTTCATCAATATTAAAAAATTATTTCACAAAGGTAATCTATTTTTTCTAAAAAAAATAAAAACGGGCAATTGTAAAAAATTACTGCATTATTTTTAACTTTTTATGTATCTTTGTAAATCCTTTTTCCTAAAATAATCTAAAATGAAAAAACTTCTATTTATACTGTTTTTAAGTTTTTTTGCGGGAAATATTTTTTCGCAAAACTCTTATTATGTGCAATTTAAAGATAAAAACGGCACAGAATTTTCATTGAAATATCCGCAAAAATATCTTTCTCAAAAAGCAATTCAACGGCGTGCAAATCAAGGTATTGCTCTCGACAGCACAGATTTGCCTGTTTCAAAAAAATATATTAATTTGTTGAAAAACTATCAGGCAAAAATTATTTTTACTTCAAAATGGCTAAACGGCACAACAATTTTTCTTTATGACAATGACACTTTGCAGGTCGAGAATATTAGGCATTTGCCGTTTGTAGATTTTGTTCAACTTACAAAACGAGACACCACATCCCACAACCCCTCCCTAAAAATTAAGGTAGAATTTTCCCCCTGCGAGGGAGTTATAGGGGGCTATTCGTCTATTCCTCAGCACAAAATGTTGGGGTTGGACTCACTGCACGCTGTCGGTTTTCGCGGCAATGAAATTCTGATTGCAGTTATAGATGCGGGCTTCCCGTCTGTTAATGAAATGTCGGCATTTGATAATATTCGTTCAAGAATTTTAGATACGTACAATTTTGTTGAAAATCACACAGATGTTTATATGATGAGTTCGCACGGTACAATGGTTTTGTCTGTAATAGGGGCTAATTTGCCCGATTTCATCGGCTCTGCGCCGGATGCCTCGTTTTTACTCTATATTTCCGAAGATGCAGCGACAGAAACATTGCGCGAAACAGACAACTGGGTTGCAGCAGCAGAAAGAGCAGATTCTATCGGGACGGACATAATTACCACATCGCTCGGCTACTCTGTTTTTGACAATGCAAACGACAATTTTACATATTCAGATATGGACGGCAAAACAACAAGAATTTCGCGTGCCGCCAAAATCGCTGCAAAAAAGGGAATTTTGGTGTTAAATTCTGCCGGAAATGAGGGAAATAAGAGTTGGAAATATATTACCGCTCCTGCTGATGCAGACAGTATTATAACCGTTGGCAGCGTGGATAGTTTGCAAAATCGCAGTGAGTTTAGTTCGTTAGGTCCAACTTTTGACAAAAGAATTAAGCCGACAATCTGTACGCAAGGCACACTCACAACGCTTGTAAATACAAACAATGATATAGTTAAGGGTAATGGCACTTCTTTTTCTGCGCCTGTGGCGGCAGGAATGGCGGCATCAATTTGGAGTGCATTTCCAAATATGACAAACTTTGAGTTGATGGAAGAAATTATTAAATCATCAACAAATCACAACAATCCAGACACTTTGTGCGGTTACGGCATTCCAAATGTTTGGAAAATTTATCAAGATTTGAAGGAGACAAAGAAATATTTTACTGATAAAAGTATCTATTTTGCGCAGATTAAATTCAATTCCCTGTTTATTCAATCATCGCAATCAAACGATTACACATTTTATTTATGCGATGTTTTGGGAAGAAAAATCATCTCCGACAGCGGAAACGGCAATGCAACTTTCTATTTGCCATTTATCTCTAATGGAATTTATATTTTGAAAATTTTTGATAAAACCATTATTAAGCCGCAAATGATAAAGTTGATAAAAAACTGACAACTCAACCTACCTGTCAATATCCGGTATTACATAGTCCATTGAGCCGCCGATGCCGATGAAGTCAGAAATTTTTTGTCCTTTGCAGATATGCGGCATAACCGAAACCAACGCCATTGACGGAGAACGAAATTTTAAACGATAAGGTGTTTTTTCGCCTCTGCTGTCGATATAAACAAGAAAATCGCCTTTCCCTGTCTCTACGCGCTGATAAAATTCACCTTCGGGCAATCTGATAATTGCCTTTGTTTTGGCGCAAAAATCTCCTTCGGGAATGTTATCAATAAGTTGTTCTATGATATGTAATGACTCTTCTATTTCATCTAATCTATTCAAATATCTTGCGTAAGAATCGCCTTCGGTACGTATAATTTCCTTAAAATCAACCTTATCGTAAAGCGAATAAGGTGCATATTTACGAATATCGCAACTCCAGCCCGAAGCCCGCCCTGCAACACCGCTAACTCCGTAACTTATAGCATCTTCTTTTGTCAAAATGCCAATGTTAATCATTCGTCCGAGCGCAATAACATTATGCGAAAAAAATGTATCGTACTCTTTAAGCATTTTACGCATATAAGGAATAAATTTTTTCACATCTCTCTGAAAATCAGCATAAATATCAAACATTGTTCCGCCAATCACATTATTATTAATGATAAGCCGCCCGCCGCAAAGATTTTCAAATATTTTCAAAATATCTTCACGCTCGCGCATTCCATAAATGAACGCCGTTGTTGCGCCCAAATCGTTTGTCTGCGCTGCAAAAGCGAGCAAATGCGAACTTATGCGCTGCAACTCGTCAGTAATTGTGCGAATATATTGCGCCCTCATCGGCACTTCAATTTCTGCGGCTTTTTCCACGCACATACAAACTGCGTGGCGATTTATATTTGCCGAAAGATAATCCAAACGGTCGGTAAAGTGCAAAATTTGCGGATAGGTCATCGATTCGGACAGTTTCTCAATTCCTCTGTGAATATAGCCGCTAATTACGTCAATATGCTTGATAATTTCGCCGTCAAGTGAGGTGCGAAAGTGCATAACTCCGTGAGTAGAAGGGTGTTGCGGTCCTATATTAATCACATAATCCTCCTCTTGAAAAATGTTTGCTTTGCCCTCAACAAGTTTGCCGTTTTTGTCCTCTATTATAAAATGTGTAATATCGTCAATTTCACGACTTTCGGTGTTCATCGGGTTTAAAATCGGCGTTGCGTCATAATCCTTTCGGAACGGAAAACCGAGCCACTCCTCGTTGAGCAAAAATTTTCGCATATCGGGGTTGTTGATAAATCTAATTCCGTACATAGCGTAAATTTCACGTTCGTTAAGATGTGCCGTCTCGTAAAGGTCTGTAACAGAATATAATAGCGGGTTTTCCCTGTCCGCAGTTCCTGTTTTGATAGCGATTTGTTGCGCCACATTTTCCGAAGGGGAGAGAATATAAATCGCTCCCAACTCCTCGCCCCAATCTGCTCCGATAAGCGACAAAAGGTAGTCAAAACCGCTCTCTTTCAACGTTTTAACAAGTGCGTGCAACTCTTTCGGCGCAACTTTCGCCGTCAGCATCGCCTTCTCTTCAATCACCGCATCAGGAACGGCAGATAATATTATTTGTTTAATGGTTTCCATATATTTTTTATGAGTGTCCTTATTAAAAAAAATCAAGTGCAAAGTTACAAAAAAAAATGAAAAGTTGATTTTTTTTATAAAATGGCTGGTTATTATTAATCTTTATTTTGAAACATTATGCAGATTTTCATAATTTTAATTAGCAGTGATGCGTTAACTTTTAACGATTTACTCATAATTAACTCTTAAAAAAAGAGTGTTTAAAGTGTATTTTTTATAATACTTGAATTGCTTCTTCTCCTTGTCCAAAAAGCCGAAGGAAAAGGCTGCATTATGAAGTATCTCATTAATTAAAAGAATAATCTGCTATGACTACTTTTGTGAAACTAACTATCTGTAAACCAAATGATTAGTTTTTTTGTATTTAGTAAAATATTAAAAAAAATTAATTTTTAATTAATAATTTTTAATTATTTTGTAACTTTGCACCCTAAAAAAAACTTAAAAAATTGGTATTGTTAAACTTATATAGTTTGTCATTGCGGGCTTGACCCGCAATCGCTTAAATTTCAACCGATTGCGACTTGCGCCGCAATGACAAAAAACGGTAAAAACAATACTAAATTAACAATATCAAAAAATTATATGAATTTTGTTGCGAAAACATTTTTGGGATTAGAGGAAGTTTTGTTGCAGGAGTTGGTTGCTTTGGGTGCGCAAAACATTCAAAAAGAGCGCAGAGCAGTAACTTTTTCAGGTGATTTGGCGTTGATGTACAGGGCAAATTTATGTTTGAGAACGGCATCAAGAGTGCTGAAAATTATTGATGTATTTGATGTTGCCGATGCAGATGAAATGTACGAAAAGACAAAAAAAATTGATTGGGAAAATTATATGTCTGAAAATCAAACTTTTGCTGTTGATGCAACGATATATTCGGAGACCTTTCGTCATTCGCAGTTTGTATCTTACCGCGTAAAAGATGCTGTGGCTGACTACTTTAACGAGAAAATCAACCGCCGCCCTTCTGTGCGCCTCACAAGCCCCGATGTAACTATTAACGTACATATTTCGCACAACTGCTGCACCATTTCGCTTGATTCTTCTGGTGAAAGTTTGCACAAACGCGGCTATCGAGTAGCATCAACATTAGCACCAATAAACGAGGCGTTAGCAGCGGGCATTTTGCTGATGACGGGCTGGAACGGACAGATGAATTTTATTGACCCAATGTGCGGTTCAGGCACTTTTTTGATAGAGGCGGGGTTGATTGCGCTAAATATTCCTCCAGGAATTTTTAGAAAACAGTTTGCTTTTGAAAATTGGATTGATTTTGACAGAGAACTTTTTGATGAAATTTATAATGACGACAGCAAAGAGCGCGATTTTAAATTTAAAATTTTTGGTTATGACCTTTCGCCAAAAGCGGTTCAAATTGCGCAGGATAACGTAAAAGCAGCAGGATTGAGCAAATATGTTGAGTTGGAGAAAAAAAATATAGCCGACTTTGAAACACCAAAGGGTGCGGCAATGATGATAACAAATCCGCCATACGGAGAGCGCATAAAACACGATGATTTAATGGAACTTTACAGCCAAATCGGCAGAACATTAAAGCACAAATGTATGGGAATAAATTCGTGGGTAATTTCTTCAAACATTGACTGTATGCACAATATCGGTTTAAGACCTGCACAGAAAATCAAACTTATGAATGGCGATTTGGACTGCGAACTTTGGAAATTTAATATTTTTGCAGGCAAACGCAACGACTATTTAGCAATGAAAAGCAGACGTAGAAATTAGAAGTTTGAAAGTAAAAAAATATTTTATAAAAAAAAATATTTTTTTAAGAATAATTATAATGTAATATTAACTATTAAGTAGCATAAATTAGGTATGCTTGATTTTATTCAAAACAGTACATCACCAATATTTGCAGCATTTTTGCTTGGTTTGCTTTTTGCGTTCGATACTTGCCAAATGCTTGCAAATATTGCTGCAATAAATTATATATTCCGTGATTTGACAAACAAAAAACGTTTGATTATCAAATGTTTATATTTTATGTTTGGAAAAATTTTATTACTTGTAGTTTTAGGTTCTACAATTGTTTTTTTGATTAAAAGTGGTTTAAATATTCTAAAGTTTGGAGATTTTTTTATACATTATTGGGAAATAATTTTAATTTCTGTACTAATAATCTTTGGATTTTTATTGTTTTTTTCCCATAAAATCTATTGGCTAAAATTTATGTTTTATGCTGAAAAAATTGAAAAAAACGCAAAAAAAAATAATTTTGGCATCTTTCTTTTAGGTGCAGTGCTGTCGCTTGCGTTTTGTCCAACAAATGCAATACTGTTTTTTGGAATATTAATACCACTTTCTTTATCAGTTAGTTATGGTTTTTTTACATTGCCTTTTGTATTTTCGCTTACAACAGCTTTGCCAATTATTATTATAACACTTATTTTTATCTTCAGTATAAAAAATCTTGATAAATTTTACAAAATTACAGATAAATATTCCAAAATTGCCATAAAAGTTACAGGGATTTTATTGATTTTGGCAGCACTTTTCTTGCTTATTGAGCATTTTTTACACACACATTAAAAAATCTATTGTGTAATGTTTTAAGCCGAATAAAATATTTTTATGATAATCCGTATAATGATAATGTCCTATAATTTATTTTTTAGACAAAAGACAAGAGATTAAAGAAGAAAGACAAAGATTTTAAGATAAAAAAAACAAAATCCAATAGATTTCTATCTTTTTATGTCTAAAATCTTTTTTCTGAAAATTTTATGAACACTTTGCGTACATTCATTATATTTTTTTTATAACAACTAATCACTTCAAAATCAGTGTTTGTCCTTCCACTGCGGCTGCGCCGTATATTATTCCATTAAGTTTATATAGTGATTTTAGTGTAATACCATATTTTTGTGCAATGGAGTGCATACTATCTCCTTCTATTACAACGTGTTTAAAACGTCCTCGTTCAACTTTGTTTGCTTTTTTGGCAACATAAACAAAACTACCAGACATCAAAGTTCTGTCTTCAAACATATCATTATAATAGAGTAGCGATTTTTCCTTTTTCCCTAAAGCAGTTGCAATTTCTGCTATGGTAGCATCCTTACGTAATCGGTAGCACTTTACGCCGTTGTTTTCTTGCTTTATTAAAAGTTTTGCTACCGACCTTTTGTCTGCGTATTTTATTTTATAATCTTCCGACAACACCTCACCTCTTTCTAATGTTGGTTTTTCATACACAAGAGCATTGAGATTGTAATCTTCAATTATTTTTATTAATTTTGAAGCATAATCTTTGTCAGTTGCATATCCTGCACGTTTCAGCCCCTCTGCCCAAGATTTATAGTCATCCAACTTATAATCAAACAAAAAAGCATATCGCGGACGTTTCAAAAAAATTGAATGGTCAGAAAACGAATCTTCAACTTGTGTGTATTTTCTGAAACAATCTTGAATGTTGTCATCATCTTTGTTTATGGTTTTTCCTGTCCAATTTGCACCGCATTTGATGCCAAAATGGTTAAGACCTTTAACGGCAACTATACTCTCGCCAGCATTCGACTCTATCAATGCTTGCGCCATGGTAATGCTTGCAGGGATACCATATAATTGTTGTTCGCGAATTGCTAACTCGCGGTATTTTGCAATATAAACAGCAAATTTTGCACTATTTTGTGCAAAAATTGCCGAAAAAAAGGACAAAAACAGAGTAAATATTACGATTTTTTTCATAAAAAATAGTTTAAAATATGTATCTATATAAGTTTATAAGTGTTTTTTTATTTACTGATTTTAACAACTTATTAAATTTTAATTGTGCAAAATTACAAAAAAATTTAATAATAAAAAAAATTAATAAAGGTAGATTCAACTTATTCCCCAAATAGTATTTTTTCTACCTAAAATGGCATTTGGTAGATTAAAGTAAATTGAACCTTTTAAAAATATTTTATATTTTTGAAAAAAAATTTGACCAAAACTATTTTTCAACGTATCACTATTAACAACACATTTTTAGTTGTATGAATCAAGAAAAGATAGAAAATCTAATTGAACAGAGCAAACTGCACAATAAAATTGCTTTCAGGCAATTGGTGGAAATATGCCAACCCTTTGTTTATCGCATTGCATTTCGATTGCTTTGCAACAAAGAGGAGGCAGAGGATATTGTACAGGAGAGTTTTATTAAGGTTTGGCTTAATTTGCACAAATATAATTATCAAAATCGCTTTTCAACGTGGTTGTACAAAATTACCTGCAATTTGTGCTACGACAAACTGCGTTCAATGAAATTGTCGCCCTCTACCCCCTTAGTGAGCGTTGATTTGTCTGAATTGATGATACCAGACGAATGTGATATTGAAAAAACAATTATTAACAAAGAATTAATAAAACTGATTACTGCCATAACCTATAATCTACCTCCAAAACAGCGGATAGTATTTACTTTAAAAGATATTGAGGGATTGGAAGTTAATGAAATAAGTGAAATTACGGGCTTGTCAAAGGCAAAAATTAAAAGCAATCTCTATCTTGCAAGAGAATATATCAGAAAAAGAGTTAAAAATTAAATTTATTAAAAATTATATTAAAATAATATAAAATATGGAATACAACAAAATAATAGAAATCATTAAAAAAACCGAACCCGTTTTGGATAATTCAGAAGAAATGACCGACAGAATTATGCAAAAAATTGAGCAAATGCCTGTTGGTAGTAGAAAAATTAGCATAATGCATATTTCGGGAATTATTTCGGGGATAGCGGCTTCGCTGCTAATCTGCCTGTTTGCATACGAAACGTGGCGATTTTCTGTTTTGCCTGATGTAAATCATTCGGAAAATGAATTTTTTAGTACAAATTTTTTGTCGAAAATAGAGACAAAAGAATTTTCCGAACTTAATATTTTTGAAAAAGGTAAAATTATAGAGACCATAATAAAAAATAAAAAAACGCAAAGTTTAAAAAAAGAACAGTTAATAACTTCTCTATCAGCAAATTTTGAAAAAAATATTGTTAAATCATTAAAATAAAAAACAATGAAAACCATTAAATTTATCATTTTAAGCACTATAAGCATACTTTTAGTATCGTGCTTTTCGGCAAACTACAAGGTTGTTACCCATATCAACCGCAATGGCTCTGGTTGGAGAGAAATTCAAACAACCGTTTCAAAGAGCGATTCCATAACCGACCTTTTTCCTTACAACCTTTCTAATGGTTGGAAAATTTTGCAAATGGACTCTGCGGACAAAAAAAATGTAAAAATCAGCAAAAACTTCAATTCTATTGAAAACCTATCTACTGATTTGCGCAGCGACAAAATTTTTCCTGTTGCAAAAGAATCTTTACAAAAGCATTTCAGGTTGTTTTATACCTATTATGATTTTAAAGCAATTTATTCGGAAATAAAAGAGAAAGGAGATGTTTCATTGGATAAATATTTGAACAAAACGGAGCAAAAATTTTATCTTCAAGGCGATATGTCGGCATACAAAGGAATGAACGGCGTAGAGTTGAAAAATGTATTAGATGATATTGAAAGGCGTTTTATGAAGTGGTATCAAAGGAGTATTTATGAGGAAAATTTTGATGTTATACTCTATTTTTCAGATGTTGATTTTCAATCAAAACTCACTGCTGTAAAAGATACTCTGTATTCTATTTATGACCTTGAAAAGCAAGAAAATATTGACTTTAAAGATGTTTGCGCCGCACTTGATAAATATTTTTCTACAGATATTTTTACAAAATTATTAAACCAAAAAGAGAAAGAGATGCACAATATGCTTGATGAACGGCAAAAAACCGTAGAAGCTCTCTTGAATTATAATATTCAATACCAAATAGCATTACCGGGCAAAATATTGTCATCAAATACAGACCTTACAAAAGACGGAGTATTAAAATGGAATGTAAATTTATATAGATTTTTAGCAGATGATTACACACTTACCGCCAAATCTCGCACAACAAATTATTGGGCTTTTGCTGTTACGTTACTGTTAATTTTGTTTTCGTTGTATGCTCTTATTAGAAAGAAATAGAAAACATTTTTAATTTTTAATTTTTAATTCTTAATTAACTCTCTGTGTCTCAATTCAATATTAATATCATATTTTTTTAAATATTCTGCAAGTCGTTCTGCACAATAGACGGAGCGGTGCTGTCCTCCTGTGCAGCCAAAAAATACCGAAAGGTGGGTAAATTTGCGTTCCAAAAATACCTCTATATGCTTGTCTATCAGTGAATAAACGTTTTGCAGAAATTCATTTATATTTGTACTTTTTTCAATAAATTCCTTTACAGGTTCATCTAAACCTGTGAGATTTTTATACTCCTCAAAACGTCCTGGGTTGTAAATTGCTCGGCAATCAAAAATATAACCGCCGCCATTACCGGAATTGTCCTGCGGAAGTCCTTTTTTATAGGAAAAACTTTCGATTTGAACAGTGAGATTGCTTTTATTTTTCATTTCTGCAACTTGAAAAGACGAATTAATATCAGAATAATGATATTCAAACGATTGCGGGTCAAGCCCGCAATGACAATTTATTTCAAAAGATTTTTTGCTTATGCTTAAAATGATAGATAACAAATACGGAAATTCCTCAAATGGCAGCAGTTTTTTAATATTTTCCAATGCAAAAGGAATTGATTGTAAAAAGTGCTGTTTTTGTTCAAAAATACCTCTAAAACCATAAGCACCAAGCGTTTGCAGTTGGCGGAAAAGAACGAAGTAACGCAGGTTTTTGAGAAAATTCTGCTTATATTCAGGCGATTGCGGGTCAAGCCCGCAATGACAAGTACTTTCAGGCGATTGAACCTCCCCTGACCCCTCCAAAGGAGGGGAATTACTCACAACCGAATGGGAGTAATTAAGCCCGCAATGACGAGAAAGATTTTTTAAATATGTGTCAATCAATTCATTGCGCAGTTGGTCGGGGAAGTTTGCTTTTGCCTGCCAAAGAAACGAGGCAACATCGTAGTAAATTGCACCTTTTCTTCCGCCCTGAAAATCAATAAAATATGGCTCTCCCTCTTTTAAAATAATGTTGCGGGACTGAAAATCACGGTACATAAAGGTTTCTGTGTCAGAGTGCTGCAAAAGAATTTCAGATAATTTTTCAAAATCTTTTTCAAGTTCAATTTCATCAAATTCTATTCCTAAAAATTTTAAAAAATTATATTTAAAATAGTTGAGGTCAAAAAAAATGTTGCGCCTGTCAAATTCGGGTTGAGGAAAACAGACGGAAAAATCAAAGTTTTGTGCTATTTTAAACTGAATATCAGGCAGATATGAAATTGTTTTGTGCAAAAGTTGTTTTTCGTAATCGGAAAAAATGCCGCTTGCCCTACCTTGCCCTATTTCGTCAAAAAGATTTTTATCGCCCAAATCCGTTTGCAGATAACACAACAAGTCGTCAGAAACGGCAAGTACTTTGGGTGCATTAATCCCCTGATTTTCAAATTGTTGTGCTATTTTTATAAAAGCATTATTTTCCTTTTCAGAAGTTCCAACCACGCCAATAACAGAGGTATGATTTGCACCTAAAATTCTAAAATATTGCCTGTTGCTGCCCGACTGCATTAAACGCTCAATACTTGATACAGAGCAATTTGCGTATTTTTCAAATAATTGTACAATTTCTTTCATTTTTATTTTTTTATTTCACACAAAGAGCGCAAAGATTTTCATTCGGCTTTTCAAGTAGCAATGAACGCAAAGGTGAAATTCACTAACCTGTCTTTGTTCCTTATTCTTTGTTTATTGTTCTAAAAAATTATTTTTGCAAAAGATACTGTTTTATCTCGCTTTCAAGTTGTTGCGCATTGCGGTAACCGCGTAGCATAATCGGTTGTCCGCCCACAGGCACAAAAAGCAAACTTGGAATAGAACTGACCTGAAACAGAGCGGCAAGTTCTTGTTCTTTCATGGTATCAATCTTATAGATATAGATTTGTCCTGCAAATTTTTGCGCCATATCTTCCAAGTGCGGCGTCAACATTCTGCAAGGTCCGCACCAAGCCGCCCAGAAATCAATAAGACAGGGCTTATCGCCAAGATAATTCCACTCATTATTGCCCGGCTTATAGTTCAAAACCCTTTGTTTGAATGTTTCTACTGTCAAATTAATGGGTTTGTTTTGTTCGCTATCTTGCTTATTTTGAGCAGATAAGGAAAAAGCAATACACAAAATTGCAAACGAAAATAATACTCTTTTCATATTTTTTTATTTTTTGATTTAGATAGAATTTTGTAGAAAAGTTAAAAGTATTAGTTGTTGGTTGTTGGTTGTCGTTTGTTGTTGCTTTGCATTAAACAACAAGCAACAAACAAATAAACTATTTTTTTAATTGCTCAATACTTTCTTTCAACGAAGCGATTTTGCTTTCGGCATCTGACTGTTTTTTGCGCTCGACTTCAACGATTTCGGGTTTGGCGTTGGCAACAAATTTTTCGTTGCTGAGTTTGCCCATAACCGACCGCAAAAAACCCTCTTGATATTTCAATTCGGTTTCAAGTTTGGCAATTTCTTCCTCAACATTTATCAAATTGCCAACAGGAACGGCATATTCCGTTGTGCCAACCATAAAGGAAACTGAATTTTCTGCTTTTTCTTTTACGAATTCTATTTTTTCAATATTTGCTATCTGTTTTATTACATCATCATAATTAGGAATATGTCCGCCTAAAATTTGTAGTTTTAATGGCTCTTTTGGCGAAATATTTTTTTGCTGACGAATATTACGAATACCTGCTATTATTTCTATTGTTGTATTAAGAAATTCAATATATGTTTCTACAAATTCCTCAGGGAAAGATAAATCTAAATCTTTATATAATTCATTCATTATGCTGCCATACTCATCTTCTTTATATTCTTCTTCCAATTTATGATAAAGTTCTTCCGTAATAAATGGCATAAATGGATGCAAAAACATTAATAATGCATAAAAATTATACATAGTATTTTCATAAGTATATTTATCAATAGGTTTTCCAAATTCTGGTTTTACAATTTCAAGATACCAAGCCGAAAATTCGTCCCAAAATAATTTATAAATCAATGTTAATGCTTCTGATAAACGATATTTTGAAAATAAATCATTAATTTCATCTCTTGTATTTTTTAACCGCCAACGAAACCATTCCATTACAACTTCGTTTTTTTCAGGTGCAGTCGCATTATAATCAACTTCCCAACTCTTAACCAATCTAAACGCATTCCAAATTTTATTACAAAAATTTCGTCCTGTTTCGCAAAGTGCCTCGTCAAAAGGCAGGTCGTTGCCTGCGGGCGAAGTTAGCAACATTCCCATACGCACTGCATCTGCGCCGTATTTGGCAATCAAATCAAGCGGGTCGGGCGAATTGCCGAGCGACTTACTCATTTTTCTGCCCAATTTATCACGAACCATTCCAGTGTAATAGACATTATAAAAACACTTTTCGTTTCTGTACTCGTAACCCGCCATAATCATTCGAGCAACCCAGAAAAAGATGATATCGGGGGCAGTAACAAGGTCGGTGGTGGGGTAATAATAGTTAATGTCCTTATTATCAGGGTTATTTATTCCGTCAAAAACAGAAATAGGCCAGAGCCAAGAGGAAAACCAAGTGTCCAAAACGTCATCGTCTTGCCGCAATTTGAATTTTTTACCCGCAAGTTCGGGAAATTTTTTAATTGCTTTTGCCCGTGCCGCTTCTTCTGTCTCGGCTACTACAAAACCGTAATTTTTTTTATCTTTTGACATATTATTTTTTTATTTTTTATTTAAAAATCAAGTTCCTGCGTACATTACGCCGTTTATCGCTATCTCTTCTGTGGTAAAATCGCTGCCGAGTTCTTTTATAAAATTTGTTGTGGTCATTGTTTTTTTTATTGGTTATCTGACAAAATAGTAATACCATTCGGAAATAGTTCCGTATCTATGCCAACAATTTGCACTCGGTCGTTGTCTTTGATAACAACGCCGCCGTCTCGCAATACTTCAACAGCATCCTGTGCGTGCGAAGATGTAGGGAATAGATATGGAAGTGAATCTTCTTCGTCTTCATTTTCAGGAAGATACATCCACTTGTTGTGTCCGTGTTTCCAACGAACAGCAAAACCATCAAAAGATTTTCTCTCCTTATTTTTTCTTTCCATTTTTTTATATTTTTTGAATTAAAACGTGTGCAAAACCCTCTTTGCCATTAAAATAGGGTGTATATCTTTTATCTTGTACAATTTTATACCCTTTTTCCAAAATGCCGTTTAATATTGCACGAGCGGAAACTGCAAATGGCTTTTTTACGTTGTTTGGAATATAATTATTTTCTGCTAATAAAGTTTTAGAATCATCATATTGTTTATATTTTTCAGGTATATTTTTTAATGGTATAATTTTTAACTGCTTATATCTTGGTCGATTCTCTATTGGAATATTTGTAAACCAAAAACTTGAAACCCTTTTAAGTTCTCTGTCTGGGTTTTGAAACCAATCAACTTCGTTGTAACCTGCCCAAACCTGATTATTTTTGAAATAATGTATATATGCAGTATTTATAGCATTTGAAATATTTGAAAGAATTAAAAAATTTTTACCGCTTGTAATAATAGTTTTCCAATAATCTATTGCTCTTGAAAATGGCGGGTTTGTACAAACTATATCCGCCTCTTCGCTCAAAATTTTCAATGAATAAGGGTCGTCAAAACTGCCAGAATAGTTTTTTGGGTATTCCTTATGCAAATTTTCACCGTCTGTTGTAATAGAAACGTATGCAACATACGCTTTTGCCCCCGCTTCAAACAAATCTACCTGTCCTGCGTAATGCGTGCAAATCAGTTTTTTTAAGCCCAATTCTTTAAAATGTTTATAAAAATACCACGAGAACGCCGAAGAACGTTTTTCATCGTCCAAATCAATAGCGTCATCGCAGTTGCAGAAAACAACTTTATTTTTCCAAATTTCTTTATCGTACATAGAAATTTCCTTTTCTACATCTTCATAGCGAGTGTAAAATTCATCATCTTTTCTTCTTTTTGATTGTTGCATTCGTCCTTTCGGTGTCAATCCACGTTCTTTTAAACTCGGCGTTGTTTTTTTAACAATCTTTATTTTTGTTTCCTGTTTTGGCGGTTCTATTCTAATAAAAGTTTCATTTACAAATAATTTATGCGATTTAATAAAATTAACATAATCAGCGAACAAATCATCGTTGTAGAAGTATATTTCTTTACTTTTTTTCTCTCTAAATTTTGAAAATTCTTTTTTAATTGCGTTTTCCACCTCTTTCATATCGCTCACTTCGCAAGTAAAAAGATACTGATATACAACAGATTTTGATTTGCCTGTCATATTATTGTAATCTTTCAAACGTCTTTCCAAATTGTCTGTTATCCCAATTTTACAAACGTTGCTGTTTTCTGCTTGAACAATATAAACAAATTGCTTTTTATTTTTCATATTTTATATATTTAATTTTTTGTAACCACAAAGTACCTTGTGGTTAAATTTAATTTCTTTAATCATTTTCTTCGACTTCAATATAGTACGCAGGAATACGATGTCCCCAATACAACTGCCGTGAAATATTCCAATCCTTAATGTTGGTAAGCCAATGACGATAGGTGTTTTTGAACTTTTCGGGGTAAAATTTAATCGTGTCGTTTTCAACATTTTCGAGCGCAGGTTTTGCCAAATTTTCCATTTTCAAAAACCATTGCATTGAAAGTTTCGGCTCAATAGGCACATCTGTACGCTCAGAAAAACCAACTTTATTTGTGTAATTCTCAATTTTTTCTATCAAACCAGCCGCTTGCAAGTCCTTTTCAATCTGCTTGCGGCAATCGAACCTGTCCATTCCTGCGTACATTGCGCCGTTTTCGTTCAAAGTGCCGTTGTCATTGAAAATATCAACGCTCGGCAAATTGTATTTTTCGCCCAACATATAATCATTGACATCGTGCGCAGGGGTAACTTTCAGACAGCCCGTGCCAAATTCCACATCAACATATTCGTCCTCAATCACAGGAATTTCGCGATTTATCAACGGAACTATAACCTTTTTGCCTTTCAAATGTGCGGTTTTGGGGTTGTTGGGGTTGATGCACATTGCGGTATCGCCGAAAATGGTTTCGGGTCTTGTCGTTGCAATTATTGCATATTCCGTATTTATTGATTGTAAATCAGCACAATTATTATTACAAAATAATATTAATCTGTTTAATATATTTTTTAATTCTTCAAAAGATTTACATTCTTCTTTAATGACAGGTTTTCCCCAATCAAAATCTTTAATAATATTTACACAAAATGTTCCATTGTCATACGAATACCAACCTGCATCTAAAATCAAATTATTAGAATATTCTATTTGTAATAAATCTTCTGTTAAATTACTTATATTTGATTTTATTCCTAATGAAATATCTAAATCACTTAAATCATCTTTACAAATTTTACCTTTTGCAATTTTTATTATTTCTTTTATTTCTGATTTTATATTCTTATCAACTATCTTATATTTCAAATAAAAAAGTTTTCCGTTTTGTTCTTTATAATTAACTTCCTCATCAGAAAGAGCGGTTAATGCTTTCGGGTCCCAATTCACCATACGGACACCTCTGTAAATCAGTCCTTTATCGTACAAATCGCAAAAGACCTTGATAACGCTTTCTGAGCGAATATTGTCCATTGTAAATGCCGTTCTGTCCCAGTCGCACGATGCGCCGAGTTTTTTGAGTTGTTCGAGAATGATGCCGCCGTGTTTGTCTGTCCATTCCCAAGCGTGTTTGAGAAATTCCTCTCTTGTCAAATCGGACTTTTTGATGCCCTCAGAAGCGAGTTTTTGCACAACTTTCGCCTCTGTGGCGATGCTTGCGTGGTCAGTTCCCGGCACCCAGCAGGCGTTTTTGCCCTGCATTCTTGCTCTACGCACCAAAACGTCCTGAATAGTATTATTGAGCATATGTCCCATATGCAACACGCCCGTAACATTCGGCGGGGGAATAACTACGGTGTATGACTCTCTTTCATCTGGTTCAGAGTGAAAAAGTTTGTTGTCGAGCCAGTATTGATACCACTTTTGCTCAATCTCGGTTGGGTTGTATTTGGTTGAAAGTTCCATATTCAATTACGAATTACGATTTTTTTCTTTTAATATGTTTTTTGTTTGTTGTTATAAGAATTGTATTTCCACTATTTCTTATGCTAAAAGAAGAATTATCTTTTATTATAGTAATTTCTGTTATTGTTGAAATTTCAAGTCTAATATTAGAACAAATATCTTTAACAGGAACACCATTAAGAACAATTATTGTTGGCAAATCATTATCTATTTTTGAAATTACCGAATCTCTTATATCACAAAGCGATAAATATTCTGTATTCTTTTGCGTATTTTTTTGAATATTGCAACTGAAAAACAAAATAATAATTGATACGTAAAAAAATGTTTTTTTCATTTTAATATTTTTTTATTAATCAGGTAATAAGGTTATCTCTATATATATTTTTCTGTTATTCAGTTTTTTTTGTTATAAAAATCAGTTTTTTTTCTGTTGTTTACACGAGATTTATCGCTTACGCTCTAAATGACACCATTCTTTTGCCACTTCACCATTTGATTTCACCTTAATATTAAATTCTGCTGTATGCTGTATTGTTTTGATATTCAAGCAGTTTTTCTTCGTCATCAAAAATTTTTAGCGGAGAATTGTCAAGGTCTTGCGGGTCGCCAAACATTCTCCTTAATTCTGGCGGTATTACGTCCTCATCTTCCGAGCCGGTGGCAATAATTGTAACTTTTGCCTTTTCGCCGAGAGTGTCGTCATAATACATTCCTAACTTAAACCAATATTCATCAGCAAATTTTTTTGAAAACTCCTGTATCTCCTTAAACTCTTTTTTGGTAAATTTATAGTCCTTTGAAGAAAATACAGCCAAAATAATTTTTGATGCTTTTGCAATATCAATATTGTGCAGCAAAGGCGAGCCGAGAGCATTGTTCATTGCTTTGTAGAAGCGTGTTTCGCCTGTTGCATAGCCGGAGTCCATAATAGTGCCGCCGCCGCCTTTGAGTGCGGTGTTTATATCAGCAAAGTCGAGGTCAATGTAACCCGTTTTTTCAACAAGTTCCACTACGCTTTTTACTGCGTCTGCAAGCACGTTGTCGGCAAGTTTAAATAGTTCGTCTGCGGCGGGCTCTATTGTGCCGTCATCTGCTGTTGATAGTTGGTCTTTGTATTTTTCAAGTATTTTTTCATCTACCAGATTATCATTTAAAATAATTAACAAAGCATCCACGTATGGTTTCATTTTTTCCACACCAGCCCACGCCTGACGCATTTTTGGTCTACCTTCCCACTCAAATGGGAGTGTTACAATTCCAACGGTTAAAATATCAAACTCTTGACACGCTTCTGCAATTACAGCCGCTGCGCCGCTGCCGGTGCCGCCTCCCATTGATGCGGTGAGAAATACCATTTTTGTGTTGTCTGCCAACAATTTTTTTATTTCGGGCAAAGTATGTTCTGCTGCCAACTGTGCAATTATAGGGCTGTTTCCCGCACCAAGACCCGGTTTTCCATTTGTTAATTTATAATAACGATTTATCTGCTCCTGCTCCTCTTCGCTATATTTTTCAATATTAACATCGTCCAAATGAGGTGTTTTAAGCAAAATCTGTGTAGTAATCGGCGATGCCTGCAACTTTCGGTCATTTGTATCACAAATCACAAGGGTTGCACCTCCTACGTTTTCGTAATAGAGGTTATTAACAGCATTTCCTCCGCCATTACCAACACCGATAACTTTAATATCTTGGTTTTTATCGGTTTCAATTCTATATTTTAGGTTTTTAAAACAATCGTGTTCTAATAATTCATCTATATTCATAATGTTTTGATTTTTAATGATTTAACAATTAATTTTCTTTATTTTTATTAAGTGGGGTTTCTGTGAATATTCCATCTGCTATTTTCTCTTCTAAAAATTCTATTGTGCGTACCAAAAAATGCTTTTTTCTCACCTCTTCTTCCTCTTTTTCTCTCCTTTTTCTCTCTTTCTCCATCTCCTTTTCTCTTTTTATTCTCTCCTTTTCTTCTCTTTTCAATCTATCTTTTCTCTCTCTTTCTGTCTCTCTTGGTTGCTCTATTTCTACCGTTTCTAATCTTTTAGTTTTTCCACAAACTTCATCACAATTTTTAAGTAATGCAAACAATAAAGCGTTTTCGGGAGAAACAAAATTTTTGGTCTTATCATTTATAATTGTCTCAAAATCAGCAATTTGAACATCTGCATTACTAATTTTTTTAAGAAATTCGGGTAAAAAAATCATTTTTGCACCGCCGCCAACAAGCACAATTTCGCTTATATTTTCAATTTTTTTACTTTTTAATTCATCAAAAATAAATTTAAAAATTTCATTTAAACGAGCGGAAATAACTTTTTTCAGTTCGTCTGCTTTTATAACAATTTTGCCGATTGTCAATGTACTTGTACTTGCGGTTGCCAAGCCATATCTTTTGTCGGTTTTTAACGTTTCTGCGTGATATTTTTCTATATCAAATGTCGTCATAATATCACTTGTAATGTGGTTGCTGCCGAGCGGCACCACAGCACACAAGCACGGCAAACCGTTTTGATACACAGCAAACGAAGTACAACCCAAGCCAATATCAACCAATAGCGTACAGTTTTTCTTTTGTTCGCTGCTCAAAAATATCTCTGCCTCAACCAACGGCGCAACAAAATATTTTGGTTTATAAGCACTTAATGCCGTGTTTTTTAAATTCAAAAATTGCTCTTTAACACCTTTTTTCACAGAGGTTATAAGAAAATTTCCTTCTGCTTTTCTGCTGCCGATAGTTGTTATTTCGAGCGGCAGAGCATAAAACACAGAGCGATTTTCCGAAATTTTAATCTCTTCGGCTTTGTCTATCAACTCCTCGTTGATGTCGGAAAAATCGCTTGTTTCTACGCTCACTTTGCGGGTTTCGCTGCGCAAAGTGTGAGGCGCAGCGGCAAAATGCACCTTGTCAATTTGCAGATTGTTGTCCGTTTCTATCTGCTTTATCATTGCAATAACCTCGCTTGCCAAAGCGTTTTCATCAACAATTTTTCCGTCTTTTATTAAATCATTTTTTGATTTAATCTGCTTGAAATCAATAAGTTCAAGTTCGCCATAATCTTTTTTGCGGGCAGCCGCCACAGCAATTTTGCCGTTTCCAAAGTCCGCCGCTACAACAATTTTTTCTTCCATAATATTTTTAGTATCAAGTAGTGAGTATCAAGTAAATAGTGTAAAATAATTATTTTAATGTTTTTTGTATACAAATTGCGTTTTAATACCACAAAGGTACAAAAAAATGTAAAATGTAAATTATAAAATGAAGAATTTTTTTAGAAAATAATTATTAATTTTGCGGTTGATACTTTTTTGTCATTGCGGTTGCGCGTAGTAGCCCGTAATGACAGACCCGCAATAGTTTAATTTGCAACCGATTGCGGCTTGTGCCGCAATGACAGGTTGGTATTTTTAGAAGCGCCATTATTAATTGTTTTGCTCTTTAAATCTCATTTTTTTACCTCATTTTTAATTTTTTCTGTCATTCCGAACGAATGGAGTTTTTCACGACCAACTGGAGAAATCCCCTGAAAACACTGACAGATTTCTACTTTTAGTCAAAATGACGTTTTTTTTTTGTTTTCTTAACAAATATTATTTTAATTCCTTTTTTACCTAAAAATAATATTTTGAGAATTTTTATCATCTTTGCATAAAAATTTTAAATAAATCTTTAAATCAAAAATTATGACAAAATTTAATGTAAAATGGGGGACATCTGTGAAAATTATAACAATTTTCTTTTTGGTAGTTGTAGTTTTATCAGAAATATCGTTGTTGCAAACGATTATTGCTTATAAAAATGAATGGTATTTTATTGTACTATTTTTAGTTTTATTAATTGGCTCATTATCAATTATATATACACCAAAATACATTATTTTGTATGATAATTCTATTGTTTTAACAAAAATATTTGGAAGAAAAGAAATTATGTTTGATGACATAATTAACATTCAAAAATTCTCATCGTCAGGCGATATTCGAGTTTTGGCAGCGGCGGATATGGCGGCTATTTGGGCATTTATTCAAATGCTCAAATAGGCAAATATTCTGCTTATGTCGGCGACTTTTCGCAAGTGCTTTTAATTCACACAAAAAACGCAAAGAGTTGATAATCAATATAAATTACTTTGCGTTCTTTGCATTTTTATGGCGTCTTTGCGTGAGTTGATACTTTTTTGAGAACTCCATTTTTACTCCCACAAAAACGCAATATATTTTGGGCAAACGCCTGTGGTAACGCTCCACAGTTTTTTGCCGTTGGGCGAAAAGCAGAACAGTTCGCCTGACGTAGTGTAATTTTTTGCATTGGTAATAAAAATGTCCTTTGTTGTCGGGTTTACCGCAATGCCGTAAGATGATGCAATGCTTGTTTCTGTGCCGTCTGTGATAAAGTTTTCAGTTACAACTTGCTGATTTTTAAGATTATAAATAATGTATTTTGCAACTGTTGTCCCCGCATACCAATCTGTTTTGTTGCTCAAAATGTAAAGTGAATCGCCCGAAACACAAAAATTTGATGTGTAAATTCCGAGATTTTTAACTAATTCATCGTTTTTAATAACGCAAATATCGGCGTCAATATTAAAATAATCTCCATTGCAGAGAACGTAAATATTGCCGTAAATATCTTTTTCAACTTTACTTGGATTTTCTGCAATTTCAATTTCTTTTATTTTTGTAAATGATTGAATATCAATTACAAAAATACGATTGTCATAGTTTGGCGCATTGTACCCACCCGAATTTGTAACGTAAAGTTTGCCGTTTTCTGCGGTCAAACCTTCGGGCTGGTAGCCAACTTTCAAAGTGCGGGTAATGTGCAATGTTGCCGTATCAATCTCCGCCACAAAACCGAGCTGCTTGCCCGTGCCATCGTCTTCGCCTGCAAAAGATGAAACATACGCTTTATTTCCATAAAACGTTATATTTCTGCAATTTGCGATTTCCACTTTGCCGATGTGCTGCGCAGTTTTTGCGTTCATCACCTCCACCAGCCCTGAACCGTTAATCACAGCGTAAAGTTTGCTGCCGTAAATTTTCAAATCGTTGCCCACATCGCCAAGTCCGCCGACAATATTCGGGTTGATTTCCGAAAAAATGTTCAACGAAAACTCTTTCGTTTGATAATAGTAAAAATCAAGCGAAGCGTTGTTTGCACCCCAAGCACCTTCGTTCAGAAGGTAAAAACTTGTAACAGATTCCACTTTTTGCGGCTGTTGTATTACAACAGGGTCGCAAGAGAAAAGCGTTACCAAAATCAGCAAATTGCTGATAACTAAAAGATTAGTGATTTTCTTCATAAGAAATATAAATTAAAAAATTATTGTTTATTTGGTTGTTGGTTGTCGTTTGTTGTTTTTTAACATCAACCAACAACCAACCAACAACAACCATCTTAAAATTCCCATTTCACCGCAACTTTAAAATTTGTTCCGGGCATTGGGTAATTTAAAACTACATCATATTGTTGATTAAAAATATTGTTAATATCAAGATTTACAGATAATTTATGCTGTCTTGCGTCTTGCGTCTCTTTTACCCCACCCCAGCCCTCCCCGCAGGAGAAGGAGTATTTCCTCTTTTGACTTGTGTCTTGTGTCTTGTGTCTTGTGTCTATTAAAAAAGTGTACCCCACCGAAACATCGTGCGTTTGAAAGGCGGGAAGGTAATTTTGAGCATAATTTTCACTTGACGAAAAACGCTCACCCGTGTAGAGAAAACTGTAATTAAACCGCAAATTTTTATATTGAAAATTTGCTGCAATGGTAGCACAATTTTGCGGTGCATACGGAATTAAATGTCCGTAAAAAGAGTTTGGTTTTCCAGCAACTTGCGGGTCGCTAAAATCTCTCGCATCTTCAAACGAATAATTTGCTAAAATATTCAAAGTCAAGTCCTTATATAATAAAAATTCAATATCAGACGAAAAGTCCACACCAAAAATTTTAACTTTCCCCAAATTCATCATTTGCCAGCGAAATGGGTTAGAAGTCGGCACGGCAGCAATTTTATTTTCCACATAATTATAATAAAAATCAACAGAAATATTCAAATTCTTAACAAATCTGTCTTTGTTCTTTGTTCTTTGTTCTTTGTTCTTGAATAAAATGTACTCCAAACCAAAATCATACTGCTGCACAAATTCGGGTTTAAGGTAAGAATTTGTTGAAATAGTGTAGTACAAATCGTTGAAGGTGGGCATTCGGAAAATGCGTTTGTAGAACGCTCTAAAATCAAGTGGAAAGCGATGAAATGGCGAAAAAGAAGCCATAATTGCGGGGGTAAATTGCGGTTTTTGCTTATGAGCAACACCAATTTTTACCTCGTCTTTTACAAAAGTGCCAAGCAAAGATGCCTGAATTTTAACAAATTTTAATTTTACATTTGAAGCAGCCGCCACCAAAAGCATATTGCGGCTTGGAAACGAAAAATCATCTCTGTTAGAAAATAAATTATTGTATTGATAATCAGCCGATAATGCAATTTCCCAAATTTTAAACGGCTTGTAAGAATTTGCAAACGAAAAATAGATTTCGTTTTGATTATAATTCACAACAATAATTTTTGTATTACTATCACTATTCTTATATTGTGTATAATCGTTGGCATATTTTGCATTTATCAAAAATGAATATTTGTTAAAGTGCTGTTTTACAGACAGTTGTGTAAAAAAATTATTGTCTTTTTGCCGCTCGTGATGTTCAAAAACGCCAGCCGCAATATGTCCAGTTAATCCGCGTTCGGAATTATAATTGTAAAATTGAACTTTCCACTCACCATCTTTTATGTTGCCAAAAAAACCGATTTCACCGCGAAAAGCGGTAATATCGCCGTTTTTGCGCACCGCTATCGTGTCGGCAGTGGTGTTGAACGACTGAAAGCGGAATTTATATTTGCCGTTGGCGTGCAAAAATTCAGCACTTGCAGTCATATAAACATTTTTATGAAGTTTTTGCTGCCAAAGAATTGAGGGGTTTATCAGTCCGAAAGAGCCGCTTTTTAAGCGCGTAATAATGTGAAAATGCTCGTTTTCATCGAATTTTGGGCGTAGAGTTTGAATGTGGATTGTTCCTGCCGCACCGTAGTCCTTTGCCGATTGCAGCGCAGAACTTTTCTGTCCGTTGTAGATGCTGATGCTTTCGATATTGTCAAGCGAAAAACGCCCCAAATCAATCTGTCCGTTTTGTGCGTTGCCAAGTTGGATGCCGTCATAAAAAACGCCCATCTGGTTTGTCCCCATTGAACGAATATTTATCGTTTTCAGACCGCCAATTCCGCCGTAGTCCTTGACCTGCACGCCCGAAAAAAACCGCACCGCATCGGCAACCGACTGCGCAGAAAGATTTTGCAGCGTTGCCCCCGAAAGTTTGCGCGGCGGAATAATCTCATTAGCAACTTTTTTGCCCGTGATTTGCACCTCGTCAAGCGAAAAGGGTATGCTGTCGGACTGCGCATTTGTGTTTATAACAAAGAACAAAGAACAAAGAACAAAGACGTAAAATTTACACCTGACATTCGTTGTCATTGCGGGCTTGACCCGCAATCGCTTTAAACAATAAATCGTAAATCGTAAATAATTCATAACATTAACTCTTTTCGCGAGAGCATTTTTTTTGTTATTAAACAATTTTTCAGGCAGGTCTTCTGACTTGTTTCATTTTCAATTCCTTCCCGATTTTTCAATCAGTGGTTGCAGTTTGAAAACTTTTTGTAAAGAAACAATTAATTGTGTCTT
>Ga0209628_10000360_pt1 | contig 27607 bp, 32 predicted proteins | sample TergutCu122P4_FD_187285 | JGI IMG/M metagenome (GOLD analysis project Ga0209628, IMG submission 187285) | Cubitermes ugandensis P4 segment gut microbial communities from Kakamega Forest, Kenya - Cu122 P4 (SPAdes) (version 2) | ecosystem: Host-associated > Arthropoda: Insects > Digestive system...
TACTATGTAATTTGATCCAGCTATAACTCCAGAAGTATTTAAACCAAGAGAATTAGATAAATTAATATTAATAATATCTTGACCAGTTACTACAGCAATATTTGTTTCCGCAATTAAATTCCAGATTATCTCGGTTGTACCATCTTTATATTTAACAACTAAATCTCCATTGCTATAAGCATCAGTACCATCAGATACGAATACTTCAACAACATAATCTAATCCTGCTAACATATTTGTAATCGCAGTTGTTACTTGTGTAGCATTCTGGAAATTAGAAGTAGTATTATTATATGTTGATAAATCTTTTGTAAAATCTGTAATTTGACTCACAGTGTGTGTATGATTTAGACCAGATACACTAATTGTACCAAGTCCGTCTACACTAACTCCAGGACCAATTATAACTCCACCTTTTACGGAGGCAGTTGCTGTTGGTAGTACATATTGATCTACTTCTGTTAATAGTTTAACACCATCTCAACGAATGTATCCATCTGTGTCTGTACTAAGTTTCTTTCCTGCAGAACCAAATTCGAATCCTTGTTCAGTTCCTGTGATATAAGTAGCAATGTAACTGCTACCTTCAACTAAATTCTTTAAATATGCCATATTATATATATATTATTGTAAAGTTAATTGTTACTGTTCCTCCAGTATTATTATTCAATCTAAGTTTTCCAGCATTGTACATTCAATTAACTGCGAAATCAAAATCGCCATATGTGGCCGAATCTTGTATTATTCCTTTTATTTTATTAAATAAAACTGTACCAAACTTAGCCTTCGATCCATATTTAATGACATATTTTATTTCTGCTCCATTAGCAGAAGGATGTCCATCAAAAATATCATAATCATCTAATGGTATACTTTGAGTATAATTTTGTACTGTAAAGATATTAGGTGTTGTAGAAGGAATAGTTGGAGTATCTGTACCAATTACAACATAAAGTTTGTCATTTGAGTCTTTAAGAAGTCATCCATCTAGTACTAAATCTTGTCCCTCAATATGATAATTGTCAAATTGCCTTTGCCCGTTATAATAAACGGACAAAGGAGTTTGACTGGAAAGAGGATTCGTAATTGAGTACTTATTGTTTATTGTTGAAAATTGATCAGATAAATCTTCGATGGTGAATTGGCATCCGCCACTTCCTACTTTCTCTCAACCTGGATCACCAAATTGATTATACGAATTTTTTAATCTAAGAAAATATACACCATTATCTGATGTAGAATCACCTACAACACTTACTATTATACCGTGATGTAACGGATTATTTGCCCATGTTGCAGAATTTGTTAAATCAGATTTATATTGAACAACTAACCTAGTATCAATTGGATCTGTGCTAGTTATATATAAAGCATTAGATAATGTGATTCCTGAATTATATATTAATCCCATATTATATTGTTTTTAATTTTATTAAATATTTTTGTGTAAACATGTTTTTAGAATCACACTCTCCTAATGTTTGTTTATTGAATAATACTGTAGTTCATATTCCATTAGTTGATATAGATCAAACAGTTTGTCATCCTGCAACTAACTCATATACACCTGGTGTAAAACCCTCTTGTCTAAATTCATCAATTGCATTTCCTATACTATTGTGAAATCTAAAACCTCACATGTTACATTCATTATCAGCTAATCGAGCTGGTAACATAAATTGATATCCATTAAGAATAGAATTAAAAGACACAGATTCAAAAGCTAACGGATTATTTAATGTTGCAGAAAAAACAGATGATGTTTCTATCTTAAATGTTATTTTTATACTATTGCTACCAGTTATATTATTAAATACATATGATTTGTTCGATACAGCTACAGGATTGTTTACTCCATTGATTATTACTTGATCAATTTCATATCCAGGAGCTGCATCAATTGGATTAATTGTTATTATATCACCATATCGTACTTTAAGAGTACCAGTACCATTTATTAGTCCTCATCCATGTATATTTGCTACACCTTCTAGACCTATATCATAATTAAAATCAATTACAGGTTCTGCATATTCAAATTCAACAATTATTTGATGGGTCAACGCAGGAGATACATTTGTAAATGTATAAGTTCCACCATTAGAGAAATCTATTTCACCTGGAAAAGGATATTCGTTAGTATATTTTAATATACCGTCAATTGTTACCGTACGGACTGCATAACCAGGAAGCGGAGCAAACGTAACTACTACATTACTTCCAACTTGTGGAAACACACTACCTGAACTTCCAAATGAAGGAAGTTTTATTGGTCCGCCATTTTCTGTTATTGATCAAGTTCCTCCAAGCATAGCGGGAGGTGAAGGTGGTGTAAATCATGGACTACCAGTATAATGATGGAAAACAAAATTAACTTGTCCAACATCAACTTGTCTAAATACTACTTTAATACTGTGTGAGTTATCTAAAACGTTATAGAATGTATAACTACCAGTCAATGTGGCAATTCAGTCGATATCACTAGAAGTAGTACCATCTATATACACCTTATCAATTTTGTAATATGAGTTAGGGGTAATTGTAAATGTTTGATTGCTACCAGATGATACTGTCACTTTACCGCTAACTGGAACTGGAGTAATTATACCGCCTGAATGTATATAAGGATCTCCAAAGACATCCAATGTTTCTGTTGAAACTGCTATTGTATGTGTTGATGGTACACAATTTACTTGTATAGAATGACTCGAAGTTACATTACTAAATGTATAAGTGCCACTGGTTACAGCACTTGGATTATTTGTTCCATCAATTAATACTTGACTAATTTTGTAGTCTGTATTTGGTGCAAAATTAAATGTTTGATTAGTGCCATTAATTACAGTTACGGATCCACTTGGAGTTATAGTACCATTTGTTGCACTTGCTGTAATAACATGTGTTCCAATTATGTCTTCTGCAAAGATTATATGAATAGTGTTATCAGAATCAGTTACATTCGTAAATTCATATCATCCGTTTGCTACTGCTGTTGTATTCTCAGTACCATTAATTAAAACTGATTCAATATGTCAACCAGGATCTGCTACAAATGTATATTTTTGACTTCCACCATAATCTACAGGAGTTCATAATCCAGATGGATTAACAGTTCCATTACCTTCAAAAGTCATAGTAATATTAAATTTAATTATAGCAAATACTGCTTCAATTTTATGGTTACTAGTTACATTGGTAAATGTATATGTTCCGCCTGTTCAAGGAAATGCTACAGAAGCACCATCAACAATAAGATTTTCTAAAGAACTGCCAATATTTGGAGTAATTACAAATGTTTGACTACCGCCATGAGTAACTGAAATTGGACCACTTGGAGATATTATTCCATCACCTTTTCCATCGTTAGATGATGTGGCAACAATTTCATATTCGATTGGTAGAAATACCACATGAAACGTGTAATTTTTGGTTACATTCATGAATTTATGATATCCATTTATTACCGAGGTCGGCTGATTAACTCCATCCACTAATACTTCATAAGTATAGTATCCTGGATTTGGTGCAAAATTAAATGTTACACTTCCACCAGAAATAACTTTTACTTCAGCAGGACTTCCTGGAGTTCCAGTGATTGGATTCATTGAATCATCAATTCAGCCACCTTCCGTGTGACTTACAAAGATAATATGTTCATCCGTTGGAATCATCTTAAACTTCACATGGAAACACTCATCATTTTGTATACCAGGACTTGCAACGACGTGTTTAGCCTTGTTTGTTGCATCAGTAACTAATACTCCATTTCTTCATAATTCATCAATTACATATCCATCGTCTGCATCTATTTGTACAACAAATGGTGTATTATATAAAAGAGTAGTATTACCTAGTGGATAAATAGTTCCACCATAGGTTACTCCATTATGCATTACTTCAGTATGTAAGATGAAAGAAACAGGTATTTCCTTAAATATTACATGAATAGTATGATTTTCTTGAATATCTTCAAAGGTATATTCTCCTGTTGATACCGCACTATATTTATATACCCCATCAACCAACACTTTTTGGATTTTAAATCCAGTGTTTGGGGATATATAGAATGTCTTTGAGTCTCCCTGATTTACTATTATAAGTCCAGCTGGGGAAATTGTTCCTCCAGTGTCAGCTGTTGCTGTAATAGTAAATTGACCAGGTTCTATTTTCTCTTTTATTTTAATTTTGATTGATTGTATCATTGTACCAGGAACATCTGAGTAAGGATTAACCTTATCAGCATATTCTATGTACAACGGATCTTCAACCTCGAATAATACTCCAGATTTAATTTCTGTTTTATTATTCATTAATGCGATAACAACGCTGTCAGGAGTGTGATGTTTATATGCAAGACTTAAATCATCAAGTTGAATTAAGTTTTTCCATTCTTTATCACCTTTATATTTCCACTGTAGAAACGTGCCCTTACTATTAAGATCCACCCTTAATACTATTTCACGTCCGTCTGCACCTGGTTTTCCTTCAGGTTGACCCATTATAAATCGCCAGTATCTTGTATCTGTTGGTAATTTTCCAACATTGGATTCGACACAAACATACATTTTCTCTTTGTATGTAACAAAGTCTTGCGTAAATTCGTTGTTTAAGTAGTGTGCACAACTACTCCACTTGGGATTATATCTAAAAGATTTTCCCTTGTAGAACGTACGTGTACTACCACAACAGATTGAGTCTCTATTATTCATAATATTCTATTATTTTGTAAATTTGATTTAGAGGTAATTCGTTGTATTTCACAAAATCAATTACATTCATGAAATCCAACATTGAGCCAATTCTTTCCTTATCATAAGGATAACCTATGTTAAGTTTACATAGTTCCTTAGTATATAAGTTTACTAATGTATTATACAACTTTTCCACAACCGCATCCTTTATTATTTGGTTTTATGCCAACACATCCGCACCTATCACTCGTATTACATATGGACGTACAGGTTGCTAAGCATTCAATAATTCGTTGTGCTTCTCCAAATTTGCATACTTCGCGTAGATAATTCAAAACATAAACAGATGCAAACAAGAAGTCTCGTTCTAATTTAATATCACGATCAAAATCACAACTATTAAAAGGTTGTTGACATCTTTTTGGAGTAGGATTACACTTATCAAGTCCTTGAAAGATTCATTCCCTTTGTTTCTGATATAGACATTCTTCTAATTTACAGAAAGATAACAATTCTTTACCAAAGAACTCTCCAATTGTTAATGAGACATACTCCTGCAGATCATATCAATTATAAACCTTTTCAGTATTATCAGAATTAAATTCTGGAATTTTAACATCCTTTAATCCATAATAAATTGTATCATTATGATAGAATAGTTTGTTTTTTATTCTGTAAATTCCTTTCCGAGCAATACTTGGATGATCAATTGTGTATAAAATGTATTTATAATACACATATCTACCGTCTTTATCTAATTGATAACAATAATGTCTATCTTCAGGTGTTAAATCCGCATTAACGGAAAAGAAAGTTACTCGTTTAGAATCATTAATAGGAACAATCTCATCATCCTTATACGGCAAATAACACAAAAATTCAACGAGTGCGTGTTTGATTACACCATCGTCAGTCATCTCTTCATAGAATGTTTCATCGTAAGCTGTTACTGAACAGTTTTTAACGCATACATCAACACATAATCCCATTTTAAACTACTTGTCTTATTTTATTATTATAAGGATTACTATCATACATCTCCATTATTTGTGCTTGGATTTGCTTTTCCTTAGTTTCTATTACTTTGTCTTTGTATTCCTTTTCATCTCTATCACGTCTTTCGGTCAATTCGACTTTCTTCCATTCTAATTCCATTTGATCTGCTTTATGCTTTTCAAGTTGACCTTCTAATTCTTTATTTCTAGAAGTTAACTCTTGCATTTGTTTTTCAACTTCCTTATATTGTTGCTCATATTGTTGTAATTGCTCTTGCAGTTGCTGCATTTGATTATTTTCAGCACGTTTTTTAGCCATTGATTCCTCAATATACTGCTTTAATTCAGTCATACTTTTGGTTGTAACAATATTAACTATCAATTCAGGATCAGCATAATTTGCTTTGATTAACTCAGTAGAAAATCCTTTTAATGTTTCACGATCTTGGAATGTTTCTGAAGTATCTTGGATATGAATATCAAAATCAGTAACTGTATAATGTTTTGGTAAAGCAGTGAATACTCTATTATACTTATCTCCAAGTATTATAGTGCCAGTGATACCTTTATCAAATACAAATTTAGCTAAATTTAATAGATCATAGTTTATTTCTTTGTACATTAAATCCATTGCAACGAAGTATTGCTTCGTTAACAATGTAGAATATTTAATTCCAACTTTAACATTTGATACGGCATCGCGTTCTTCAATTCCGCCTAATTTTTCTGGAAAAACTCCAGTAATTGATGCAGCTTGTTGTTCAACACTATCAATAGCAATTTGTACTGCTTGAATACTTTGAGCTTTAACTGTATCATCAAAACCATTGAAGGTTGTATTTAACATTTCGCTTCCTTCTTGTGAGGAATCAAATAAAGCTAAACCGTTTTTCTTATATGCTAATCACTTAGATATTCTCTCTGGAAATTCAACTCCTAATGATGTAGGAATATGTGCCATGTCAACTCAATCTCCAGTTGTACCAGATGTTGCAATTAGATTGTCTCTGTAATAAATTAAAAGGTCGTATTTCGTTTTTGTTCACGTAAGTGCGTTAAACTTACGCCGTTTATAAAACTGCTATATGTTTCCATATAGACCAGACTATATCATCATCCAAAATAAATTGGATGCTCCGCGCTTCCACTCACTTGAGTGTACTCCCTTCAGGATAGTCGTTGAACCTTCTGCTTATGCAGCTTGGCTGCTGATTGTCCTCGTCTTTACGTTAGGAGTTTCCAGCAATTCACGGAATTTAGACAGGACTAAATGTCAATCCTGTAAGTTAGCAGTTGCTAACATTATACTAAAAGGAGTTCCGTTTTTATCTAAAAAGAACATTCCATTTATTGATAATGTACAATTATCAGGATCACTTTGTGTTCTATTAATATATTTTGATTCCCCTCTAGTAATATAAATCTCTGAACCTATTTTAACACCTTCATGTCTAGTTGTTCTATGGGTTTTAGTACTATACTCTAGTCATTCAACTTCATAGACTGGTATTACTGGGTGTAAGGCATATAAGTAACTTTGATCATAAGGATAGAGTGGTGTTGCTTCTAATCCAGCCAGAATACCTGGTGTAGGAACATTAGTTAATATTGGACGCATGTTTTCGTCAACATTCAACGTATTAGCAGGAGTTCTTACAAACAATGTATTATAATTTGTACTTCCCTTTCCAATTTCTTCATCCAGTTTACTTATTGCACTACTACTTAATTCCTTACCATATTCATGAAGAATTTCTTCTCTATTCATTCACTTACGAATTACTGCTCTCCTTGATTTATTTAAGTAATACTCGTTTCTATTTCTTTCAATGAAAGTATCAATAGGATTGAGAACCTCAAATTTTACATTAGTTCCACTTGGAGATGGTTTAGTTCTATAATAACAACACCCAGTTATTAATAAATGAGTAAATAACTCACGCATTTTGTTCTTTAGATCTAAATCTCTAGATTGTTTGAAGTATAACAAAATGTTTTGAGCTGCAATTTCATAATCTGATATAAATGTTTTGTCTATATCTTCCGCAATTCTCTTTATATCACTTTCAACCTTCGGATCAAGACCATTTAATTCTCCACTTACTATACTTATTGCAACATTATATAAATATCGCTTTAAATATTCATACAATTCAGCATCTATTTTTAATTTCTTATCACGAAGAATATTACTAATTGTTTTTTCATCCTTGCAAGATATTGCTAAATCAGGATCAAATCCTAAATATTCTCCAACGAGCACATCAATATGCTTCTTGATCAAAGGAGTAAATCCTAAGTTAGTAGGTGTTCCGATACCGTAGTTATCTTCTAGGTGTTGGAACTGATCTGCATCTCGAAGACAGTGATAATAATTATAAGCCTTTCTAAGATTGATTTTCTCATAAACTAGGTTTTGAATTACTTCATCAATCTTTTCTATTTCTTTCTCTTTCATATTATATTATTAATTCGATATCCGTATTTAATGCACAATCAAACCTTTCATCACATTCAAGATGTGGTAATTGCATGAATCCCTGTCAATATCTAACTCTCTCCATTTGTCTTGAACGAAATTCTTTATCAATGAAAGCCTTAAATCCTTCTTCAGTTCCCTGATAACCCATTACTAATGGAGACATATCTTGATTCATTTCTAATGCTAAATAATATCACCTATCAGCAGGTTTATGACAAGGATTACATCCCTGCTCTTCGTCCTCTATGAAGACTCGTAATCTACTGATATAACATCCACAAATAGCACAGTTAATTATTGCTAATATTTCTTCTTCTAAAGCCGTCATCGTGTTTCATATGTACTTCTAGCAGGAATCGCACCATATCGTTTACATCCCTTTTCATCCACATAGTATCCAAAGTCTTGTCAAACTTCTTTTGATTTATCAACTAAAACGGTTGGATTTATGCCAGACATTTCTTCATCACCAATCTCACATGCACTCATTGCTGCTATAATGTCAAATTTCTTTTTACTTTTATATGAATAATTTAATGCTTGTTCAAGCATCTCATCAAAATCAATATCATCACAGTAATCAGAAATATACATATTGATTAATTCCAAACCATGTTTAATTACTGTTTCAGTGGCGGGAATACCAATAAGTTCTTTTCTTTTTCTAGATTTTCTAGATTTGTCTGTTACTGCAAATTCGGGTCTGGACATAAATAAATGTCCTTTACCATATTCTTTAAAATATGTTTGAATAGTTATTTTAGTATATTCCAATACAGCTTGACAATTATATCAAGTTAATAACTTCATTGCAGTATTAAATGCTTCACGAATATCTCGTGGACGATCTTTATACATTGCAACATATTTTGGCTCTTTTAATCCGTGTGCCCTACGTTTTATTACTATGCAGAAGTCTGACACATCAGTATCAGATGCAGAATCAGAAGTTCCCATGTCAATGGCATCTATTCCAGCTACATATAAATTCTTGTAAGGATTTCCATCCTCATCAAGTAGTGGTGGTTCTACAATTAATATTTTACTATTAGGAGTAGGTATTGCTTTAACTTTCTTTAAAGCATCAGTTTCAGTATGATCTCAGATTAAAGCTGTTCTTTCAGGTTTAATTCCTAATCCATGAACACGAATATCGGTTAAACGTTGAGATAAGATTTCAGCATCAAAGATATTATCACCTTGTTTTAGTAAAGCTTCATCGGGAGTAAAGCAGTGTTCTGCACAGTAATCTAATAAGTCCATTCCTTCTAGTAATTTTCTATGATGTTCATAATACTCTTTAAAACGAATATTATCAGTTACTCCTCTAGAATCCAGATATGTTAAATCTAAAGCAAATTCATGAGCAGGTATAAAAAATCCTGTATAGCTTACTTTACCATCACGAGTATAAAAATGTTTATAAGGTAACACATTAAACCCAATTGGGTTAGAAAACATTCTAGATAAACCAGCTAATTGTTCTCCTGAGTCTCCTCCTGTGCCCCCAATTATTTTCAAACCTATCTTTTCTCCACCTAATTCAACAAGAGCATTTCCTTGTATCCAAGATTGAACTGAATGTTTATTACTACCACCTTCTTCAAAGATAAGACGTTCTGCACGTTCTCCACGAATTTTTCTCGGATGATCTGCCACAATTCCACTTATTTCAGACATATGTCCAAATTCTACTCCTTCACTATCAACTACAGATGCTCGTTTTTCTTTAATGTTGTCCACCTTCTGACGTAAACGTTTCATACCACCATCGGTATGCATGTTTAATCAATTTAACTGTGTTCAACACTTATCAAGAACTGGAATAAGTTGAGGTTCAGCACCAGCAGTATAGATAGAGTGAAATTCCCGTGTAGTAACAAATGGTCTAACACCAAGACACGCTAATATTTCAGAAAATCCCAAACCTCTGGCCTTCAACATACAAACATCTTTACCAAGATATTCACACATTTCTACATAATGAAAAAACTCATATTGTTTTGATGCAAAGATCGGGAATCCTTGTCCTCTACCTTTGGTTTTCTTTACAGCGTCTCTATTGATAACTTGCATTCTATAGAAATTCAAGAAGAAATAGTGGTCTCCTGTTATTCTGTATTGTCCTATGGTTAAACCATTAATACATCTTAAATGCTGTTCCTTTCAAAAATCACGATGTGGTTTACCGCCTTTAACATATTCAGTATATTTTCCTGTTCTCTCATATATTCTTCTATTTACTATGAAAGGCTCTGGGTCAAAATCTAAACCCTGAGTCATATTTATCGGACGATATCCTGTTAATTCATAAGATAATTCTGGATCAAAGTATTTAATATCTTCACCCAAAGTAACATCTCATAAACCATCACGTTTCTTATGCTCTAATATTCTTTCTTCTTCATAATAAGGAGACTGTTCCGTATCTTCTATTTCCTTTATCTCATTCTCAAAAAGAAGTTTTTTTAAAGCTTCCTCATTTTTATCAATGAAAGTTGGAAGTTTTCCAAATACTTTTTCTTTTCTTAATTCTTCTAATGTGGGCTCCTTTGCCTTGCGTGGACGACCGATTGATTTCTTATTAATCATTACATATCAAATATACCTGGTTCTTGATCTCCACGCATCTTAGATTGTGCTTTAAGGCTACTCTTATATTCTTCTTCTAAAACTTGTAGTTCTTTACGCATTTTGGCAATTCCAGCAATGTCTTTCATAACATTAGCTGGTGTAAAAATTGGTTTACCAATTTCATCTACATCATTATTAAAATCAATATTATCAAGAAATACTTCAGTTTTATATAATGTACGATAAGCTGTTTTAATTAGTGAAAGAATTCTATCTGAATCTTGAATTTTTCGATATTTATCTACAGCTGCTTTAAATAATTCATCTTGAAGTTCTTCTTCTGTTAAACCAGAATCTATTAATGCTGCTTCTCTTTTTTCTTGTTCTAGGGATTTATGATATACCGATTTCCAATCTAAATATAAATATATATAAGCAAATTCTTTATAAGCTCTTAATCTTAATAAACCAGTTGGATCTTCCTTACATTTATTTCTTTCAATATCCCATAAATCCCTAAATTCTTTAACCAATAAAATAGTATATTCATTTATTGAAATTCTATTTGATTGATTATCAAAAATAAATATGTCCATTATTTTGGTAATTTACCCAAAGACTTTTTAGTTTTTGGTTTCTTTGCGATAGTTAATAACAAACTATCAGTATTCATTATTCCACCTTCTGAATTCTTACTAACACTTCCTCCACCAAAACTCTTATTATTCTTACTTAACTTCACATTTCCACCATCCTGTTTTTTCTTAATCCTACAACCACAAGCACAACGTTCTACTATACCACCATTTTCTTTAACAGGAATTATTTCACAACCACACTGACAACGTTTTTTAATTGATCCACCTTCTTTTTTACCAACTACAGCTTTACCAACATCTTTTACAGTACCAACAACTTGTTTACCAGTTAATTTAGCCATTTCTAGACTATTTGGACTAAAGCCATCTTTCTTCAAAGATTCTTTTAAATCATTATATATTTGAACTCTGCCTCTACCACGATCTAATGGATGTGTGGATCTTGATGATTCTTTATAATTTTTAAATTCTTTTTCTAATGCAAGTGTATTAGCAGATTTTACAGGATTTTTCTTTCCTCCGCCTTGATACTTTTCAACAAAAGCATCAATCTTTCCACCTTTTCGAAACATTCCCTGTTGCTGTGGAGCAGCTCCTTGTTGTCCAGTTTCCTGCATAAAAGCTCCTCATATAGTCTCAATCTGTCGTTTACCCTCATCTGATTGAGATAAATTATTTAAAATCTCAACTGTTTGTTCTGGGGTTTTATCTTTAAATTCTTCAAATTTGGTTGGTAACCAAACTATAAAATCCTGTAATAATTGTTCATCCATAGTTTAACAATGTGTATTCGTTATTCATGTTGTATTTGGATCATAAGTAGTATTAATGTAGACTTTTGATTCATCTCCACTTAATTTCTTAATAAGTTCTACTGCTTCATCAACATTGTCCACCTTTATACAATGAAGTTTCGGTGTGTTTAAATATATTTCCATTATTGTTTACTCGTGTCTATTAACATGATACCTCTATCTTTATACTCTAATCATTTTTCAATTCGAGTTGTTCAGTCTTCTCCCAAAAATTCAGGAATAGTTTTAATATCTACAAAAACTGGTTGTTCCATATTATACATGTATTAAATCTTTTGTAGAAAAAACAGCTTCCTGAAGCTTTAAATCAGTACTAAACCATCGACATTTTATTCCTACAAATGAATTATTAATTTCATTATCTTTTTTATACACTTTGGTTACTTTCTCAGTAACAATCATTATCGGGGCGTTGAGCTCTTCGTGTTTAAGAGTGCAAAGTTCGCCAGGATTGAAGAATATTTTATCCGTATCAATCATTATTTATTTTGTTTTATGTCTGCATAAACTTTTGATCGTTTATTCATTAGATTGAGTCTTCGACTTGCTTTTCGAAATTCTCTTTCTAACTGAACATATCATTGTTTAGTCGCCATGTTCTTAATTTAAGTTAATACATCTAGTTTTGTGTAACTCTACACATTATGTTTTGTTCACTAATATTGTAATATCCTAATTGCAAAAATGGAATTGGCTGAGCTATACCCTTATAACAGAATACATCTTCTCCAACTTTTACATTTTCACATTTTGGTCCAACAGCAATGACTTTTGCACAAGCAACCATCTGTATATCTTCTTCCATCTCTCCTGTCTCGTTGCTTCTTTGTCTTCGATTTCCTTCATCTCCTATAATTATTCCTCCTGTAGTTTTGCGTGCTACAGAATATGGATTTTCATCGTAAAATTTTAATGTTACTCCTGTGTTACAGGGAGTTAAACTAAGCTTTTCCATAAATCAATACTACATTTTTCATCATAAACTCTGGTCTTAGATTCCAGAATACATCCACATTTTGTGCATATAGTTGTGTTATTGAATAACTCTAAACAATTCTCACATCTATAGCATATTTCTAATCTTTTCATTGCAATCTCATTATTCATATTGAATACATTGTATCATGTTCCAATAATAATATTCCTTATTTTCTTAATTATTTTCATTATCATTTATCAATAACACAATGTTTATCCTTATTAGCGGCCTTAAATTTAACATAACAGCCACATCCTTTCTTAAAACCAGGTGCTCATTTATGAGAAACTTCATCATTCTCATTTATATATTGTCTTGAATCACAAATTGGACCATATTCTGCAGTTTGTATCGCAATTGGACAATCATTACAGATTTGCAACCGCATTTCCATTAAATCATTATCCTGGTTCTTATATTCATTAAGTGTTTGTTTCCAAGACATATTTATCCTTATTTAATTCCATTTCTATCTTAAGTTGTTTCTTATAATGATTTAACATTTTCTCAACATCTTTCTTAAGATATTCTAATTCATATATTGTTTCTTTGTTATTATGATCAATATGAATTAACTTTAATGTTTTGATTTCAAATTCTGGATTGATTTGTTGTAGTAAGTAAGCATATAAACTTAATTGGATAGTATAATGCATCAAATTGCAATCCATAATATGATTAAGTGGAAATTTCATACATTCGTATGATCTTTTATTTCTATTGTAATATGATTTCTGTTTAATTTCTCTATTGCTTTTATAATCGTAGATATATATATCTTTCCCATCTTTAATGAGCAAATCTATTTGTCCTGCGACTTTCAGAATTCCATCTGATGATATCTTTGAAATCAAGTATTCTGGGTAAATCCCTTTGTCTAAATCTAATCCATAGTAATCTTTTTTACATATAAAATTTCCACCTAAACCAAATTTCTTTAAATCATGTTTATCAGATTTGTAATAAGCATCTTCAAATACTTTATGTATTGTAGTTCCCCTTTCACAGGACTTTATTCGTTCTTCATCATATGATGCGAGAATTTCTTCTTTCTTAACTTTAAAATCATCAACATTAATTCCAAGTTTTCCTAATATAACAGGATTAAACTTTTTAGTTGCTAATAGTGTTTTCTTTATTATTGAAAAATCTTCTTCTTTCATTAAAGCTTCTAAAGCTTTATAAGAAGCTCAGAACTCACTATCAAATTCTGACTTATATTTATCTATTAAACTAGTTACAGATATGTATTTAGAATTGTCATTAGCATCAACATAGACATGATCATTATCATAATACATTACACTTCCATTAACTTTATCTGGTTTCATGAATTGTTCCAGTTAATAAATTTCCAATTTGTTGCATATATCTTCCATTTACTTCCATTATATTATCATAGTCCAAACTATTTGGAATAGAACTACTTAATATAACTGCACCTATGAACGTTCCATAATTATCAAATATTCTTACAAAGAATACACTTTTTGTTCCATCTTTCTTCATTTTATAGAAGACCTTTTCATCGGAATCAACGGAATCAATATTATTATACATTATATGTCCATAATCTTTTAAAGAATTTATTGATTGTCAATAATCTGCGACATTTTGATTCTGATATGAATCAGAAACATACTGTTCTGCACTTCTTTTAATTACTTCATAAGTACATGAAAATCTATAAAATGGTAAATCAGAGTGATTGCTTCCACCATTGTGGAATTCAAATATCATTACTCTTTCAGCATTAGTCTGAAATAATATACTAGTTAAAATAGTTGGTATTTGAGTATTAGCTTTTTCTCTCTTTCCTACTAACTCTATGTGTTTTTTTACCTTATTATCATCATTTCTTTCAAAAATTTTCCCAACATTTATTGGGTTAATAACAAGTGTTGCTATTAGTACTATCGCTACAGTTGCAACTAGTACTGTTCCTTTTCCATATTTGGAAACTAATTTAACGGTTTTCTCAAACCACCCGAATCTAGTGTTTTCATCATTCATCATTCTCAATTGTTTGTATATAATTTAAAATTTAAGCATTAGCGAACATTCTTGTATATTTTTACAATCCACATTTGATTGTTTGCAAATTTATATTTATTTTTGCAGGAAAACAAATAGAAAGAAAAAATTGAATCAAAATGTAATAAAATCATATAAATGATGAATGGTATAAATCTATCGGATCTTATAAGATCTGTTTACTCAAATTGTCGAGGTAGTACTATAAGTCTTCCAAATATTTGACTATACAAGAAAGGTGGAAAAGTTTCTAAAGGCGAAAGTGGTATTCATATTAAGCCAGAAAATCGAGGAAAATTTACTGAGTACTGCGGAGGCAAAGTAACTAGCGAATGTATTAGTAGAGGTAAAAATTCTTCAGATCCAGCAGTAAGGAAGAGAGCAACGTTTGCTCAAAACGCCAGAAAGTGAGATAAGTAATGACTACTAAAGAATTTTTAATCGACATGGTCAGTAGTGATACTGGAATATCTAGTAAAAGAATGGCTGGTATGATAGGATGATTAGTATGTATATTCATTTGTTTATGATGTACTGTATTAACAGTTCAAGCTCCAATAATTATTGATGTGTTATTTTATTGTACTGCTGGATTACTTGGACTAGATAGTATTACTGGCATCTGAAAGAAAGATGCTTCTGTTGAAGTAGAAGAGAATATTAAAAAATAAAAAATAAAAAAATAAAAAAAATAATGACCAAGTGGATTTTAATCAACGAAGTATAGACAACTTAAAAGGTGTACACCCTGACTTAGTAAAAGTTTTAACAGAAGCAATTAAAACTAGTCCGTGTGATTTTGTAATCACAGATGGTGTACGTACAACAGCAGAACAACAAGAATTATATGCAAAAGGTAGAACTAAACCTGGTTCTATTGTAACATATAGAGATGGAATTAAAAGTAAAAGTGAACATCAAGTTAGAGAAGATGGATTTGGATACGCTGTTGATCTATATCCTTTTTTTGATGGAAAATTACAACTATCACATAAAGATACTCCTAAGATGCAAAGACTAATTGCTAATCATATTAAGTCAGTAGGACACGAATTAGGAATCGAGATTATAGCGGGGATTGATTTTAAAAAGCCATTTGATCCTCCTCATTTTGAATTAAAGAAATAATGACAATAAGTAAAAAAGTAATAACTCAATGTACATTTACATTTAATAGTAAAGAGTTTACAATTGAAGGTTTTAATACAAAAGATCAAGCTGCATTTTTAATCGAAAGTGCCACAGAAGAAGAATTGGGAGAAATATCTAATAATATTTATGAGAATTTAAAATTCTTTATTCAGAATGAATCTAAATTCAAAGTTGAGAATTTGGTTTATAGCATAGATGTAGATGGAAAATCCTGTACAATAACATTTAAAAATCCGTATCAGCCAATTGAAGTTTCAATGCAAAGATTGGAAAATATATTAAATGATATTATAAATACTTTAGCTATACAAGTTTACGAAGGACAACCTAATAAAGAGCTAGAACAAGAATTTAATAAAAGAAGAGAAAATCTAATAAAAACTCTTGATGAGTTTTTCACAAATGTATAAAACAAAAAAGGACGACCAGAAATGATCGTCCTTTTTTTTATTCGCAACCCAAAGGTACATTAGGTGTAGAATTTTCTTTAATAAAAAATCTCTTTCCATATCAGCTACAGAATCCTCCGAAAGCTGCACTTCCAACGGCAAGTAAGGTTGCTCAAATTGGAAGGAATTTAATTGCGAGTACTATTCCTAATACTGCAACAATGATGATTACAATTGGTAATCAGGTTCTAAATTTACGCATATAATTGTTTAAATGTTCTATCAAAAGTTAACATATTTTTAATATTCTTCTTGTAATTCTCACTTGCTGAATATCTTCTTTTCTCTGGATTCTTTCCTTGAAGTCTATCAATAAAATCATCTTCATTAATTGCTTCTGCAACGTGATATTTATCTACTAAAAGATTCGTTTTATAATTCACATAATCAGCTAGATTTTCAAAATCTACATATTTTTGGTTGTCCTCAGCGACAGTAAAATCATATCTACTATCACCAAAATGTTTTATTCCCCCTAAATTATAACCTTTACTTCCTCTGGGTTTCTTACCATACTCAGATTCCAATCCACTTTGTTTTGTCATTCACATTGCAAGGTCTGGGTTTTCTATGCCTTTTTCTTTTAATGCTTGTTGAAATAATGGATACAATGTTTGAATATAATCCTGCATTGAACTATTTTGAAACTTCTTATAAATATCAACTTGTGGAAGTTTAGATACTTCTTGTTCTTCAATTGATGGTGCAAATGATAACAGATGAGGTTGATAACCTGTTACTTCTGGAACAGAAGGTTGAACAGGTTGTATAAATTGTTGAGATATTAGATTTTCAGGAGATTGTTCATAAATTAGTGGAGTATAAACTGTTTGACCTGCTTGGTATTTTCGGATTTTTAGAATTCCACCACCTTGAAATTTAGGATAATAATTCTTATAATTTTTAGTGAATCACTTAGCTAATCTCGGAGAAGTAACTACAACATCATTATTCTTTATTGCATTATTTTTGGCTTCATTTCAATCAGTAAATTCTTTCAATTCTCCATCAACTTCTTGTATCATTGGAAATATTGTACCTTTATCATGTGTCATTAAATGCGTTTTGATTCCATCATAAGTCCATCCGTTTTTCTCAAAGGTATAAGGTATTACTTTTCGATTGGGATCATTGAGTCTTTGTATAAAATTAGGATTTTGTTCATTGGCTTGATTTAACAATTCCAGCTTCTTTCCTTTTTGTGCATATTGTATCTCCTCTTGTTGGTTATTATTTTGTACATAAGGACTATTTAATATGTCCAACATTATTTTATTTGGAGATTTTGATGATTTAACTGGAACAAGATCTGGTATTAATGATTTAAAATAATAAGGCGTTTCTATGGATTTTCTTAATCCTTTAAGTTCTCTATTATATTTTTTTAAATCCGCACTAGTAAATTTATGTTTAGATATATCTCCAGAATAATCTGGTCTTGTAGATACTAAATACTTAGATAAAATAGCATTACTATAAATGTCAGCTTCAGTTGCCGCATTGTAATGTTGTGTTGTTTTGGTGTCTATATCTCCATATTCGTAGTATGGTATTCTAAATAAGAGTGGTTTGAAATCTATTTCGTGTGCATCTTTGTTCTTTTTTAATCCAATTCCTTTGTAATTCCTCACATTATAATTACTCATAATGTTATCATGCTGAAATATATCAGTTACTACAGGAATTACGTCTTTACCATCATCTCTATTGTCACGGTATCTTTTAGAAACATAGTTTCTATAAAAACTAAGAAATGGTTTTCTGTCTTGTGGATTCCTATTTCAAAATCCTATAGCTATATCAGACCTTCCTTCGTAGGGTTTTTCTTCTACAACTGGTTGTTCAACAATTGTTTCCTGTACTGGAATAGGCGGTTTTTCTTCTGGTGGTTCAACAATTGTTTCCTGTACTGGAATAGGCGGTTTTTCTTCTGGTGGTACTTCACGTGCTTTTTCTTGAGCAAGTCTTTTTTCACGTATTCTATCCTGTTCATCCTTAGCCTTTTGTCTTCTTTCCTCATCTGACAGAGGATTCTTAACTACCTTTAACAACGGATTGCGTCCCATCTGTCTTAGTTTTAATCCTTTTTGACCATATTGAATACCACCTCTCCACTTATTAAGAACTTCGCTAAATTGTCTTCTTGCTCCACTATCCTGTCCAATGTGAAAATGTTTTATATTAGTACCAGTGTATTTCATCATTTCAGGAGTAGTTTCATCTAGAATACCATATTCATTATCTTCCATTCATTTTACAATCTCTGGAGATGATAGTATTTGTTTATATATTTGATCAAATGATCCTCCTTTATGTGGTATAATATCTATAGCTCCAATTTCAGGATTGGCATGTCTTGAAATGTTACCTTGTTTAGTTTTGGCATTAGGACGAAAACCAGAGATGACTTGAGCATCAACCCCATGTTCTTCAAATAATTTGATGAGTTCTTGTGCTTTGGTTCCAACTTTAAAATCATTACGGCTATATGTAACATTCCCCCTCCGCTTATTGGTTGGGATTTGAATTGGTTCTTCAGTGTCTTCCTCAGTTTCTGGTTGAGAGAATCGCGGAACTATAGTAAGCGATGGAATATTTAAAGCTGGAATTTCTACAGTGTCTTCGTATTGAAGTGGTGTATAAACTGTTTGTCCAGATTGGAATTTTTGAATTTTACTCATAATATTTAATTTCATTAATCATTTCTCTTGTTGCAATGCCTATGGTTGCTCTAGAGGTATATAAATTTGGTTGTAAGCCCCCGTATCCAAAAGAAAAAAATCGTTTTAGATCAGGAGCTGTGTATTTATAACTAAAATACTTCTGATCAGAAGTATAAAAGAATTGTTCTCCAATTTTTTGAGTACCTATTCCGTCAATATGAGTTTCTCCTATTGTGTTATCTATTCCTATGATAATTTGTTTATTATAAAGATTAGAAGTCCTATAGAAATCAGTATCAAGATAAAGTTTTAAATCAAGAGGATTACGAATTGGAAAGAAAAGTCATACTTTTAATCAGTAGAATTTGAGATTGGGTTTAAATCAAGTTGGTACAATTGGTTGACCAAGATCTTCTGAATCAAGATGACCAAGAAGATACCAATAGAATTTGGAGAGTTTTGATTTGAGAAGTGATACAAGACGATCAAAATCATAGGTTTGAATGTATTGATATATTACTTCTTTTTCTGCTGTGGAGAATTGACCGAAGTATTTGTAGTCAATATATCACATTGCAGATTCTCTATCTTTGATTGTTTCTGCATAAGAGACACGAAGTCGAAATGCCGCATTGATAACTTTAGTTAAACGATCATTGGAGAGTGGTGGAGGAGTGAAGTAAGTGTTTTGAGCAAGGATAGAGATGACGGAAGATTGAATACGTTTACGAAAGAGCATAGCGATTGGTCAGCAGAAGATACCTTGTATTCAGGCAGAGGGGCCATGAAGAAGAAGGCGAAGGAAGGAGGAATACATGTTGTGGCGAAGAGTAGACAGGGAAGGAGATGAGCAGAAGGAGGAGATAAAGGAGAGAAGGTGGCGTGAGAAGAATAGAATTTTCATTGGTGGGAATTTGAGGTGAATAGATCTTGAGGGGTAAAGATAAGAAAAGGGAAGGAGAAAAACAAGGGTGGGGTGTATTATGAGGGGGAGTGGGTACATATAGGAAAGATCCCCCTGCGGGTGATCTTTGGGAAATTCTTCCACGACTAAGACATATAAGCCTGATTAGCGATGTGAAAAATAAAAACATCGTCGCGGTATTTGTCCCGCAGATTTGACATCCCACCAGAGAGCACGTTCAGACGTGTGCGTGCTCTCATTATTAACAAATTAGGTCGAAAAGGACGACCTTGGCGGACGCGCTCAATCAATGGTATGAAAAATACTATTGTAAATGGAACTACGAGTTCCACTGTTTTGATTGCTCACACCACGAGCAATAACCCAGAACTTAGCGACGTTAAAATCTATGTGTATCACAAAGATGATAACAACGCTCATAAGTTCTATCGCAAACTAAAAGGCAATAAGGCCTTTTGGAGATTCAATAATTGTTCGAGAGAATATCTCAATGAGACAATTGGATTGTTTGCGAATATGTTTGTTTCTGATTATCAGCAGAAAGGAGGTCTCAATGGTTAATCCCGTTGTTAAGGTCACATTTAACACCAAAGATGGTGGCCAATCTCCCGTTATGAATGCTGTCCGTGTTTGGCAGAATTCAACTGTTAATCAGAATGGCATTGTTACCATTGTAAACACATTATTCTATTGCCAGAAACGTTTGGTAATGAGAACAATTGATAATGGTAATATCTATGAAACAATTTTGTCCGATTATTGTGTAATTCCTAAATTTGAGGAATTATTAGAGAAAGGAGGTGCGTCATGTTAGAAGTTAAAACACGTACAAACGCATCTGGTCAATCTTACAAAGTACTACTTAAAGATGACCACGTCATTGGTTCTTACTCTGATAAAGTGAAGAATTCTACAATCTTGGCTTGCTACGCTAATACCCAAAAGCGTACTAACAGGCAGATTAATAGAACTTCATCTATTCTTGATAAATTCGATATGTCTAAAACTCCAGCATCTCTTGCTGGAGTTAAGACTGTTGGAGAATTTATGAATGTTATGATTTTTAACTCTTAATACTTAAATGATATGAGTATAGATTATGGTTATACATTCAGACATCGAAGATTGGGCTATAATGTTATAGCCCAATCTTGGACTCATTTCTTCAAATTGCAAGCCGATGAAGATTATTTTCAGTTGGATTATCAACGATTTGGCACAAGGCATTTCAAGACTATGAGACTTTCTACTGAATTTCGCAAACTTGAAAAAGAAATCAATAATTTCTTTGAACCTCTTGCGGAATATACTCGAGTTGGTCACATTATAACTGGCATTCAGATTGGTGACCAATTCTCTGCAATTCAACTATTCCTGAAATATCTACACAATCATGCGTGCATGATGGGAGATAGGGAGTTACTCTTCAAAGTAAACAACGCCAAGAGAGTATTCAGGTATAATGAAGAACTTTGCAGACATGCTCTTCCACCACACAACGATTAATTTCGATACATATTGTCCTGGCTAAGACATTTAAAACTGGCCAATATTTGCGACCGCTGTGATAGCAGGACGCTTTAATTTTATTAACTTTATTAACAATTTTAGAACCTGAATGGCACGTGGACAGTAACCGTGAAATAATTATGATTATGAATCAAGAATTATGGGCATCTCTGCAAATGCCCGCAAATGCTGAAAAAGCATCTTTGGAAGATTTGAGAACTTCTGGCGTTAACTATGGCTATTCATTTAGCGAAGGCGAAACGTTCACATTTCCTTCCAAAGAAGAACTGGACATTATTACCGAACAATTCAAAGGTAAGCCAGTTTATAAGATTAATTGTATCGTGAATAACAAAACAGCACGATACATTACAATCGGCTCATTCCGCCGCAAGCCAGAAAACTGGATTGAGGTATTAACAGACTATCCTGTTAATATGGAATTGAATAAATGCGAGAACGATGCCGACCGCGCAATGATGTTGCTTGGTAAAACTATCAAAGTTGCGGAAATTAAGAAATTTCCATATGCTGACTTTGATAAACAAGGCAACTTGCTTACAACGACTACTCCACGTTCTACTCCAATCTTTAAATTCGAATAGTCATGTGGATATCAGGAGTCGTTGCTTGCATAATTATATTCATCATTATTCCATACTTCATGGATAGGGCGTATCGCAAGAGCATACACCAAGATGAATAATTGTTCGATAGAGCGTCCATAATAGACGCTCTATTTTCTTCCCAGTTTATTCTACACTAATAAGAGAGCACCTCGAAAGAGATGCTCTCTTTTTTTTAAACCACTAAGACTCATCAAAATACTAAGACTAATCAAAATACTAAGACTAATAAAAATATGTAGTGCTCATCCCACTATAAAATGAAATTTTAATTTATAAACAAAAAAATAAAAAAAAGATGAAAGCTATTAAAGAATTCGGAAAATTTGAATTGAAACAACGTGATGGTTTCAATGTTGAAGTAGTAGATGCAAAAGCATTAGAAACTTCAGGTGTTGCATTTGTAGGTAGTGGTATCTCTGTAGGAGATGAAATTACTTTTCCAGGAACAGAAGAAGAAGTTAGAGCGTTTAAAGTAAATGTTCGCAGACACAAATTTGATGGTCCACAAGCGTTTACTGTTGAAGTAATGAAAAATGGTAAAGTAGCAGGATTATCTGTTGGTTCTCTTAGAAGAGTTGATAAAGATTTTAAAGCGCTTCCTGGTTTTTCTGAAAATCTGTTAAAGAATTATGATACAGATTATGCCAGAATTAAATCGTTACTTGGTAAAACGATTGTTTGTACTGCAACTCAACAAGTTGAAGTACCTATCTTCGATGATAACACAGGACGACCAAGCGGTAAATTTAAAACTGCTGACTTTCCCGTTATTAACTTCGCAGAACCGAAGAAAAATGCAATCTTGTTTGCATAAATTATTAACTGTGTGCGGCTATTTCAGTCGCACACAGTTTGATTTATTATGTAGTAATTGTGGTAAATTCGAAATCAAAAATGCTTCAGCATGAATTAGAGATGGATATTGATATTTTTTGTTGAAGACTTACGATGGAGAGAAATATTATGTGGTGGATGCAGTTAAACCACCATGATATAATTTAGGTTGTTAATAAAGTGTAGGAAAGAGACAACGATTCTAATTGAGTACAAGAATTGTTGATAAAAGTGTGGACGCACACGCATAGTGCGTCCACCATCTCTTTTAATTTCCTCTCCTCTTCACTTTTCCTCCACAATTTTCCCCTTCGCTTTTCTTCCACTTTATTCATATCCAAAAGTAATTTTGAATTCATTCTTTCCCATTAATTCTTCTCTTACTCGCATTTCACCTTTTCAATGTATTGCGGGATTAATTTCAAATTCTCCTTTTTCTCCTTCAATTATTTTTAAATCCTTTAGATTTTTTAAACAATTGGTTAAAGTATTAGGACTAATTTTTAATTCGTTACAAATATCATTTCTTTTTGCAGTACTTAAAGTAACTTTTCCAGTATTATATTCTGCCATACAACACATTATTGATAATACACTTTTTGCTGTATCGCTTTTTAATTGATATAATGGAGAAATAAAATCTACAAAAGTCATAAAAAATTTATCTTTATCAATTTTTTTAGTAAATGTCTTTGAAGTTTCAATTTGAGTTTCAATTAATTCACCTGTAGTATAATCTACTGTTTTAATTGTTTCAACTTTAGAAGTTGCATAACTTTTTGTTCCCATAAAATATTTTTGTACAAAAATACTAATAATTTTTTATTTCACAAAATGAGTTGTACAAATATTTTTGTGTAAATTTCACATTCAAAAATGTGGTTAAAAATATTGATATACATTAGATAGAAAACTAATTATTTCAACAGTTATTTGAAAGTCAAAATAACTCTTCATCTCAACAGATATTATGTTGAGTTCAAATTCGTTCACACGTAGGAATGTGTTCGGCACATTCGTAGATGAGGTGAACACACTCACAAATGTGAACATCACAAAAATATTTGTGGAAAAAATTTCCGATATTTTGAAAAATTTTACTTACATTTGTAGATGTGTATTTCACAAAATAAATTTTACAAATATTATTGTATCATGTGAAAATCACAAAAATATTTGTGATTCGTTTTATTAACAATTAAAATAATAACATTATGACTACACAAAAAACCTCAGCTTACGCTGCATTTGCAGCTGATTACAAACAGTACAAACAAGAAGGCGATATTTCCCTTAAAGTGATTCGTATGTCTCCTTCTAAAGTAAAAGAAACTTATCATCCTGTGGAGTAATATTAGACTTACAATATTCTAATTAATATTTACAGGATTTACGACAATGTCCCTTAGTTTAATGGAAAAACGCTGGCATGTTTGGCGCCAGAGATAAGTGTTCGAATCCTTGGGGACAACGAAATTTCTATTCATATTTTTTGTATCTTTATTTGTTTCCTATGGTAATACGGATAACATTAATAAGTAAAAGATATAACGTTGTCATAGTATTTATGATTTGTAATTTATTTAATATACATTACCTACTGTGGAGTCCGCAGAAGACTGAGAAGCAGTAAAAAACTCAAATCTCTTTCCAAGATGTTGAGGACAGCTAGTTTCCTGAATATTTTGTAGAATGTCGTTAGACACCTCATATTCAGGTTAAGCTGTAAAACACAACAAATTTAAAACAATTTAATTATGAAAAGATTTCTTTTATTAGTAGCTATCTTAATAGCCACAACAGCAGTAAATGCGCAAGTAGTATCTAAGGATACTGTATCTATCAAAAAATCTGAGTTAACCGTCATTTCTAAAGAAAATGGCACTAACAAAAATGGAGAAACTAAATATCTTCATTATTTCAGATATTCCAACAAAAACATAACTACAGATAAACAATCTGTAGAGAATTTCAAAAACCCACAATCCAAAGCATATATTGTATATAACAATTATGCCACAGGAGAAAGAAAAGTTAGCAAAGTGTATGTCAATTAGGCATACACTTTATTTAATAACATTTAAAAATTGCAAATTATGAATAAAATTAAACAATTCATTATTAAATGGCTTAAATCAGATACGTTTATAAATGATGTGTTTGGAATAATACTAATAGCTTTTCTGATAATATTATTTTCTATACTCCTATTTGGTCCTGTCAAGAATGAAACCACTGAACAAAATATTGATACTCACTTCAGTGATTATTACTGCGAAGTATTAATTGACAGATTTACAAATGATACAACTGAACTTAAATGGAATGATATAGAAATATACTCATTTTGTGATAGTAGTAGAAAATATTTTGCATACTATGAAGGAGAAGAATGGGAAGTTGATGAATCATTTGCAGTGATGTATTTAATTGAGGAAGGATGTCCCATCATGGTTAAAGATAATGGATGTTTAATATTAACATATTATCAATAACATGGCAACATTCACTTTATTTAGCTGTATTGCCTGTTTATTAATAGGTTTTGCATCAGGATATTTTATTGCTTTTATTTTAAAATAAAATTATATGGAATTCTATTGTGAAAACTGTGGAGAATATACTCTTCACTTACGTAGAGTAGATGGGACTATAGTATGTAACGAATGTTTACAACGTAGTTTAGTATATCAAATTAACGATTAAATATGGCTACTGTCATTTTGATTGCAGGGGCAATCACTATTGCGGCTTATTATTTAGATGAGCATTATCAACAAATGGAGGAGAGAAAACATTTCCCAAGGGAATAGGTCTAATCCTCCATTTTCACTTTTAAAACAATACAACATGGGTGCATTAGTATTATTAATTATGGTTATAGTAATATGTATAATAGTTACAGAATACTAATAACCAATTAATTGTTTTTCATAATGATTTGTTTTATTGATACCAAAAGATATTTTAAACAACGAAGTCCAAGTGGTTAGTCCACATTAAAGGAAGAGAGTAATCTCTGCGACTGTTGCTTTAGGCTTAGGCAAGGCTGTCCTTATTATCTCAAGTTATCGAGTGTAACAACTTATTACACTATAAATAAATCCAAGTCGTGTACAGAAGAGTTAAGTACATAGTGAATTGAGCAGCACATCTCAATATCTTTAACTCAAGAATAACAGGCTGTAAAGTTATTCTAATATACAAATGATTGTTCTAATTTGTATATGGTTTATCAGTATTACCTGAAAACTGAAGAACATGAGGATTTAGAAAAGATAACAAACCAACTGTCTATTTCCAAAAGAATTATCAAAGCAGAGTGTGTTTGTGGCTCTGCTTTATTTTTTAAACAAAATTATATGAAAATTATAGGACAAAGCGATGACAAGACATTTGTTATACAACTTGAAGAACAAGATTCTTTAGGACTACCATATATTAAAGAAGTTGGTGTTAATATTGTACATGATTACATCGCATTTGATGGCTTTACTTACTATTTGGCCAATATTAATCATGGTCAATTACCTATTCATACGCACTTTCAAATACCAATAAGGTCATTTCAACAGGTTATACTTCCACTATTAAATGAAACTAAATATCTCAAAGATGAACATTTCGATATTGACGAGGATGATCATATGAGATATGATGATTGTAATGAAGCAATATTCTTTAATGAAAACGGACGTCAAATGGTGGCATTTAAAATGAAGGGAGACAAAATCTTCTCTAAAATTACACGAAAAACATATGAATTAATTAAAAAAGGATTATCAAACGAATAAATTATATGAAAAAGATTTTACTATTAATTTTAGCAGCATTTTTATGTGTTGCCTTTTGTTCTTGTATGAATTTGCATGTGGAAAAGAAAACTGGTACTTATGATATAATCATAATTGATAGTTGTGAATATATTCAAAATAGCCGTCGTGCTTTTAATAACTATGCCTTTACTCATAAAGGAAATTGTAAATTTTGTAAAGAGCGAAATCATGATAAATAACTTTCAACAAATAGCATCTCTTCTACAATTTGATTCAGAAGATGAATTCTATTTTCTTCAACTTATCAAACGTAAGAAAGAGAACCCTGAACTTGGTTCGAATAACATTGTTTGTTATTCCTATTATATTAATTCATCAGAACATCTTTTAAATCTCGAAAGAGAAATAATAGCATTATGTGAATTAAATAATGCTCGTGCATATATCAACCTCAACCGCTGTTCATATGAAAAAGTAGCATTTCAAACATTAAAGAATGTT
>Ga0209628_10000361_pt1 | contig 27574 bp, 22 predicted proteins | sample TergutCu122P4_FD_187285 | JGI IMG/M metagenome (GOLD analysis project Ga0209628, IMG submission 187285) | Cubitermes ugandensis P4 segment gut microbial communities from Kakamega Forest, Kenya - Cu122 P4 (SPAdes) (version 2) | ecosystem: Host-associated > Arthropoda: Insects > Digestive system...
AGGTAATACGATACCGACTTCTGCTATCGTATTACCTTCTGGGGCGATGAAATTGAAACCATCGAAACGTTCAATCCCGATGATGGTTATCTGATAGAACAATACGAGGGGATTCGCATCTATCCCGCCAATCTTTTTGTTACTACTCAGGAGAGCATGAAAAATGTTATTGTCGAGATTCAGAACGACCTCTACAAACAAACAGAATATTTTAAAACTATCGGAAAACACTTGGAAGCAAAACGGTTAGAAGACCGAGTAACTTATGACCTCGAAATGATGAAAGAGTTGGGTTATTGTTCGGGGATAGAAAATTACAGCCGTTATATTGACCGGCGAAAACCCGGAATGCGTCCTTTTACGCTGTTGGATTATTTTCCCGACGATTATATCCTTGTTGTGGACGAAAGCCATGCCACCGTTCCTCAACTTCATGCCATGTACGGCGGAGACCGCTCACGCAAGGAAAATTTGGTGGAATATGGTTTTCGGCTTCCTTCTGCTTTAGACAATCGCCCGCTGAAATTTGATGAATTTGAAGCCATTACAGGACAAACCATCTATGTGAGCGCTACACCGGCAGATTATGAACTGCGAAAAAGCGGCGGTGTCTTTGTGGATCAGGTCATCCGTCCGACAGGATTATTGGATCCTCCTATTTATGTACGTCCGTCGCTTACCCAGATTGACGACTTGATGGAAGAAATCCGCCAAGCAATAGAACGCAAAGAACGCGCATTAGTAACTACTTTAACCAAACGTATGGCAGAAGAATTGACCAAATATCTACTCCGTTTAAACATTCGTACCAATTACATCCATTCTGATGTGGAAACGATAGAACGTGTAGAGATCATGCGTAAGTTGCGGCTCGGAGAGATTGATGTTTTAGTGGGCGTCAATCTTTTAAGGGAAGGATTGGATTTGCCGGAGGTTTCGTTGGTGGCTATTTTGGATGCCGATAAAGAGGGTTTTTTGCGTTGTGAACGTTCTCTGACACAAACGGCAGGTCGTGCCGCCCGTAATATCAACAGCAAAGTTATTTTTTACGCTGATAAAATTACCGAATCCATGCAACGAACTATTGACGAAACAAACCGCCGCCGTGAAAAACAGATTCATTACAACGCAAAACACGGCATCACACCAAAACAAATCATTAAGTCGGTTGAAAATGTTTTACAGCAAACGGTAGTCGTTGACAGACAGTGTAAAGGGAAATCCTATTTAGAATATGAAACAAACATCTCGTCTATTGTGGCAGCCGACCCTGTTGTATTCTATATGTCGAAAGAACAAATTCAAAGAGCCATCCAAAAAGTAAAAAAAGAGATGGAAACTGCCGTCAAAGATTTCGACTTCATTGAAGCAGCGCGCCTGCGCGATGAGATGTTTGCGCTACAAGAGAAACTGTAAATCAATTCTTGATAAACCGTTTTTCGGCAGATCCTTTTTCGGTTGTAATGTGAATTATGTAGATGCCTGCATCCCAATTTTCGGTTGTAATTTCTTTTACATTCAATTTGGTTGAATAGATTAATTGTCCATGAATATTAAATATTTGACAGTCAGTAATGGGTTCTTTTGCATTGATATTCAAAGTGCCGGATACGGGATTGGGGAAGATAGAAAACAAAGCGTCTTGACCTGTTTCAGAAACTGCAACTTCGGTTAGTGTGATACATTCTTTGTCGGATTGTTTTCCTTTTATTTCGTTAACAATTGGAACTATTTCAAAGCAATATTTTATGTATGCCGTTCCGGTATTTTCAAAAACAGTTTCGGATATCGGATTTCCGGGATTTTGAAGAATGGCATTTCTATAAATATAATATTTTACAGGCAGTTCGGTATCAGGTTTATCCCAAGAGATTAACATATCAAAACCCTGTAATTGTTTAACCATTACGTTGGTTGGCTTTGGTACGGTTACTTTGGTTTGACAGTAAATCATACCCCAAAAGCCTTCTTTTCCGTCAATTATAGCTCCGATTCCATATTGGTAAGTGATGCCGTATTCAGGCGCTATATCATTGTATGTAGTTCCTGTAATGGGTGTAGTGTTCAATTTTACGCCATTTCTGTAAATGTTATATCCGGTAACATCGCGTACAGGAGGCACCCATGACAAGCCTATATTTAATGTTTCTCCTTCTTGGGCAGCTGTTACGTTGGTCGGAGGTAACGACATGGTATTGTCTTCCGAAAGGTATTCTGCGTTGAGTATTGCTTTGGTTGATTTATTCTGAACAAAGACGGCAACTTCCAAATCGTCCATCTCTTCAACATGAGTAGTGGACATATCATGAGAAAAACTTAATACTACCGGCTGTCCTTCTGTTAATGTCAATTCCGTTCCGTTCCCATTTGGAAACATTTTCATCATTACATGGTGAAATGATGTTTCTCCATTGCCACCTTTATTTTTAGTTGTTGTTTTTTCATTTACAACACAATGTATTACATGATTACTACCTGAAATCAGCGGAGTAACTGTGGCTTGTACGTAAATTATATTTCCCACCACTCGAAAATTACCGGTAATGGTGGCTTCTGCCGGTTTTGCATATCCGGTATTGATGGCATTTTGAATGGCAGACTGACTGTTTGTGCTAACCCCATCGGTAAATGGCGCCGGAACTGCATTTACACCGTAATAGCCTCTTCTTGCACCCCCTTCTGCCGTATAGTACGGGTCGCCGGAGCCGGGCCAATTCATTTGGTATTTTACTACCACTACTTTGTCGGCATTGTTTTGTAACAAAGGAGTAAGCCACGTATTCATGGAAGCACACGGTCCACATGTTGAACTGGTAAATTGTTCAAACAATACTTTACGTTGTTGTGCCTGCATTGTTATACTTGCCAAACACAACATAACTGCTACGAATAATAACTGTTTTTTCATGAGAATGATTATTTAAATTAAACTTAATTATAACTATGAGTCAATAAATATTTTTTTATTTTTTTATAAACCGTTTTTCGGCAGAGCCTTTTTCGGTGGTGATACTGATGATATAGATGCCGGAATCCCAACTGCCGATTGTAATTTCTTTTATATTTGATTTGGATGAATAGATTATTTGTCCTTGTATATTAAAAATCTGACAATCTGTAATGGGTTCTCTTGCATTGATATTTAATGTGCCGGAGACAGGATTTGGAAAGATGGAAAATAATGCGCCTTTACTTGTTTCTAAAATAGGTACTTCTGTTACTGTTATACATGCTTTGTCGGATTGTTTCCCTTTTATCTCATTGACAATCGGTACAACTTGAAAACAATATTCTTTGTCGAATACAAGGAGTGTGTTTTCAAAAGTGGTATCTGATGTCGGATTCCCGGAATTTTGAATGAGGGCATTTCTATAAATATAATATTTAACGGGATAATCGGTTTCATGTTTATCCCATGAAACTCTAACTTTCAGACCTTCTATTTGTTCTACCTTAACATTTGTTGGTACAGGTACAGTTACTTTGATTAGAACCGTATCTTGTTTCCAATATCCTTCTTCTCCATCAATCATGGCTGACACGGAATATGTAAAAGTTTTTCCGTATTCAGGTGCTATATCTTTATACGAGTTGCCTGTAAGAAGGGATGTATTGATTTTCACATTATCTCTATAGATATTATATCCCTCAACATTGGCTCTAACCGGAGGTTCCCAAGCGATGGTTACATCCGGTTTGCCTATTTCGTTTTGATTTGCTTTTACATTTTCGGGGGCGGGTGGAGTAATATCTTCTAAATATGCTGCATTCAGAATGGTTTTTGTTGATGTGTTTTGCACAAATACTGCTACTTCCAGATCATACATTTCTTCTACATTTGTTGTGGACATATCAAAGGTAAAGTTAATAGGTATTGTTGTTCCTTCTGTTAATGTTACATCAGTGCCATTTCCATCAGGGAACATTTTCATCATAACATGATGAAATGCTGTTTCTCCGTTACCGCCTTTATTTTTAGTTGTTGTTTTTTCATTTGCAATAACATGGATTTTATATCCATCTCCCGAAATGAGCGGTGTAACGCTTCCGTTAATTGCAATAGTATTACCTGTAACTTTAAATGTTCCTGTGATGGTGGCTTCTGTAGGCTTTGCATAACCGTTATTAATGGCATTTTGAATTGCAGATTGACTATTAGTGCTGACACCATTGGTAAATGGCGCCGGAACTGCATTCACACCATAATAGCCTCTTCTTGTTCCACCTTCTGCCGTGTAATATGGGTCGCCGGAGCCGGGCCAATTCATTTGATATTTTACTACTACTACTTTTTCTGCATTGTTTTGTAATAAAGGAGTAAGCCATGTATTCATGGAAGCGCATGGAGAGCAGGTTGAACTAGTAAATTGTTCAAACAATACTTTACGTTGTTGTGCCTGCATTGTTATACTTGCCAAGCACATAAAAACTGCTATAAATATCAACTGTTTTTTCATAAGAACGATTTTTTTTATTTAAACCAACATATAAGTTTTTGCAAAGGTAAATATGTTTTTCTATTGTGCAATAAAAAATCGAAAAAAAAAACATACCTTTGCGGCTCTTTAAATGCAACAGATGATAAAAGGGATTGTATTGCGTTCGACCGGTTCATGGTACTCGGTTCTTTGTGAATCGGGAGAGAGGATTGATTGCCGATTGAAGGGAAAACTGAGAACACGCGGAATAAAAAGCACCAATCCTGTTTCGGTGGGAGATTATGTATCATTGGTACCCTCGGACAGGAATGAGGCAGTTATTGCTGAAATACTGCCGCGCAATAACTACATGATTCGCAAAGCAACTCGACTTTCAAAATCATCTCACATCATTGCCGCCAATATTGACATGGCTTTTTTGGTCGTTACACTGGCTTCTCCACGTACTTCACTGGGGTTTATTGACCGTTTTTTGGTAACTGCCGGCGCTTACCACATTCCTGCAGCATTGATATTTAATAAGATGGATTTAATCTCTGAAGTTAATCGGCAAGAAATATTGCGTTTAAAAGCGCTCTACACCGGCATCGGATACCCCTGCTTCGAAACATCGGCAACACAGTGTCAAGGGATAGAGTTCTTACAGAGTGTATTGAAAGGAAAAGTATCGTTGTTTTCGGGACATTCCGGCGTGGGAAAATCGGCTTTAATCAACGCCATTGAACCATCGCTGGAGTTGAAAACAAACGTCATCTCCGATTATCATCAAAAAGGAATGCATACTACAACTTTTGCCGAAATGTTTCCGTTATCATTCGGCGGTTATATTATTGATACCCCCGGAATTAAAGAGTTTGGAATGATAGACTTGGAAAAAGAAGAAGTATCGCATTATTTTCCCGAAATGTTAACGTTGATTCACGAATGCAACTTTAACAACTGTACTCACATTCATGAACCCGGATGCGCTGTCAAAAAAGCCGTAGCAGATAATCGAATCAGCAACAGCCGCTATCGAAACTATTACTCTATCCTTAACGACGAATCGTTTCATATTGCTGATTGGGAATAATTCAAATAATATAAAACTTAATAAAACAAAATATGACAGAACAGGATTTTATTGCAGGGACTTGTGTAAAACATGCCCGTTATGGTATTGGGTATATTTGCGCTGTTTCATTGGTTAATTGTGATATTATTTTTGAAAGAGGCGGGCGAGTGAGTTTCTCAAAACGTTCTCTTATGGAAGACTTACAATTGGTAGAAGCCGCTCCAACCAAATCCGATGAACCAAAATTGACTTTAGACGAGGTTGAAGAAGCACTTACAGCGATTTTGGAACGCTACAACGGAGTTCATCAAGAAATAGAAATGGCAGAGCGTTGGAACAACGGAACGCTAATTCTAAAACCCGGTACCGATACCCAGCCCAAAGAGATGCCCATAGAAACATTTTTTCACAAAATCGTCATGCTACGCGACCGATTGAGAGTGTTGGAACAAAACATAAACAGTCACAAAAAATTAACTGACGAGGACAAAGTTGATTTACAACAATATATAACGCGAATTTATGGAAGTTTAACTTCGTTCAACGTGCTTTTTAAAGATAAAAACCACTATTTCGTGGGAACAGGAGGAAAAGAATGACATCGTCTGTGTAATTAGAAAATTTCATGTAATTTTGCCGAAAAATACGAATCATAAAAGATTAATAGTTATGTCGAACTATGTTTTAAGAGTAAACGAGAACATGATTCTTGGAAAAAGCCTGATGGATTTTTTAAAATCTTTAAGCAAAACGAGTGATTATGTAGAAGTTATGCCACAAAAAGAAGAATATCCATATAACCCTGAATTTGTATCTGAAATAGTGAAATCACGAAAAGAAAAAGGTGTAACAATCAAGCGTGAGGATTTATGGACATAGTATTACATCCAAAAGCATTGAGAGATAGGGATTTTTGGAAAAAAAGTGGAAACAAGCAAGTTATCAAAAAAAATAGATGAATTGGTTGACGATATTATATTACACCCAGAAATCGGAATTAGAAAACCGGAAAGATTAAAACATGAAATGACAGGATTATGGTCAAGACATATTAACGATAAACATCGAATTATTTATGAAATTTCAAATGAAAAATTACATATTGTTTCCTTAATAGGACATTATGAAAAATAACATCCATTTATACCCATGAAAATAGCCCTCTTCGGTAAAAAAACAGACGACAGTTTTATTGAAGCATTTCAATGTTTCCTGAAAGAACTGTCCTTGCGGAACTGTCAGATTTCTATTTATCAGTCATTTTATCACGATATTTGCAGTTTTTTTCAATTTAATACTCCCTGCACACTTTTTTCTACTTGCGTGGAATTGAACTCTTTGGATGTGGATGCATTGATTTCGTTTGGAGGAGACGGCAGCATACTCGATGCTTTGGAATTAGTTAAAACATCCAGCATTCCCGTACTTGGCGTCAATTTCGGAAGATTGGGATTCCTTTCAGCCACTACTGCCGAAGAATTCGGCGAAGCACTGGATCAACTAATTAACAAAGATTATGAAATAGAATCGCGTTCACTACTGCGTCTGACCACAAAAGACGATCCTTTCGGAACTTTCAACTATGCATTGAACGATATTACCATCATGAACACCTATCCCTCAAAGATGCTCGCAATTAAAGTTTGGATTGACGATTATTTTTTAAATAACTACTGGGGTGATGGTATTATTGTTGCAACGCCAACAGGTTCAACGGCTTACAGCATGAGTTGCGGTGGTAGTATTTTAACTCCTTCTGCCAAAAATTTCATCATTACACCCATCGCTCCGCACAACCTTTCCGTTCGTTCGATAGTAATATCCGAAGAGTCGAAAATAAAAATTCAAGTACAGGAAAACCGCATTGATTCCTACACCATTACCTTAGATTCCCGAAGTAAAGAGATATTGAAACCAACAGATATTTTCATTGAAAAGGAAAAATTCGAGTTCCGACTTGTCCGTTTACAGGGAAAAGATTTTTTTCAAACACTGCGTAATAAACTGTATTGGGGATTGGATAAACGAAATTAGTTATCGTAATGTAAATGAAAAAGATAGGCATCCTTTCCGATACACATTCATACATTCATCCGAAACTATTCGATTTTTTCAAAGATGTGGATGAAATATGGCATTGCGGCGATTTCGGTAACATCGAAACAGCAGAACGTTTGGAAAAATTTAAACCCCTGCGTGGTGTCCATGGAAATATTGACGATACAACGGTGCGGCGCTTTTTTCCACAATACAACATTTTTAACATAGAAGAAGTCAAAGTTCTTATCACCCATATTGGCGGTTATCCCGAAAACTATCCCTGCAATGTATTGGAAATCATCCGAAAAGAAAAACCCGGTCTGTTTATCGCCGGACATTCCCATATTTTGAAAATCATCTACGACAAACAAAATCAACTGCTATTCATCAATCCGGGTGCAGCAGGAATAACCGGAATACATCATGTCATAACTTTTGTACGCTTTGTCATTGACGGAAAAGATATTCGCGACATGGAAATATTTGAAACACAAAAATCATAAAAGATGACTATTTATCGAAAGTTTTTATTGACAATGATACTCTTGTATCCACTTTTTTCGTTACTTTGCTGCAAAAATAACGAGATGACAGAAAAGCATATTTTTCAATTTAACAGTTTCCAAGTCAATACTTTCGTGATTTGGAACGAAAGAAAAGAGTGTATCATTATTGATCCGGGCTGCCTTTCCGAAAAGGAATGTAAAATTTTAACGCGCTTCATTGACGACAATCAGTTAAAACCTGTCCGTTTACTCAATACACATTATCATATTGACCATATTTTGGGAAATAAATTTGTAAAAAACCATTATCAGTTGCCCGTTGAAGCGCATCAGGCAGGGCGTGCTTTTTGGGAAAATGCCTCCGTTTGGGCTGCCAACTTCGGTGTCAATAAGGACGAATTAGTTGCGCCCGATACTTATTTACAAGACGGAGACGAAATAAAATTCGGAAATTCGTCCATAAAAGTTTTATACACTCCCGGACATGCAGACGGCAGTATTTGTTTTTATAATAAAAACGAAAATTACGTAATCGTTGGGGACGTCCTTTTTCATACCAGCATCGGACGAACCGACCTGCCCACAGGAAATTACGATCTTTTGAAACAAAGTATCTTTGATAAACTTTTTACACTGCCCAATGAAACCGTAGTTTACCCAGGACACGGACCCAAAACAACCATCGGATTTGAAAAGATGAATAATCCTTTTTTGTAATAAAATCCATATCTTTGCAGCCATTTTCAGTAATTATCTAAACCATTAATAATGAATAAGAACACCATTATCGGCTTCCTACTACTTATGGCTCTGTTTTTTGCATGGGCTTGGTGGACAATGCCCTCGCCCGAAGAACAGGCTCGACAAGCCGAATCGAAACGTTACACCGATTCGGTTAATTATGTAAGAAAACAACAAGCCGAAGCGCAACTTGCTGCACAGCAAGTACAGTTAGTTTCAGAAACCGCACAAAGTCCCATCAGCGCCAAAAATAAAAACTTCGGACTTTTTAGCAACTCAACGGAACAGGAAGAAGCGTTTTATGTCATTGAAAACGACGTTTTTACGATTCAAATTTCCAACAAGGGTGGCGTTGTTCATCACGTAGCGCTGAAAGATTATAAACGTTTCGACAGTTCTTTGGTAACCATGTTCGACCCGAGAACGATGAAATTTGCGCTGGGATTTTTCGATAGAGAAGGACGTACCATCACAACGGAAAACATTTATTATCAACCCGTTTGGTACGATACGCCGAAGGATGAATCCATCACGCTCAACCATGCCGACTCTGCCCGTTTCGGAATGCGTCTCTACCTCAACGACGACGAACTTGGTTTTAATCCCGACAAATACTTAGAATACCGCTACACCATCCGCAAAAACGAGTACATGCTCGGATTCGACATCCTGTTTCACAACCTTCAAAACGACATTGTACCGCACGCCGGCAGCATCAACTTAGAATGGTATGCCGACCTGAGAAGTAACGAGCAAGACATTAAAAATGAACGCGATAGAACTACCATCTACTATAAAATCAATCTCGACAATGTGGATTATCTGAGCGACACCAAAGAAAGCGACGCCAAAGACCTGCGCATGAAGATTGACTGGATTTCCTTTAAATCACGCTTTTTCGTCTCTACCTTGATTTCCAATGTTCGCCCCTTTGAGGAAGCCCAACTCAAAACCGAAGTCATACAACGCTACACCAACGACAACAACTACCTGCAAAGTATGAACGCCTCCATTGCGCTGCCTTGGGAAGCACGAAACGATTACAATATTCCCATGAGTTTCTATTTCGGTCCCAACAAATACCACACCTTGAAGAGTTACGATATGGACTTGGAAAAATTGGTTCCTTTGGGCGGATGGGGCATTTCGTGGATTAACTTGGGTGTTATTTGGGTGTTCGACCTGATGAGTTCATGGAATTGGAATTACGGTCTCATCATTTTTGTATTGGCTGTTCTTATCAAACTCATCACATTTCCGGTAGCAACGAAATCGTATCGTTCACAGGCTGTTATGAAAATATTGAAACCCGAAATCGAAGAAATAAACAAGAAATTTCCCGACAAGGCAGATGCCATGAAAAAACAGCAGGCAACGATGGCGCTCTATAAACAAGCGGGCATCAATCCGATGGGAGGCTGCCTGCCCATGCTGCTGCAACTTCCGATTTTATTTGCCATGTTTCGATTCTTCCCCTCGTCCATAGAGTTGCGTCAGGCAGGGTTTCTGTGGGCAAACGACCTTTCATCTTACGACAGCATTTTAGAATTGGGATTTACCATTCCGTTTTACGGCTCTCATGTCAGCCTTTTTGCCTTGTTGATGGCGGTTTCAACGCTCATTTACTCGCATATCAGCATGAAAAGTCAAGCCGGAACATCGCAAATGCCGGGAATGAAATTTATGATGTACGCCATGCCGATTATGTTCATCGGACTGTTCAACAGTTATGCCTCTGCCCTATCCTATTACTACTTCCTTTTCAACATTTTAACATTTACCCAAATGTATATCATGAAGTTTTTCACCGACGAAGAAAAAATTCATCAAAAAATACGAGAATCGAAAGGAAAACCACAGAAAAAATCACGCTGGATGCAACGTATGGAAGACATTGCCAAACAACAACAGCAAGCCCGAAGAGCCGCCGCTGCCCCTGTTTCCAAAAAGAAAAAATAATTAAACAAAAAAAAATTACCCGTTACTTGTTACTTAAAAATATCATACCTTTCCTCTAAAAATTTTGGGAAAAATTTTTATTTGTCTGTGTGTAATTCGAGAATTTCATGTACATATTGCAACAATAAATAAAGCGCCGTAGTTTATGAAAAAAGTACTGTTTCTCATAGTCTTCTTAGCAGCCGCCACCGGTTCTATCACCGCCCAGAACCGCCAAATAGCCCGCGGCGCCGAACCCGGCGAACTGTACTTTTCTTCTTGGTGGTACGGCATTTTCAATCCCTACGAGCCATCTTACGACACCCTGAAAAGAGCGCTCTTTAGATTGACAGAAAATGGCAAAAAACTGACTATACAGTATAGTGTTGATATTTTTTCAGGAATAGAATACATCGCACAGCCTGTATGGATACTTGCCGATGCTACCCCCGGAGTAGTTTACGGCAGAGACTACTACGGAAAAAACTGGTCAACATATACCGCACTCTGGGTAAGTTTCGACTATGGAAAAAATTGGACGTTCAGAGAAGAACTTCCAGGACAAGTTTTCTATTACGCAGCTAATTTTGAAGGATTGATTTATAGGGGAGGGGAGGGTGTGTTTAAAAGTAAAAATTATGGTCACATATTCACCCAAGAATATGGGGCAAATTATTGCCATGATTGCGATATGGGAATGAATGAAAAAGAATTGTTTAGTGTGGGAACTGAGGGACTTTACCAAGGGAGATTATTTCATACACATGATTTCTTTAGAACATACACACAAACTTCCATAGATTCTCAATTTGTATTTACGAATGCCGATGTGTATAGAGGCGGCTTTCCTAGTGAAGTTTACATCAGTTCATGGTTTCCTGAATACAAATATAAAGTGTCGTACAGCGCCGATACGGGACGTAGTTTTCGCCAAGTATATCTATGTGATGATTGTAATCCGTATAATGGTGAACTAATTTGGGTACATTTCATGTCGGACAGAGAACCGGGCGTTTTTTATATTGTAAAAAATTATAATATATTAGATACAGACCATCAGGGTCATCATGTAAAACTGTGTATTGACTATTACCGTGATTACGGCGAAACCTTTGTGGATACCTATTGCCATGATTTAACGAAAGATTATCCTACAGCGATTGGGGACATTTCGGCAGGCTCAATGACCGTGCAAGTTTATCCGAATCCGACGAAAATTGAGTTTAAAGTTCAAAGTTTAAAGTTTAAAGTTGAGAATGTTGAAATTTTCGATGTTTTTGGTCGTGCCGTAGGGGTGTACCCTTGCGGTCGCCCTGAAAGAACCACCCCGCCCTTCGGGCACCCCTCCAATAATGGAGGGGAATTTACCATCGACATATCAAATGTCCCCACAGGAATGTATTTTTTTCGGATAACTACCGAAAATGGAATTATAAATAGAAAAATAGTAAAATACTAAAATAACAATTTTATGACATAGTAAAAAACAAATATGCTGACAAGCATACGGAAAACAGATTGAAAATAAGCATTAAGCTTTGTCCTTAGTTATCATAAAGTCTGGCGATTAAATGATATTCCTCTAAGAAGAAGTTATGTGTTCATGTGTATGGCGTGAATTTAACTTCGTTTCTTGAGGAATAAAGGTTACGCCAGATACCAGTGATAGCGGGAAGCAGTTAAGTTTCACGCTGTTTTCTTTTTGTCTGATGTTAAAGAAAAAATAAAACAAAATAATATATTAAAAATCAAAAATTTATAAAAACTTTTTTACAAAACTAAAAAAAATAATTTATGGTAAGAAGATTTACATTTTTAATGCTGGCATGTTTGATTAGCGTGTCCATTAAAGCCCAGCAATGGGTCGGTTTTGGCGCAGCAACGGAGCCATGCGCTCCCGAAGTTAGCGTCTTGAGTTCTACTTCTCAAAGCGTAAGTTTTGAGATTGTTATTCCGGGTATTTATACTCAGGATACTGTTGTAAACGGCGTGGCATTTACACGCTTGGGGCTTCCACAAATTCACTAATTGAAAATCCTTTTAACCTTATATAAAAACCGTTGTTCAAACTAATTCTTCACCACTTTTTTAACTACCACTCCTTGTTCAGATATTATCCTCAAAAAATACATTCCATCCGGCAAGTTTGATATATCCAAACACCATTCTGCTTTCTGCTTTCTGCCTTCTGCTTTCTGCTCAAAAACTTTCCTTCCCATCAAATCGAAAACTTCAACCCCCTGAACATTAATCATTAAACATTGAACATTAATCATTCCCCTCGTCGGATTTGGATACACTTGCACGGTCATTGAGCCTGCCGAAATGTCCCCGATTGCATTAACATAACCTTTTGGAACATCATGGCAATAGGTGTCAACCAATGTTTCGCCGTAGTCGCGATAATAGTCAATGCAGAGTTGAATGTGCCAGCCCCATGGGTCGGTATCTTCCACCTTATAATATTTTATGATATAAAACACGCCCTGCTCTCTATCCGACATAAATCCAATTGATGAAGTAAAATGCGTATGATGCGGTTCGCTTATATAGACATGACGAAAGGTCTGCCCCGTATCTGCGCTAAACGAAACTTTATATGTCCAAAAATAAGAATCGTTATAAGGAAACCATGAATCAATATAAACCTCGCCCGGTAAACCGCCTCTAAAAACATCGGGAGTAATTCCGGACACGGATCCAAATACATATTCTTCTCCTATTGAAATTTCGGTGTATGTTTGATATAAATCATTTGTATGCCAAAATTTGTATGGATCTATAGGATAGCAACCGTTTACATCTAAAAACTCCTCTTCATCAATGCCTGGTTCTTTTCCAATCCTTGTAATATTTTCCATAATAATAAAGTTTCGTGAATAATCCTCACTTTTGTAAATTCCATCTAATGTTGCTCTATAAACCAATCCTTCTACATTAACAGGATAATAATAATTTGCCCCAATATTTTTCTCTCTAAACGTCCAGTTTTTCCCATAGTCGAAACTCACCCATAGTTGGGTATGTTCGAGGCTGTTTTTGGTTGTAGGCACGTTTCCATACAAAACGCCGGGGGTAGCGTCGGTTAAGATATAGTAAGGATACATCACAGAGTCGGTGATTTCTTGAAAATAGTCGGCGTCGTACTGTACAGACAGTTTTTTGCCATTTTCGGATATTCTGAAAACCGCTTTGCGCAAGGTGTCGTAAGACCCTGGTCCCGAAGGGGAGTATATTCCGTACCAACCGCAACTGATGTAAAACTCGCCGGGTTCTGCGCCGCGAGCAATAAAGCGGCTTTGGGCGGTAACAACAACGACAACAAACAAGGTGCTGAGAAAAAGTATTATTCGTTTCATAATTCAACTTTTTTAAATTTTTATGTGCAAAAGTATATCGAAAAACTTGATTTTTTCATGAGCAAATTGCTGAGCAAATGAGCAAGTTTTGAGCAAATTTGCGATATTTTGAGCAAAATTGCTCAAATTTGAGCAATTTTCTGTTACTTCGTCTTCAACTTTTCAAGTTCAGTAATTTTTTCATCTAATCTTATAATATATTTTAGAAGGATTTCAATTAACGCCTCAGAAATATTCATTGAGACACTATTGTTATTGATAGCACAATAATTTCCCAAAGTGCTATCATTAAATGTAACTGATTGTGTATCATCAGGCTCATATATATCTTCTAAAGGGACATCAAGAATTTGGGCAGATTTAGCCCATTGATTAAGACTCATTTTTGTTTGTCCGTTCTCTCGTTTGCAATAACCTGAAATATCCATATTCAACCTGTCTGCCATATCTTTTTGTGTAAGACCTCTTAGTTTTCGCATTTTTATCAATTTTACTTTTTCGTTCATAATCAATATGTTTAATTTTTTTTGGCAAAGGTAATAAAAATTGCTCATTTGCTCAGCAATTTGCTCATGAAAAAATCAATAAAATTTTGCTTTAATTACGATTTTTTGTTATATTTTTGCCGATACTTATTAATAAAAAATTAAAAATCTTGATTATGGTTAAACACATTTCTTTAATGATGATGGCATTTCTGTTGGGTACAGCAGTAAATGCTCAAGTATGGGTAGGTTTCAGCAAGAGCGAACCTGCCGCTCCGGAGGTTAATGTTCTAACTTCCGATACTCGAAACGTAAGTTTTGAGGTTATTATTCCGGGTATCTATAAATTGGATACCGTTGTAAACGGCGTGGCATTCACGCGCTTGATTCTTCCCGACGGCTTTGCCGTCAATCCTGCCGGTTCGCCGGAGTTGCCTGTACTGTCGTATAAGGTGGCAATACCCGACTGCGACGGTGTAGCAGTATCGTATTCTGTTACTTCAAAGCAGAATATGCCCCCCTGCTGGGTCTATCCGACACATCAGTATGTTCTCACAACCAATTCTGATGGTTGTGATGAAAATGTTGAACAGTTTTATTTCGATCCGGCAGCATACTCGCAGCCGCGACCTGTTGAGCCGGTGGCTATAGTTGTTTCTGACGGCGCCCTGCGGAAGCAGAAATATGCCGAAATTATGATACAACCGGCTGAGTTTTGCCCGGTTACCCGACAACTTGCCTTTGTTGATAAGGTAGTGGTTACGCTCGCTTTTACCAATCCCGCTGGCGATTTGATACAGGATGTTGGAGTATTTTCACAGGCTGTGTCTGAAATATTAATCAACTTTCCTTCCAATGGTCTAAGCGCCCTTTCGCGCGACCGCGCTTTCGAACGTCCGAACTTTGTCCCCGGCAAGGTAAAGTGGATCAACATCACCAATCCCAATCAAGTTGATACTATTAAGGCTGACTACCTGATTTTGTGTGCAGGCGCTTTTTTTAACAACCAACACGACGATGTGCAACGTCTCGCAGCGCACAGGGCGTGGTATAACGGGATGACGGTGGCTATCTTGAACGTAGAACAAATCATTTCCGACGCGGTAGGATTTTACTTTGAAGGAACTATTGGTAATCCTAATAATCCAGAATTCAAGAAGGAGCAACGTATGCGCACGTGCATACGTCGCATCTATGAGAAGCAGGTTGCGCCGTACAGTTTAGATTTTGTATTGTTGGTTGGAGACTGCAAGCATGAAAATACCTTTATGCCCACATCGTATAATCATAACGTAACTGTTAATCTTCCGGCAGGGAAAGTGTCGAAGGTCGCCGCCGACATCTATTTTTCCTGTCTTACGAGAAAAGCAGACGGGTCGTATTATGATGATACTAATTTATTCATCGGACGACTAAGTGTCGAAGATGGGGAACAACTGTACAACATGGTGGAAAAAACCATCCATCATGAAACAGGACGTAGTGGTGCATGGCGTAAAAAGGCGCTTTTTACTAATGGAAATAATAATTTTTCACAACCATATCACACGCAGTATTTTAACTTTACGGGCAATATGTTAGCAGCGAGGAACTGGAATCAATATATTGTTGCACACCAACCGATTCAAGCGCCTACTTTAAATTATTGGAACACAGGGGTTGTTTATACCCAATATATTGGTGGCGGGTCTGGTTGTGTGGATAAAACTACGTGGGATCAATTTTTTAATGTGGAGGCTATTGGAAATGGCTTAAATAATGACAAAAAAAATCCTTTTATTGCCGGATTAGGGAATAACTATGCAGGATGGTTTGACGACGACGACTGTCTGGGCGAGTTTATAACAAGATATTCCAGCACAAAGGGAGCAATAGGTTATATTGGTGCATCTCGTGGCGCAGAATGGGGGCTTTCATCGCCAATTGATACTACAAAGTTATCTTTTCACGAGGCTATGCCTTTTTTTCTTTTCAAAAAAAACAATTATCCAATAGCAGGCGAGTTATTGTTCATGGCTAAATCAATACTAAAACCGCAATATTCTTCAGAAAAAATAGCAAAATATGGATATAACCTTCTGGGCGACCCCGCCCTGAACATCATGGCGCCAGGATTTGATTGCGAAACCTTGGCTTACAACGCCGTTCTTTCCACAAGCAAAGTGCTCAACTATGGTGACTGTTTAGAGATACCTGCCAACGGATTGGTAACCATGTCTGCTTCCGGAAGTATAACCCTCAACGGAGGACGCTTGATAATCGGAAACAACGCCAAAATAGTCGGTCCCGCTCAAAGTAATCCCAACATATTCATCAAATTAGTGGAAGGAACCCTTGAGATGGGCGAAAACGTTACTTTCGAGAACATCAATTTTTCAACTACTGTTTCCCTCTCAAAAGTTCATTTCAAGAATGTAAATTTCACACGCGCTACAAGTACTACTTCATTCACTCTTGCTAATTGTACTTTCACCGGCGGCACTGCAACATTGAACAACGGAACATTTGATGCCACCGTTACAAACACTTCTTTTACCAATACCAATCTTTCTCTGAAATCTGCTGTCAGCAACCCGCCTAAATTAATGAAATTCAGCAATTCTCAATTCACAGGTTCAACTGTTTCCCACGAAGGAAGAAAGTTTGAAACAACAGGCAGTACGTTTACCAACAGTACATTAAATCTAAAAAACGAAAATGGCAACGCTACTATAACCAACACTTCTTTTACTGACAGCCAACTCAATACGCAATATCAGACAGGAGCGACTCCAATGTTGATGGATTTAAACAATGTTCAATTTTCGGGTACTACCATTTCCCATTCCAACCATCAATTTAATGCAAATAATTGTACTTTCACCGGCGGCACTGCAACATTGAACAACGGAACAAGTGACGCCACCGTTACAAACAGTTCTTTTACCAATACCAATCTTACTCTGAAATCTACTGTTAGCAGTCCACCCAAATTAATGAAATTCAGCAATTCTCAATTCACAGGTTCAACTGTTTCCCACGAAGGAAGAAAATTTGAAACAACAGGCAGTACCTTTACTAACTGTACCGTAACGCTGAAAAATGAACACGGTGACGCTAAATTAACAAACAGTTCTTTTACTAACAGCAAGTTAGTTTCGCAATCTCAGTCAGGATATACTGCTTCATTAATGGAGTTAAACAATGTTCAGTTCACAGGCTCTACTATTAATCATTTCTACCATCAGTTTAGTACAACGAACAGCGCTTTTACTGACTGTACGGTTAATATAAACAACAGCAAAAGCAATGCCAATGTAACCAACACCACCTTTACCGATTGCTTGTTACAACTCAGCTCAGACATGAATAATGTTCCTTACACTATGAAATTCAGCGACTGCGAATTAACTAATTCTCCCATCGTACATTTTTCTCATAAATTGGAAGCAATAAACTGTACTTTTGCTAACCGCAGCGATATTAGGACATCCTATCCTGTAACTGATATAAAGGATTGTTATTTTTGGAAATCGGGCATTTATGCCACCACTCCGATATCAACTCCAATGCCCGGGCAAGGTTCTCCATTTGAGCCGTTTATAAAAATCACCGGTTGTTCGTTCAACAATACCGGACAGTTTGTTGCTGAGGCGGGCGAGCATCCTGTTATTTCCAAAGCATCCATTTGGGTGAATAAAATCAAAGAGTTTCACATTTCCGGCAATACCATTATAAATATCAATTCGGGCATTCCACAGGCTTTTCCTTTCGGCGAAGGTATTTATTTGAACGAAGCGGGTCAGGGAAGCGTCAACAACAGATGGATTATGGATAATGACATTTCCGGATGTGAAACGGGATTGTATATCTATGGCTCCAAAGCCACCGTCAAAAACAACGACATCCATGATAACGGATTCGGCGTGCGGTTGTTTAACAACAGTTCTACCTCTTTCACCGGCGAGGCAAATACAGCCTCCGGCGAACAATTTATCCGAAACAACGGTTCATACGGGGTTTATGCCTCCAAATTTGCTTTCCCCCTACCGTTTAAATACAATCAAATAACAAAAAATAATGTTGTAGATTCCATCATGATTTATTACGATATAACAAGAACCGACAATCCGGGAGGATTCCAGATAGATACGCTTTTGGATGTACGTTGTAATTATTGGCAACATTATTTTCTCAGCACAAAACCCAAATTTATTTATCCATGGGAATATTATCGTCTCACACCATATTGGGATCCTCAAACCGGAGTTTGTGCTACCGGTGGCAAATCACCTTACGACGACGGCATAGACTATTTTGTCAACGACGACTACCCCTCCGCCAAAGCCGCTTTTCTTCAACAAATCTCAACCTATCCTGACGACCCCTTCTCCATCGCCGCACTCCACGAACTGTTCTCGTTAGAACAGTTTATAGATAACGACTACGCCGCCCTGCACAACTATTACGCCACCTTTACCCCCGCCGACAGCGCTCTGTTCGACGTAGCAGACTTCTTAGCAACGCGTTGCAACGTTGTCATCCAAAACTGGCAACCGGCTATTGACTGGTACGAAGACCGTATCGAAAACCCGCCAAGTTATCAGGACAGCGTTTTCGCCGTCATCGACCTTGGCGACATCCACCTGATGATGGAAGACGACAGCCTGAAAGCGTGTCGCGTGTTCCGTTTCCCCAACATCAAACCCAAATCGCGGCAGCAGTACGAAGAGAACAAATCTGCCCTCCTTGCCACCCTGCCCAAGATAGACCAGCCGCGACCGCAACATCCGCTTGCCGGAACAGGTAAAAAAGGCGTCCTGAGCCAAAATATCCCCAACCCCGCCAAAGAAAGCACTACGATAGTCTATGACGTGTTAGAGGAAGGTTCGGTACATCTCCGCATTTACAACCAGTTAGGACAACTGTTGCAAGACCTTCCGCAGGGAACGCAAAAGCCGGGAAGTTATCGCTTGGAGGTGTCGCTTGTGGGCATGCCGGCGGGCGTCTATCACTATGTCCTCTTTGTGGAAGGAGAAAAAGCGGACTGGAAAAAGTTGGTGGTTAATTAGCCCCCTTCCCCTTCGGGACTTCCCCCAAAGGGGGAAGAAAAAGGATGAAAGTTTAAATGTCTGAACTATGATTTTAATATGATTTGTGTGATGAACATGATTATTATATCATACAAATCAATCTAATCACGCTAAAATCATAGTTCAGACTTTATAATTTTCCGTATCACAACATCATTGTCAGTTTGTATGCGTACAAAATAGATGCCGGATGGGGCATTTGATATGTCGAGGGTAAATTCCCCTCCATTATTGGAGGGGTGCCCGAAGGGCGGGGTGGTATTTTCGGGTTTAACGTTTAACGTTTCGTGTAGAGACGCGGCGCGCCACGTCTCTACAGTTACGACACGTCCCATTACATCAAATATTTCAATGTTTTGAACATTAAACATTAAACATTGAACATTAATCATTCCATTGGTTGGATTCGGATATACCGTTATTTGTTGTTCGTCTGTCGTTGCAGGTGCGCTGTTTGTGGGTACGAATGTTGCGGCGATGGTTTGATTTGCTGTTACAGTAGAAAAGGTATATGTCCCCGATACAACTGAGGCAGCGACGTTTTTACCGTTGACAAGTACCTGTTTTATCATGTATCCGACATCGGGTGTGATGAAATAGGTTTGGCTGTTGCCGTGCAGTACGGTTGTAACTCCGTAGGGGTTGATTTCTCCGCCGGCTCCGGCTGATGCGGTGATGGTCCATGTACGTTGTTTGAAACTTGCTACAATGGTGTGGTTGTCGGTAACATTGCTGAAGGTGTATTTTCCTGATGTAGCCGCTGTTGCGTTGGGAATACCGTTAATCAACACTTCATCAATTAGATAGCCTGCCTGTGGAGTGATGGTGTAGGCTTTGCTGCCTCCGTATGTTATTACCGATTCTCCTTGTGGCGTTATAGTTCCGCCGGCAGTTGTTACGGAAGCGTCAATCACGAAAGTTTGTTTTTCAAATTTTGCTACAATGACATGAGAACATTCAATATCATAGAATGTATATTCTCCGTTTGCTACTGCTACCGGATTGTTGATGCCGTCAACTAATACTTCTTTAATTTGGTAGCCGATTTGAGGTGTGATGGTGAATGTTATGTCGTCGCCGGTTGTTACCATGATTTTTCCTGAAGGCGAAATTATTCCTCCGGTGGTGTTTACAGAGGCGTTGATGTAGTATTGTTCGAGGGAGATGTAGGTGAAAGTAGCTGTTAAGGTATGATTGTCGGTTACGTTGGTGAAGGTATAAAATCTGTCATCTACTGCTTGCTGGTTGTAAACATCATCAACCCAAACCTTATCAATCTTGAATCCGGTTTTTGGAGTGATGATAAAAGTTTTAGCGCCTCCGGAAGGTACCTGTACAAATCCATTTGGCGAAATAGTTCCGCCCGAACCGTATGTAACAAAAACGGTATAATAATCGGGTGGAAGCGCTCTGAAAACAACCTCAATGGTATGATTCTCTGTTACATTTTCAAAGGTATAACTATTGCCGGTTACAGTTACGGGTTGATTGTCAACCAATACGTTGTCTATTTCATAGCCGGTGTTGGCTGCGAAAGTAAAGGTTTTGTCGTCTCCGCAACTTACTGTAACTGCTCCTGCTGGATTAATAACGCCGTTTAAGCCTGCTGTGGCAATAATTGTATATGGTATTTTTTTGAAAACAACTTCAATGGTATGATTCTCTGTTACATTTTCAAAGGTATAACTGTTGCCGGTTATAGTTACGGGTTGATTGTCAACCAATACGTTGGCTATTTCGTAACAGTTGGCAGCGTCGGGGGTGAAAGTGAAGGTTTGGCTGTGTCCTTGCACGACGTTGATGATTCCGGAAGGCATAATTTGTCCGCCTGTGCCTGCTGTGGCAAAGATGGAGAAGTTATCCGACAAAACTACCTGATTTTCAAATGCACCCATATCCACATTGCTTCCTACAAAACGCGGATTGCCGGCAAGGTCGGTAGTAATGTGAGATAAATCGGGTGTTTGTCCTGTTGCAAAAAATAGATTATTGCCGACGTTAATGCAAGGACTGCCGTCCTGCAAATTGAAATTACTGTCGAAAAGCGGGTCGCTGTTTAAAATAATGCCGCCTGTTAAAGGCTCGCCACCTACCAAACAATTACTATACACAGGAACGGATAAATCGGTGTTGAAAACATTATCGGAATTATTGCCCCAAATAATGCTGTTGCGGATTTCGGGCGCTGAAAACCATGTTTCGTTATAAGAATAATTGTAAATTCCGCCGCCTGAGTTTGCTGTATTTCCGGCGACAGTTACATTGGTAAGAATAGGTGAACAGTTGAGATTACTCATCCCGCCACCGGTAGCGGCTGTATTTCCAATAAAAAGCACGTTGGTCATAACTGTCTCCCCACCCCAGGAAGTGCTTCTCGTATTACATATTCCTCCGCCTTGACCGGCTGAGAAATTTCCACTAAAAATCACATTATTCAAAACAGGCGCTGCAAAAGAGTTACTCATTCCACCTCCTTGGATACTTGCCGTATTTCCACTGATAATCACATTATTATAAACTCCCGTAGTATTAGTAGCGCTTGCAATTCCGCCGCCGTAATCCGAACTGTTTCCGCTGATGATTACATCGTTGAAAACAGGATTGCCAGTCATAGCAAATACTCCGCCGCCACTACCGGGATTACCTGAAATTCCCACTGTTCTGTTTCCGCTAATAATTACATTGTTAAAAACCATAGAACCCCATGCTGAAGACTTGCAATACATTCCGCCACCACCAAGCGCCGAATTTCCTGTGATTTTCACATTTCTAAAAAGGGGTACAGCATAATAAAAATACACTCCGCCGCCATAACAATGTTCAAACCAAAAAGCATTATTTATTATGGTAACATCCAACATTGGATCCGTTCCGCCGTTAGCATTTCCGCCTCGAATAGTAAAGCCGTCTATCAGAAGGTCTCTTGTTGTATTATTTTCAAACATAAGCAATACATGGTAGGCGTTTTCGCCCATACCCGAAAAGTTTGGACCATCGTTGCCCAAGAAGTCGCCGCTCAATATAGAGGTATAATCACCCGAAGCGGGCAGTTGGCGTTCATCGGGCAAAGTTTCCGTACCTGCGAAACTGCCGAAAATAGAAATGCTCTTTACAATAACAAAGGCATTTATTCGGTTGTTGAGCGTAATGTTATCAGTAGCATAGTAATTAGCCATGCGAATAGGTTTGTAAGTGCCGGCGGCGACAAAGATAGTGTCGCCTTCCCAATGGGAAGCGTTAATTATCGCTTGAAAATCGTTAGAGGCGTTTGCCCACGAAGAGCCGTCTTGTGTTCCGGCGCCGTTTTGAGTTACATAACGGATTACGGCAGATGCGTTTACTGCCAACATCAATACACTGATAAGAAGTAAAATCTTTTTGTTCATGATAATTAATATTTTATCATTAATTCTTTATATGTTAAATTCTTTTGATAATAAAAACGGAATTATCCTAAATCTTTACACTGTCTAAATAAATTGTATCCGGACAAATGTCGGCGTGATTTGCCCATTGAACTGTGCCGAGGAAAGGACGCACGGAATTGAACATTGAGAGATTTTTTAATTCTCTAAAAATACCTTTTTCAAGGTATGGTTTCATATCAAAAATTCCTTCTTCGCCATTTGTAAACCATAAATGCAAAGTGTAGTCATTTCCGGGTTTTACAGTTTTAACTCTTGGATCCATGGTTTTTTATTTTAAAGGTTCTATTTTGAAAATATTTTGTTCATTAGTAGCCAATACCCAGTTTGCCATTAAATCTTCCTCGTGCAATATTATCCATGCTTTTACTAACTGTATTTTTTTTGATGGGAAATCACCGGAAATAATCTCTCCATCAGGAATGGAAAACACAGCTTCCAAATTTTGATATTGAGCATGAATATGTGGAAGTTTATGACGTTTATTGTCACCATAAAACATCGAAATAATTATTCCGTAAAACATTGAGAGAGTTGCCATAAATATATGTATTTAATTTACAATGCAAAGGTAATCATTTTTTCTCAGTACCCTTCAAACCATCCATCATCATCGAGGCGTTTTAATTTTTTAGTATAATCCATGTATCCTTTTTGGGGGATGGCTATTTCGTAGTGTTTTTTAGATTTGTTCGGTAAGGAACTGCTGCGCAGCCATGGGTTCATCTCTTTCAGTACGATGTATGGGATTTCTTGTTGTATGGCAAAATCAATTAAAGAGGTAATGGTGGTATCTATTTTCAGGTTTTCGGTTGGGATGACAGGATAGAGTTCGTTTTTTTTGATGTAAAAGCCAAATTCTATCGGGTTTTCTATTATACATTTCAATGCGATGATGCGATAGACATAACGGGCTGTTTCCTGATTGAAGACCATGTCGTAATAGTTTTGGGTTTTTTGAGCGTCAATGGTGGAATTTACGCGTCCGTTACCTGCGTTGTATGCGGCGGCAACCAATGCCCAGTCTTTGTATGTGCGATACGATTTGTTCAGATAATCACAAGCCGCCTGTGTGGCTTTTTCCAAGTGGTAACGCTCGTCAATGTCATCGTTTACTTCCAATCCGTATTCTTTTCCGGTTTCCTTCAAAAACTGCCAAAATCCTTCCGCTTTTGAAGGCGAGACGACATTACGCAATCCGCTTTCGGCAACGCACAGATATTTCATGTCGTCGGGAATGTTGTTTTTTTTCAGAATTGGCTTAATGACGGGGAAAAAACGGTTTGCCCGTTTGATGGTTTGTAGCGTTGTTCCGTGCATGTAACAGTTTGTTATTAAATCTCTTTCGAGCGCTTCCTGCACATAGAAGAGATTGACCGGTACTTCTTTTCCGCAAAATGTAACCTTTTCGGGAAATGGGACAGAACGAATCCGTTGAAATACACTTTCATCGGGTATTGAAACTACATAAATCGTATCTATTCGCGATGGTTCGCCCTCTGTCGGCGACTGTTTGCCTTTATTCCCCAGCAACAAAAAGAACGACAGCATCAAAACTGCGCCCAATAGGATAAATAATAGGTGTTTTTTTAGTTTCATATATTAAATTTTAATTCCTTCAACAACGGAGCGTTAGCATCTTTTTCCGAAAGGATGGGATTTGTAACGCCCCATTCAATATTCAAATCAGGGTCATTCCAACGAATGATTCCTTCGCTTTCTTTGTGATAGACATTGGTACATTTGTATTGAAAAACGGTATCGTCTTCCAATGCGACGAATCCGTGAGCAAATCCTTCCGGAATCCAGAATATCAACTTGTTATCGCTGCTCAACAATACCGATTTCCATTTCCCAAAGGTTGAGGAGTGCGGTCTTAAATCCACCGCTACGTCTAAAACGGCTCCTTGTGCCACACTCACTAACTTCCCTTGTGCATAAGGCGGCTTTTGAAAATGCAATCCCCTCAAAACGTGTTTTTTGGAGATGGAACGGTTATCCTGCACAAAGTTAATCGGTAAGCCGTTTTTTTTAAAAACATCGCGGTTATATGTTTCTAAAAAAAAGCCCCTGTCATCCTGAAAAACATCGGGGGTGATGATGAGTAAGCCTTCTATTTCGGTTTTTTGGAAGTTCATGTTATTGTATTTTTCCAAGCGCAAAGATAAAGAAAATTTTGAAGATCATTGCTCCATTTTACAAATGCACACAGCACCCCATCGCCTGCGCTGTTGCTTCCATGAAGGCTTCCGACATGCTTGGATGTGGGTGTACGGTGGATAGAATATCTTGTGCTGTGGCTTTTTTCTGTCGAATCGCTACGGCTTCAGTAATCATCTCAGTAACATGGTCGCCGACAAAATGTGCGCCAAGTAACAAGTTCGTTTTAGCGTCAAAAATGACTTTTACAAAGCCGTCTCTTGAACCTGAGGCAGCGGCTTTTCCCGAAGCAGTAAAGGGAAATTTCCCTACTTTAATTTCTAATCCTGCTTCTATTGCTTTTGCTTCCGTCATCCCAACGCTTGCCACTTCGGGTGTGATGTAGGTGCAGCCCGGAATGTTGTCGTAATCCAACGGATGTGGATTCAGTCCGCAGATTTTTTCAACACAAATCAACGCCTCATGCGAAGCCACGTGTGCCAAGGCCGGTCCGTGAACGATGTCGCCGATGGCATAATAGCCCGGAATGTTGGTAGCGTAAAAATCGTCAACCACGACTTTCGATTTGTCGGTTTTGATGCCAACTTCTTCCAATCCGATGTTTTCGATGTTGGTTGTAACGCCGACAGCCGACAATACGACTTCTGCCTCCATTTCTATCATTCCTTTTTTAACGCTGTTAATGAACACTTTACATTTTCTGTTTTCTTTTTCAACTTTTTCAACGGAGGCGTCAACCATGACTGTGATACCGGCTTTTTTCATGGAGCGTTCTATCTGTTTCGATGTCTCTTCGTCTTCAATGGGAAGTACACGGGGCATAAATTCTACCAGCGTTACTTTTGTACCGAGTGCGTTGTAAAACGATGCAAATTCACTTCCGATAGCGCCGGAGCCTATTACTACCATACTTTCTGGTTGCTTTTCCAATGTCATGGCTTCTCGGTAGCCGATGATGGAATTACCGTCTTGTTTCACGTTGGACAACTCTCGTGAGCGAGCGCCTGTGGCTATGATGATATGGTCGGCTTGATAGTCGTTGACTTCACCTTTCTCGGCGGTTACTATTACTGTTTTTCCGGATTTTACTTTTCCGAAGCCTTTGATGACGTCAATGTTGTTCTTCTTCAAAAGGAACTGAACGCCGCGACTCATGGAAGCAGCCACTTCGCGACTGCGCCGAATGATGGCAGTGAAATCAGCCTTTACATCTCCTTCGACATGAAGCCCATACGACTGTGCATTTTTTGCTTCGGTAAATACTTCGGCACTTTTCAACAACGCTTTTGTGGGAATACAACCCCAGTTTAAACATATTCCACCCAACTCAGCTCGTTCTATTATGGCTGTTTTTTTGCCAAGTTGCGCCGCCCTGATTGCAGCCACATATCCGCCGGGACCACTCCCAATAACAATTACATTATATGTCATAATTCGTATTATTATATTGATAATCAAATAATCTTGCTTTTAAGCAAATGAACATACAAAGATAGGCTTTTTTAAAATAAAAACAGGGGTTACTCTATGTCAGAGCAGGTGAATTTCGGATTATTATATTTGCTATTAAAATTCCGCATTCATAGGAGTACGTGGAAATGGTATCACATCGCGAATATTTGTCATTCCGGTAACAAACAGTATCATTCGTTCAAATCCAAGTCCGAAACCGCTGTGTGGTACGGAGCCGAAACGGCGTGTATCTAAATACCACCACATATCTTCTTCTTTCACACCGACTTGATGCATCCGTTCAAGCAGTTTTTCGTAGTTGTCTTCCCGTTGTGAGCCTCCGATAATTTCGCCGATGCGTGGAAATAATACATCCATGGCGCGGACGGTTTTTTCGTCTTCGTTTTGTTTCATATAGAAGGCTTTTATCTCTTTCGGATAGTCAATCAGAATAACCGGTTTTTTAAAATGTTCCTCAACCAAATAGCGTTCGTGTTCGGCTTGTAAATCCACACCCCACGAAACGGGGAACTCCCACTGCTTTTTGGAATTTTCCAATATTGTAATGGCTTCGGTATAGGTAAGACGTTGAAAATCATTTTCTACTACAAATTTCAGCCGTTCAATAAGTTCTTTATCAAACATATCGTTTAAAAACTTCAAATCATCGCTGCAATGTTCCAAAGCATATTGTACGCAATATTTCAGAAAGTCTTCCGCTAAATCCATGTTGTCGTTAATATCGCAAAATGCCATTTCGGGTTCTATCATCCAAAATTCGGCAAGATGGCGTGGGGTATTTGAATTTTCTGCACGAAAGGTGGGTCCGAAAGTGTAAATTTCCGATAATGCCATCGCTCCCAACTCTCCTTCCAACTGTCCGGAAATTTACACTTTCGGACC
>Ga0209628_10000362_pt1 | contig 27557 bp, 22 predicted proteins | sample TergutCu122P4_FD_187285 | JGI IMG/M metagenome (GOLD analysis project Ga0209628, IMG submission 187285) | Cubitermes ugandensis P4 segment gut microbial communities from Kakamega Forest, Kenya - Cu122 P4 (SPAdes) (version 2) | ecosystem: Host-associated > Arthropoda: Insects > Digestive system...
GGAGCGGCCAACGGCTGCGACAGTATTGTTACGCTGAACCTGACCTTAAAGCCGGTGGCCCACGGCACCGATGTTCAAAACATTTGCGGAAGCAGTTTTAAATGGATTGACGATGTAGTATACACTTCCAACAACAATACCGCTACTTTCACCTACACCGGCGGAGCGGCCAACGGCTGCGACAGTATCGTTACCCTGAACCTGACCTTAAAGCCGGTGGCCCACGGCACCGACGTTCAAAACATTTGCGGAACCAGTTTTAAATGGATTGACGATGTGGTATACACTTCCAACAACAATACCGCTACTTTCACCTACACCGGCGGAGCGGCCAACGGCTGCGACAGTATCGTTACCCTGAACCTGACCTTGTTTCCAACTTACATTACTCAAATTTTAGATACTATTAATCAGGGGGAAACTTATGATTTCTTTGGCACACCTTTATCTACTCCAAATATATACTACTACACTTTAACTACCATTCATAACTGCGATAGTGTGATACAATTAGTATTAACGGTTCATGATCCTCATGCAACCTGCCCTACTCACGCATTTGATTTAGTCAATAATCTCATGTATAATGTTGTAGAATTGGCGGGGCATTGCTGGTTTAAAGAAAACATACGCGGAACAAAATATGCAGATGGTACCAATATCCCTTTTGCAAAACCTTACTACTATGAGCAGTTTATTGATACTGTTCAATACAAACTTGATTTTGGATTGCTGTATACGTGGTATTCAGCAGTTAGACAACCTACAAGAGGAACTGTACAGGGAGTTTGCCCCGACGGCTGGCGTATCCCAACTGCTGCAGAATGGGAATCTTTAAGTGGATACGATGCAACCGAACTAAAAAATCATGATTTTTGGCTACAACCCAACGTCAACAATAATGGTTCAGATTTCGACACTCGTGGTGCCGGTATTTTCAACAGCAATACCCAACAATTTGAAAATCTGTATGGCTATACTGCATTCTGGAGTTCCAATACAGGAGCAAATACTTGTATTTGTGCAGGATTAAATTACTATTGCAGCCGGCTGGAAATTGTTGATATTTTGAAGGAAAATGCCATCAGTGTGAGGTGCATTCAAGAATAATAAACTTTAAACTAAACAAATGAAAGGTATCGTTTTAGCCGGAGGAGCCGGCACGCGCTTGCATCCTATAACATTGGCAATGAGCAAACAGCTAATGCCTATCTATGACAAGCCAATGATTTATTATCCAATCTCTACTCTCATGCAGGCAGGTATTAGAGAAATTCTAATTATTTCAACGCCAACAGATCTGCCTCACTTTGAACATTTGTTGGAAGACGGAACCCGTTTGGGTTGCAGGTTTGAATACAAAGTGCAACATGTTCCCAACGGATTGGCACAGGCTTTTGTCTTGGGTGCTGATTTTATAGGAAAAGAGAAAGTTTCCCTAATTTTAGGGGATAATATTTTTTATGGCGCAGATTTTGAAGAGAATTTGATGCTCAATAATGACCCTACAGGAGGTATCGTATTTGCGTATCATGTTTCTGATCCGGAAAGATATGGTGTGGTTGAGTTTGATGAGAATATGAATGCAATCAGTATTGAAGAAAAACCTAAAAATCCAAAATCCAATTACGCTGTACCGGGATTATATTTTTACGACAACTCTGTTGTTGAAATAGCCAAGAACATTAAGCCGAGTGCACGTGGTGAATATGAAATTACCGATGTTAACAGCTATTATTTGGAAAATAATAAATTGAAAGTATGTAAAATGGGCAGGGGTACTGCATGGCTGGATACGGGAACCTTTAAATCATTGATTGATGCAACGCAATTTGTGCAGGTAGTAGAAGACAGGCAAGGACTCAAAGTTGGTTGTATTGAAGAAGTCGCATACCGCAAAGGATTTATCAACGCCGAACAATTGGAAAAAATTGCTCAGCCTCTCCTAAAAAGCGGCTATGGTCAATATCTTATGAATCTACTTAAATAGAATTTAATTTCTTCATACTTATTATCTTAAACTAAATAAAAATTTTAAAAAAACAATTTATGCCCCTTTTAAGTATTAAAGTTGGATTAGGAAGTTGCGGCATTGCTGCCGGAGCACAAAAAGTGTATGATCATCTTTTAGAAAAATTAAAATTAGATCCGGAGCAATTTATTTTAAGTAAAACAAACTGTATAGGAGCTTGCTACGTAGAGCCGCTGGTGCAAGTTAATGATGATATTTACGGAGAAGTTACCCCTGAAAAAATGGATAGAATTTTAGAGAGTTACCTGCATAATACTACTCTTTTGAAAGAGTATATGGTATTTTCTCCAAATTTTGATGCTAAGGAAAACAACTTCTTTAACGCACAAACTAAATGGGCATTGCGCAACTGTGGTAACATCAATCCTGAAATAATTGAAGAATATGAAGCTTGTGGTGGGTATCAGGCTATTCAAAAAGTGGCCGATTGGAATTCAGAGCAAATTATTAATGAAATTATTAAAAGCGGACTTCGCGGTCGCGGCGGCGGCGGTTTCCCTACCGGTATCAAATGGAGGCTCGCTGCTGCTCAAAAAAACTCTCAAAAATATATAGTATGCAATGCTGATGAAGGTGACCCCGGCGCATTTATGGATCGTTCTATATTGGAAGGGGACCCGCACGGCGTAATTGAAGGAATGATCATTGCTGGAAAGGCTATTACAGCTTCACAAGGTATTATCTACTGCCGTGCCGAATATCCATTGGCTATCAAACGATTGAACATCGCTCTCACCCAAGCACGAAAAAAGAACTATCTCGGAAAAAACGCATGCGGCATCAAAGATTTCAACTTTGATATTTATGTGAAAGAAGGTGCCGGCGCCTTTGTGTGCGGTGAAGAAACTGCCTTAATGGCTTCCATTGAAGGTAAACGGGGAATGCCGAATAAACGCCCTCCTTATCCGGCTGAAAAAGGATTATGGGAACAACCTACCAATATTAATAATGTGGAAACTTATATCAATATACCAACTATCATTAATAGAGGTGCGGAAAAGTATGCAGCTTTGGGGACTGAAAAAGCAAAAGGAACCAAAGTGTTTGCCGTAACCGGTAAAATAACCAAATCAGGACTCGTAGAAGTTCCGATGGGAACTTCTATCAGCAAAGTAATCTTTGATATTTGCGGTGGCGTTCCCAAAAATAGAAAAATAAAAGCGGTACAATTAGGTGGCCCATCCGGTGGCTGCATCCCTGAATATTTATTAAACACCATTATCGATTACGACGAAATAATTAAAACCGGTGCTATTATGGGATCCGGAGGTATGGTAGTAATGGATGAAACTACTTGCATGGTGGATGTGGCAAAATTTTTCCTTACTTTTACACAAGGAGAATCGTGTGGAAAATGTACATTCTGTCGCTTAGGAACACTGAGAATGTTGGAAATTTTAGAAAGAATTACTCAAGGCAAAGGAAAAATTGAAGATATAGATACCCTGGAACAATTAGCAAACCAAATTAAAATTAACTCTTTATGTGGTCTTGGACAATCTGCCCCAAATCCGGTACTCTCAACCATCAAATATTTTAGAAATGAATACGAAGCACATATTATTGGCAAAAGTTGCCCTGCAAGACAATGTACAGATCTTATTCGTTATGAAATAATTTCTGAAAAATGTATTGGATGTAGGTTGTGTAAAAAAGTTTGTCCGGTGAATGCTATTGACGGCGAACTGAAACAAGTACACTACATTCGCCAGGAAGATTGTATTCGCTGCGGCGCTTGCTACGATAAATGTAAAAGCAATGCAATATCCAAGAATTAAAATATAAAGAAACTACCTGACCCTAAAAATGGGCTACTTCCTTAAAGGGTTCACCCATGTCTAATATGTTATTGATTATTTTTCACAAGAAGTTTGTCTCAATCTATTCCTACTTCTTACTATTCTTACAAAAAACCCTACAACAGTTCCTAGCCAGTTGCAAGAAGAATTCGTTGCCAAGAAGAAAATTCTTCGATTTGTATAGGATAAAAATGAAGAACAACACCTATTATACATCCTAATATAGCACCTATAGTTATTGGAAGTAGAAAAGAAGAAATACTTTTGCTTTTTTTCATAGCTGAAAATTATGTAAATTAATAAACTTTATTAAAAAAAATGATTCAATATTTATACTGTTGACCACATTTTTTGGCTTTCAGAAAGTAATTCTGCATCTTCTTCAAACCATAGTGTTGATGATTTGGGGTTATTATTACACCCAATTCTTCCAAAGATAGCTTTTGCTACTTTAGAAGCACCTCTGTGTCTGATTTAAAATAAGGATGAAATTTAATAAAATCTAAAGTTAAATCTTCTACAACAGAAATTAAAGTAATGATTATTTTTTTCATATTTTGTTTTAGTTTAACGTCAGCCTCCTTTCGGTGGACAAAAATAGAAAATTTTTATCTAAAAAAGATTTTTTTTGAAAACTAAAAAACAAGGGAGAAAAAGATAATGAAGAAGTATTATTTACAATTCCCGATTATTATTATCTGCGTAAATCTTAATAATTTGCGTCATCTGCGTGCTTCTCATTCATCATCTCTTCTAAATATCTTTTAATCAATAATTCCGGCTTTTTTAAAGACTTCTGTACCCAATCAAAAAGAAGTTCATCTTTTTCTTCATCTGATAACTGCCACTTAATAGTGGATTTCCTTAATTTTTCAATACAATAAGTTACAATGATAGCCACAGAATTGGAGATGTTGAAACTATTAGTAAAGCCATACATAGGGATTTTAACCGTTTGGTCTGCTGCAACAATTGCTTCTTTGGACAATCCCGTTAATTCCGTACCAAAAAGAAATGCCACCGGCTTTTCTAAAGACAAACTCTCTAAAAAACAACCGCTCTCTCCCGGAACTGTTGCCACAATGGTATACCCTTTTGCCTTTAAACTATTAATACAGGTAAGCATTGAATTGCAATTTTTTTGATACTGCTTAATGGTAAGCCATTTATCTGCACCCATAGTAATAGCCTTATGAATCTGAAAATCGTTTAGGCTATTCACAATGTGAATATCCTGTACCCCCATACATTCGCATGAACGTATCACAGCACTGATATTTTGTGCTTGAAATAAATCCTCCACCACAATACTTAGGTGTCTTGTTCTGTTTTCTAAAACTTTATGCAATAAAAGTTTTCTATCTTCGGTTAGAAAAGATTCCAAATATTGAGTCAATTTGTTGCTTAATCTCTGATTCATTATTGATTGAAATAGTGTGCAAAAATAGTTTTTTTGTTTGAAGACTTTTTAAATACAAAGGCGTAAAAAAAATTCAAAGTGATACCAAAAACAATTAAAAACTTTACCGTTTGAATGCAAATTATTATCTTTGCATTCAATAATGGTAGGAAAACTAAATATTACTTATGGACTACATCTATAAAGGTGCCAAACAGAAATTGATCTCAGATCTCAGAAAAAAGGGAATTACCGATGAAAATGTGCTAACTGCTTTTGAAAAAGTAGATCGTCATAAATTTATTGAGTCCGCTATTCGAGATGCAGCCTATTGGGATATTCCTTTAAAAATAAAATGCGGCCAAACTATTTCTCAACCCTATACAGTAGCATTTCAAACTCAATTATTAGAGATAGATAAAGGAAATAAAGTTTTGGAAATTGGCACAGGATCAGGTTTTCAAGCAGCAATTCTAAGTGCAATGGGAGCAAAAGTTTTTACCATAGAACGACAAGAAGAACTTTATAAAGAAACTCTTAAACTATTAGAAGAAATTGACCATAAAATCTTTGCCTTCTTCGGAGACGGCTTTAACGGCATCCCTCAATATGCTCCTTATGATAGAATTATTGTTACCTGCGGCGCTCCAAATATCCCTTTATCATTAATTAATCAATTAAAAATAAACGGACTAATGGTAATACCGGTAGGTAATTATAACCAAAAAATGATACGTGTTAAAAAAACAGACGAAAATAATTATATGGAAGAAGAGTTCGGTAATTTTGTTTTTGTACCGATGTTACAGGAGACGGAATAGGTTAAGTTAAAGAGTTTAAATATTTGATACATTAAACCCCTATTTTTTAAAGCACCCTTAGTAGCAAAAGTGTAAGTTTTTTGCATTTTTTTTATCATTTTGTACATTTTATCCAAAAAATAGCGTCATTTTTCAATCTATTGCATTTTTTATATATTTGATTATCAGTAAAATAAAAACTATTTTTAGAGAGTTTAGTGTTTGGAAAAAATTATTTTTGCCGACGAATAGGAGTTTAAACTTTTAAACTTTTAAACTTTTAAATTATAATATTATGCTCATAAAAACCTACAGTTGTGCTCTCATGGGAGTTGCCGCAATCCCAATTAGTATTGAAGTCAGTATAGATATTGGCATTAACTTTCTATTAGTTGGACTGCCCGACAGCGCCGTAAAAGAAAGTCAACAACGTATTGATACTGCATTACGGTGCTACGGTTATAAAATACCCGGTAAAAAAATTGTGATTAACATGGCGCCTGCCGATATCCGGAAAGAGGGGTCGGCGTATGACTTAACACTCGCCATTGGCATCCTTATCGCCTCCGAACAGATTCGGGGTGCTGAAAAAGTGGAAGATTACTACATTATGGGAGAGTTATCGCTCGACGGGGCTCTACAACCCATTCGGGGTGCATTGCCCGTTGCCATTGAAGCACGTAAACGCGGGAAAAAAGGGATTGTTCTGCCCATTCAGAATGCTCGCGAAGCCGCCATTGTTGGCGATATTGAAGTACTTGGCGTAGAAAATATTAAACAGGTTATCGATTTCTTTAACGCAGATGTTCCCATTGAACCTACGAAAATTAACATACATAATGAATTTCAGCGCAGCCTAAACGAGTATGAGTTTGATTTTTCAGATGTTAAAGGACAAGAAAATATAAAACGTGCTTTAGAAATTGCGGCGGCAGGGGGACACAACATTATTCTTATTGGGTCGCCCGGATCAGGAAAAACAATGTTGGCAAAACGATTACCTTCCATCTTACCTCCTCTCACTTTACATGAAGCATTGGAAACTACTAAAATTCACTCCGTTGCGGGAAAGATGAGCCGCTATTCTTCTATCGTTTCGGTGCGCCCTTTTCGCTCTCCGCATCACACCATTTCCGATGTTGCCTTAGTAGGTGGCGGGCAACACCCACAGCCAGGCGAAATATCATTGGCACACAACGGCGTGCTCTTTTTAGATGAACTCCCCGAATTCAAAAGAACTGTGCTGGAAGTGATGCGCCAACCCTTAGAAGATCGCTATGTTTCTATCGCACGCTCAAAATACAGCGTTGACTTTCCCGCTTCTTTTATGTTTGTTGCCGCTATGAATCCTTGCCCTTGCGGAAATTATAACAATCCTAAAGTGCCCTGTACTTGCGGACAAGGTATTGTTCAAAAATATCTCAATAAAGTTTCCGGTCCTTTGATGGATAGAATTGATATTCACGTAGAAGTGGTTCCTGTTTCTCATGCAGAACTAACTTCCATAGTACCTGCTGAACCCAGTTCAAAAATTAGAGAGCGGGTAGTGGCTGCACGTGCCATTCAACGCAAACGCTTTGATAGGATTGAAAACGTTTTTTGTAATGCCCAGATGAATAGCAAATTGGTGAGAACATACTGCGCCATATCAAAAGATGGAGAAGAGCGCCTAAAATTAGCAATGGAAAAATTAGGACTTTCTGCACGAGCCTACGACCGAATTTTAAAAGTATCCAGAACCATTGCAGATTTAGATAATTCAATGAATATTGAAATAGAACACTTATCAGAAGCCATAAATTTTAGAAGCTTAGATAGAGATAGTTGGGGAAAATAATGTGATAAGCGTATCAAAGTCATCTTAAAAATCACTTGTCCCTATTTCAAACCTGTGCCGTTGTTCGGAACAACACCCAGGCTGTAGTAAAGTAATCATCTCCAGGAAAATATCATGATGATGCTGCGGCGCTTCTATATTAAACATCTTCATCAATTCAGCATAAAACTGATAATCATTCCAATTGAACGGACAAGGTCGTATCGCATCAAAAGGTTGTGCCACTTTAAATGATGATGTAAAACTTCCTCCTAATTCAATAGCAAAGTTCATGGGCAATACTAAGTCTGCCAAAGCAGTCGTTTTATTCTCAAAAATAGATTGTACGCATATAAAATCGGCCGCTTCAATAAACTCCTTTGTAAAAGGGTACTCTTCCACAATATTATCACCAAAAATAAAGAGATTTTGTACTTGTTTATTCCCAAGTAACGTACCGGGGCAAGTAGTATCTGTAGGTAAAGTATCTACATTCCATATTTTTTTCAAAAACTCTATGTAATCCTTTTCCCATTTTCTAAACCCCGGACCATAATTCGGATGAATTCCCATATCATATAATCCTTGTGTATTACAATCCGGCTTTAATAACATCAATCCACAGAAAGGTTTACTTTGCTTTTCAGTTAATAACATGAGGTTTTTAAGTTCGCAGAAGGTGTTCATATCGCCACTTTTTTCAGAGAAAATAAATGCACATTCGGGAGTCTCTAATATTTCACCTACAAGTTGTGCAATCAGATCATTGGAAATTTGTGCGCGCTGTAATAAAAGATTATAATTTAATGATAAAATATGGGTCTTGTATTCATTGAAAAATTGAGCCAGTTCATCTTCTACAAAAATGCCAAATTCTAAACCGTTTTTTAAAATATAATGATTAATTGCTGTAAAAAAAGCATGATAATTATGAATACGCAATATATGATCCACCCGATGGGTTAACGAAGATGTTGCTTCTGTAGTTATTAATGTTACAGGCGTTTGGTTTTCTACCCGTGAATTTTGTACCAAATGGCTAATTACCGGATGTTCCTTTGCTAAATCCGAACCTACTACATAAATTCGTTTGGCACCATGTAATTCTCCAATGGGTAAATTATCGTTCTTGTTTACATAAAACGGTAATTTGTCAGACATTTGGCGCTGCATAAAATATGATGAAGTTATTGAGTTCGATTTCAAACAAGTGCGTGCAAATTTCTGAATAAGATACATAGACTCGTTACTGAGTTGCGGAGAAACGAGAAAAGCAGTCGTATGCTTAGCGGATAATGGAACTGAATAGTCAGTAGTTTTTGTATGTATAATTGTAAGAGCTTCCTCTATTGAAATGGGAGTTGGAATCCCGTTTTTCTTTAGCAATGGTTGAGTAATTCTGTTTTTTTTATTGAAGATATCATATTCGAATTTTATTTCTCTATTGATTAAACCATACTGATTCACAAAACCATAACGAGATTTTGCCCCGTAAATATTTCCTTTATAGGCTAATAAATCAATTTCAAAGCCCTCTGAACCAAAAGGATCTATAGAAGGTAATTTTTGATAGGGTAGAGACAATATTTTATAAGTAAAATTTTCGTGCAATGCTCCTGTCGGACATGTATCAAGGCACAATCCGCAAGCATCACATCTGCTCTCTGCTAAATTACCTTCCAAATTGGATGCAATATAAGTTTGTGCGCCTCTTTTAAGGAATGCCCATGCTTTGTTCCCTGAATACTCATCGCACACACGCACGCACCTGCCACACAAAATACACTTATTATTGTCTAATTCAATGTTAGGATGCTGAAAATTGACTTCAAATTTTTGAAATTTTCCTTTATATTGATTTTGCTCCACTCCATACTCAGTGCAATATTGTTGCAACAGGCAGTCGTAAAATGCTGAACAACCACACTCTAAGCAACGATTGGCCTCTTGTTTGGCAAAACTATCATTTTGATATCCTAACTCAACTTCGTTAAAATTATGGCGATCATTCTCAGGCAGTACCGGCATCTCATATTGGGCATTAGGCACAAACCGATTCTCATAATGTTCACTTATTTGTGTCTCAAAATTATCTTTGGTTGAGATGAAAGGTTTATCTTCTTTTTCAACCTGTTGAAGTAAATACGATGTAATGTATTTGGCTGCGGTTTTACCTCCGGCTATGGCCTGAATGATATTGGTAGGTCCGGTAACTGCATCACCGGCAGCAAATATTTTTGGAATATTCATCTGCATCGTAGTTTCATTGGCATCCAATGTTTTCCACTTATTAAGTTGTAATTCTTGCGGATAAAAATGTTGGTTAATATGATCCAACACATTCTGTTGTATTTTTTGTCCGGTAGCAGGGAGCACTAAATCGCAGGGCAGATCAAATTCACTCCCTTCAATGGGAACAATATTTGAGCGCTTTGATCCGGGTAATTTTTCGGCTTTCATTTTAATGCACTTCAAACCGGTAACTTCTCCATTACCATTATAGTAAACCTCTACCGGTGCAGCGAGAAAGATATATTCTACCCCTTCTACTTTTGATTCATGAATTTCAATAGGATTGGCAGGCATATCGGCTTCGGTTCTTCGGTAGAGTACAATCACATTTTCACTCCCACATCTGCGTGCAGAGCGACAGCAATCCATGGCTGTATTTCCACCGCCTACTATTACCACACATTTACCTTGCAAATCGATATCATTATGGGTCTCTGCATTATGCTTTAAAAAATCAATCCCCGATATTAAATTGGGGGCAGGTTTTTCTCCAATGCCGAGCAGATCTCCCGTTTGTGCTCCAATTGCAATAAAAATAGCATCGTAGTTTGCATCCAATTCGGCAATCTGTATATTGTCCCCAATACTTTTGTTTGTAAAAATAGTAACTCCTAATTTTGTAATATTTTCAACCTCCTTATCTATAATGGAATTTGGCAACCGGTATTCGGGAATGCCGTAACGAAGCCACCCGCCAACAGCCTCAGCACGTTCATAAATATCGGATTGAAATCCATTAATTTGCAAATAATATGCGGCGGTTAATCCGGCAGGCCCCCCACCAATAATGGCAACTTTTTTCCCATTCAAAGGTTTTGTTTCCGGAATAATAGAAGCAATCTCTGAAGATACAGCATTCGGAAGATAATCAAACAGGTCAAAATCAGCAATATACCGTTTAAGATAATCAATTCCTACCGGAGATCTATCTTCTGTTAACTGCCGGCGACATTTTGCCTCGCAGGGACGCACACATACCCTTCCACAAATAGCAGGCAATGGGTTGGTTTCTTTGATCAATGCAACGGCTTGTTTGTATAATCCTTTCTCAATGAGCGATAAATAACCCTGTACATCTACTCCTGCAGGGCAAGTAAGGGTACATGGGGCTAAACAATCGGCATAATGATTACTTGCCAATAACCCTAAGGCCGTTTTTCTTGCTTGGAAAATTTCAGGAGTATCAGTCTCTATTTCCATCCCTTCCTGCACTATAGTTGAGCACGCCGGTTGATGTGTTTTATACCCTTTAATGGCAACAACACATATAAAACAGGATGAGAATGGTTTTAACTTTGGGTCATGACACAAATGCGGAATCTCTATACTCAGAGATTTGCACACATTTAGAATCGTTTCGCCTGCCGGAGCATTAACTTTTTGCCCGTTAATATGAAGTGTAACTTTTTCGTTCATTGAAAATTATATATTTTTTATGTATGAAATTGTAAAGTTTGGCAAAGATAATTTTTTTCAATTAAGAATTTTTTATGTTTAGGGCTTTGAAAAATTATTATTAATTTGCATAAATTTAATAAAACTGATTATTATGAAATATTTTTTTGTTTTACTATCTATTTTCTCCTTATTGTTGTTCAGTGGTTGCAAAAAAGAGGTAATAACTTGTACCATTACTTACCCTGAAAACAACGCTGTTTTTCCCATAAACCAATCTATACCGGTAACTGTTGAGGCATCTACCACCAAGGGATCCATTATTCAGGTGCAGTTAACTTTTGATAACTCGGCAATTCAATCTCTTACAGAACCACCTTATAATTTTACGATACCGGCAGATTCAGTATCTACATTGGGGATACATACTATTTGTGTTGAGGCTTATAACTCTGAAAAAATGAGGGAGGCGGCTTTTATTAGCATTTCTATAGAATAAAACTAATATTACCTACCTAATAAAAAAACAGTAGGTTGTTTGTGTAAATCCAATTTTTGCATTTTCCATTTTTGTATGGTCATGGTTTTTATCATTTCATTTTCAGAAGTTATATTAATGCCTAAACATAGCCGTAAAGACGGATCACACACAGAAAGTATCGAATTGAAAACATGATTATTTCGATAAGGTGCTTCCATAAAAATTTGTGTTTGGTTATACTTTTTTACTAACGACACAAGAAAATGCAATTGCCGCTCTCTGTTGGCTTGCTCTCTTGGCAAATATCCGTTAAATGCAAACGATTGTCCGTTTAATCCGGATGCCATAAGTGTCAAGATGATTGAATTTGGCCCCACTAAGGGAATAATATCAAACCCCAGTTCCTGCACGCGTGAAACTATAATATTTCCGGGATCGGCAATGCATGGCGTCCCCGCATCTGATATAAGTCCCACATTTTTTCCATCTATTAAAGGTTGAATAAGCACCTCAATCTCACTATACCGGGTATGTTCATTTAAAGTAGAAAAATATAAATCTTCAATTCGTTTTTGTATACCCATTTTTTTAATAAAACGCCTTCCTACACGCAGATCTTCAACAATAAAATACTCTATCCCTTGTATAATTTCAGCATTATAGGCAGGAAAAATTTTTGTAAAATTACATTCTGCCAAAGGAGATGGAAGTAAATAAAGGGTACCAGGGTTCATCTGATTTTAATTTCATTGCAAAAGAATAAAAAAATACTTTTGCAAAAATTTTTCTATATATGTTTCATAAAATTGCTATTATAGGCACAGGAAATGTGGGCGTTTGGTTGCTTAAAACACTTCAGTATAAAAACAATATCCCAGTAACGGCTTTTTCAAGCAGAAATATTAAAATAGTTCCACCTGATTTTGATTTATACATTTTTGCTTTAAAAGATGAAATCTATAATGATGTTTTGCAAGATATACCATTTAAATTACCTAATGCAGTACATACATCAGGATCGCTTTCACAGACAATATTATCGCCATTCTCAAAAAATAACGGAGTACTCTACCCTTACCAATCCATTACCAACTATACCTTGAAAATTGCGGAACACATTAATTATAAAGATGATATAAAAATGATAGTTCCTGTTTGCGTAGAAGGATCGGATATGGAATTTGAAAATGCTCTTTTTCATTGGGCAAGTTCTGTATTTGAAATGGTTCATAGAGTTAGTGAAAAACAACGTTTTGCAATGCATTTGGCAGCCATCTTCGCTAATAATTTCACAAATGCTATGTATAGTATTGCATATCAAATTTTTAAAGAAAATAATATAGAATGGTCACTTATTTTTCCTTTATTAGAAAACAGTTTGAATAAAACTAAACTTGGAGATCCGCGACTCTCTCAAACGGGACCTGCTGTTCGTAATGATAGTATCATTATGGAAAAACATTGTATTGCTATTGAGAATAAAAAATATAGAGAGCTCTATCTACTTATTTCAGAAATCATTCAATATCAAAATGTATTATGCCGTGGTATGGGGGAAACTTTTGAATAAATTCGAAATCTCATCCCAAATTCATTCTTTTCATCTTTTTCATAAACCTCCTCTTCAATCAATTTCCATTGGGTAAAATCAACATTTGGAAAAAAAACGTCGGCGTCGTCAAAATTAGCGTCAACGTGGGTCAAGTAAAGTGTGTCTATGCTGTCTATAAAGAGTTTATAAATGGTGGCGCCGCCTATAATAAATGCTTTTTCTTCATTTTCAACAAGTGTAACGGTGTCTTCTATAGTGTGTACCAATTCACAGTGTTCATAGTTAGCATTTTTGTTTAAGGTGATAACAATATTTCTTCGGTTGGGCAATGGTTTAATGGGCAATGATTCCCAAGTTTTATCACCCATTATTACAGGATATCCGGAAGTAATAGTCTTAAACCTCTTTAAATCAGCTGGAAGATGGCAAAGCAACCGGTTATTTTTTCCAAGTTCAAAGTTTTTGCCTACAACGGCAATCATACAAAGGTTTAACATCTTGCTATTTAATATTCTTTTTTTGCATAGTAACAACGCACTCACGGGTAGGAATGATTACCGACACGCCTTCGTACACCAATTCTTCTTTCATCACTTGCACATTGGTTTCATGTTGATTGGGAAGAGGTTTGATAATACGGATATGCTCCTTTTCCACGCCCAAACCTTCGCAGATTTGCGCTATTCTGCCAAAAGCGTGAGAGTTTTGGCCACCTGTCATGCCTGTAGTAAAATTATCTAATATCAAAATAGTTACAGGTGTTTTTTCGACCACACAATCCAATAGCGAAGTCATCCCACTGTGGGTAAAAGTAGAGTCACCTACAATACCCACTACCGGTCGTAAACCCGCATCTGAAGCCCCTTTTGCCATCGTAATACCGGCACCCATATCCACCGTTGAATAAATAGCATTATATGGTGGGAGTGCACCCAAAGTATAGCAACCAATATCGGCAAATACTTTTCCGGGGCCATATTCTACCATCGCTTCGTTGAGTGCCTTGTAGGTGTCACCGTGCGGGCAGCCTAAACAAAGTTTCGGCGGGCGCGGAGTAACTATTTCCGGTACAGGTAAACCAAAAGTATCGGGCAAACCGAGTGCAACTGCCATCAAATTGGGATTCAATTCACCATCGCGGGGCAATCTGCCATCTAAACGACCTTTAATGTTAAAAGTATTATTCAATACACCGCGTAACTGCTCTTCAATCAACGGATACCCTTCTTCTGCTACTAAAATTGATTCACATTCAGTCGTTATTCTTTTTATTAATTCTACGGGTAGAGGGTATTGTGAAATTTTTAGTACTGGGTATGGGCATTTTGTGCCAATATAGTTTTCCATCAGATAATTATAAGCAATCCCGGAAGTTATAATTCCCATCGATTTATCTTCTCCATCAATATATCTATTGTATTTCGATATCATGGCTTCCTCTTCCAATTTAGGCTGTTTTAACAAGAGTTCCTTGTAAAAAACACGGGCATTTCCCGGCAAGAGAATAAATTGGTTCTTGTTCTCACAAAGTTTAATCTCGTTTTGCTTTCGGGTAGGTTTTGATTCAACGCCTGCACGCGAATGCGCCAAACGCGTAGTGATGCGAACCATTACAGGAATATGGTATTTTTCCGAAAAATCGAATGCCTCATAAGTCATATCGTAAGCTTCCTGTTGGTTGGAGGGTTCAAAAACAGGAATGAAAGCAAATTTGGCAAAATAACGAGAATCTTGCTCATCTTGAGAGGAGTGCATAGACGGATCATCAGCAATAAGATAAACCAAGCCACCATGGGCACCCGTGATGGCAGAATTCATAAACGGATCAGCAGCAACATTTAATCCTACGTGTTTCATGCAAACCAAAGCGCGCTTACCTGCATAGGAGACCCCAATGGCAGCTTCCATAGCCGTTTTTTCATTTACAGACCAACACCGGTGCACTTTTCCCTCTTCTGCCTGCTTTGACTGCTGAATATATTCGGTGATTTCGGTAGATGGAGTTCCAGGATACGCATAAACACCTGAAATACCCGCATCTAAAGCAGCTTGAGCAATAGCCTCATCGCCTAAAAGTAATTGTTTTGCCATACTTGAAATAAGTTTAAATTAATACTGCAAAAATAATAGTTTTTTCCTGTTGATTGAAGTAAATAATTTATTTATTTTGCAATCTACTATAAATAATGCCAAATGAAAAAAATTACGCTGTTTATTACGCTGTTTTTATTATGCAGAACACTTTTTGCCATACCTGCTTATCCATTTCCTGTTACATATATTCAGCCTAACGGAGATTCATTGACTGTAAAAATTAAAGGAGATGAACGAATTCATTGGTATGAAACTCCGGATGGATATACATTAATGTTTAATCAAACCGGCTTTTTAACTTACGCACAACTTGATGCGGATGGAAATTTACAACCTTCGGCATATATTGCCACAAATATTGATGAAAGAGACAGTACTACCGTTTCTTTTTTACTTACTATTGAAAAATACTTATTCTACAGCAATCATCAAAAACAAGTAATGCTCCAAATTTGGCAGATTGAAGACGAAATTGCTATGCAGAATAAATCAAAAGATGCTAAAGGCTTATTTGGACACTTTAAAACTTTATGCGCCTTCGTACAATTTCCTGAAAAATCTATGATAAAAAGTATAGACCAATTTGAAGATCTGTTCAACCAGTTAGGATATACAGGAAATGGCAGCGGAAGCGTTCGTGATTTTTTTAAAGAATCTTCCTATAATCAATTTGATTTAACTATAACATTATGTGGTATCTATACTACTACAATGAGCGAAGCTTATTATGCAGGAAGTAGCGGATCAGCAAATTGTCCTCAACTTGCAACATGGGCAGCCCAACAAGTGGCAAAGTCTCCTACTATTGACTTTAGAGACTATGATAGCAATAATGACGGTATAGTGGATGGATTCCATTTTATCTTTGCAGGTATTGGACAAGAAGCAGGGGGTGAGTATGGGACAATTTGGTCACATGAATCTATGCTATCAACTCCTATTGTCCAAAATGGAAAGATGATAAAAATTTATTCTTGCTCTCCGGAACTCCTCAGCGAAAATATTACAACAATTGGTGTAATTTGTCACGAAATGACACACGCTTTCGGCGCTGCCGATTTTTATGATACGGATTACGAAACAGGAGGTCAATTTGATGGCACTGGAAAATGGGATATCATGGCAACCGGTAGTTGGAACGGTACACCGGGAGGAAATAAACCACCTCATCATAATATGTACATTAAAGTACAGTTTGGTTGGGTAACTCCTGTAATATTAGATAGCCCTACCAGTATTTTAGATATGCCTAATTCTGCTGAAAACCCTGTTACATACAGAATTAATACTAATACTTTTGATGAATATTTTTTACTGGAAAACAGGCAACAAATTAAATTTGATTCCAGTGTCCCGGGAAATGGGTTAATTATTTATCATGTACATAGTTATTTATCTTCTTACGGAATTAATAGTTCTCATCCGCAAGGAATGTATCCCGTGTGCGCTAGCTCCAAAGTAGCCATACCAAACTCAGATCCATCCAGTTATGGAAATATCAACAGCGCAGGATGCCCTTATCCCGGAACAAGTCAAAATAGTTCTTTTGAGGACGAATCAATACCAAGTATGAAATCTTGGGATAATGAAAATACAAAAAAACCTATTACTAATATTACTCTTACAAATAGATTAATTAGCTTTGACTTCATGGGTGGGGGCTGTCCAACAGTGTCAAATATCTCTGTTAACTATTTGGAAGATTGTTCAAAAGCAATTATTAATTGGGGCATACCTGAAAAAGAAAAATCAAGAGACCTACTATGGGATAATACTGCAGGAATGGAAAAGAAAGGTTATTATAGCGTTCGATGGATAAGTGGAGCAAATAATAATCGAATCGTAATGGCTGATGATTTTGATATTCTTGAAGATGAAACATGGTTCATTCAGAAAGTTGATTTTTACGGATACCCCTCATCTGAAAATTATCAACCTGAACATATCGGTATGGCCATTTACAAAGATAATGGAAATAACCGCCCTGAGTCAACCCCTCTCTTCGAAGACGCCGCATTAATTCCATCAGAAGGAATTGTTTCAGGCAATATGACGTTACAACTCTCAAAACCTATTATACTTAATGAAGCCGGAAAATATTGGTTATCTGTTTATGGCGCTTTTGATGGACCTCTAACTGTTAATAAGCAATATTACGTAGGATACTCTTCAGTTCCAAAAGGCGCTACTTTATGCAGATGGGATCCTCAAAATCTTTTATCATCAGGAATTTATTATCCTAATTGGGCCTCCAATAAAGATACAGCTTACCCTTCCATGTTTTTTTCCATATCAGGATACAAAACAACAGGAACTGATACCCAATATAATCTTTACAGAGATGGTGTGAAAATTGCAGGACCTTTAATCGAAACTACTTATGAAGATACGGATTTTAATAATACTTTACAACATACCTGGGGGGTGGCAATTATTTGTTCTCATGTAGGAGAAGGAGACCTGTTGAATATTGTAAAGGAACCTTGTCATGTTGGAATTCAACCTATAGATCCTTCTAAAATAATTATTTTCAGCTATTTAAATTATGTATGCATTCAAAATGAAACAAACTATAACCTCAAATCTATTGAAATTTTTGATATAATGGGACAAAGAATTTATCAAAATGATAGCAATGATGCACAAATTTTGATTCCGCTTCAAGTACCTAACGGAATATACTTTATAAAAGTGCTTTCGGCAGAAGGAAAAATTATCTCAAAGAAGATTCTAATTAGGAATGTGCAGTAAATACACTCCACGCAACCAAACTTTGTTATTTCTTGGTTTAGTATCCCCCACCCCACTTTCTCAAAAACCATTCAATGCCAAATAGTAGAATAATGACTGCATAATACCACCAGGAGTATAGCATCAAACTGTAGAGTTGGTGATAGAAAGCAATTGATTTAATATTTTCATTGTTACGAATATCATTTTCTAAGGTTGAAAAATCTTTTGCTAAATAAAATTTTCCACTGGTAGATGTAGATATACCTTGTAATAATGAATGGTTTGCTAATAAATTTAAAGATTCAAGTTGCATTTCTTGAACAGTGAAGATACCTGATTTTGAATAAGATTTGCTTCCAAATGTGGTATTTGCTTTCCATGAATAAACTCCGGGCGATAATTTTCCCAACGATAAGAAGTAGCTGTTGTCTTGCTTTGAGAAGAGCATCTCATATTGTTTTCCCTCTTTATCTGTATATTGAAAAGTTATTTCCGGTTCATTATTTAATTCATAACTATCATTATAAAGTTCAGCCGTAAACTCCACCGGAGAATTTTCATTATACACATTTTTTATGAGTACACGAAAGAAACTTTTATCACCTTTAGCAGATAAGAATTGTACTGTTTTATTTACTATTTCATTAAAAACATCGTGATTATTGGTATAGAGATAGTTATAAACTTTCCATTGCCACAATCCCGTCCCTGTAAGAATACCGGTTCTCCCATCATTACTTTCATTAAAAAGAAATAAAGGATAATTTGTGGATATATTATTGATTTTCTGATATAAAAATGTATTTGAAGATACTAATGACTGATATTCACCAAATGGAGTATTTATCGGAGGAAACCTTGATAGCATCTTTTTTGCCTCCTCCGAAAATGCAAACGAAACAAAATTATCATTAAAGATAGGTATTGCATTATTGTACAAATTCTTATTCTGTACAATAGTCAACCCCAAATGTAAACTATTGAAAAAAGATAAATTGGTAGAAGTACCTATAATATACCAACAAGCATTTCCTGCAGCACGAATTTTTGTAACCAAATTATTGACTTGCAGATTTGAAGATGGTAATTGATGTAAAATAAATAGCACATAATCTTCTGTATTTGTTGGTAGTTTTTCAGTTGAAAAGAGATCTATCTGATATCTGTCTGAAATTTCAAGAGCACTTTTAATTGCTGTAATATCCGGATGGGGCGCACTATAAATAATAGCAATTTTTTCACGCTGATCCAACACTTCTATTACAAAAGAAGTCGTGTTGTTTTTTATAGATATCTCATTTTCAACTTGTGTTAAATGAACCTGATAACGATGTACCCCTTTTTCTTTTGCAGATAACGTAAGACGAATCGTTTCAAAAAAAGAATTACCGGAAATAGTAATATTTTTCGTAAAAATATCGTGTTGACCTTCGGAAACAGTTAAAGTTGTATTCTTACCGGCTAATTGCGCGGCAGCCACTTTAATCTCCACAGGAAAAAGATTACCTAAAAAAGTTTGTTTGTTGTAAATCACATTAGAAATAAAAAGATCAGGCTGTGCCTCAGGATTCCCCATTCCAACCGAATAAACAGGAGCTTTCTGTTTTTCTGCAATATATAACGGATTGTTTCCCTCATTATAAATCCCGTCTGTAAAAAGAACGATAGCGCCAATATTTCTATTTGCATAATAGTTATGTACTTCGTCAAATAGTTGAGATAGATTCGTAGATTTATCATCAAATCTTAAAGATACATTATCTTTAAGTAATTGTACATTAGTTCCTATAGAATAAGTTATCACCTCATAATTTTTTTGCAGATGCCGGAGTAAATCTTCCACATGGGTCTTAAACGTTGTAGTATAAAAAGTGGAATCAGGTACAGAAACAATGGATTCTGTATTATCAATGCCCAAAATTATTACAGGCTTTTCAATTTGCTTAATGGTGAAGCGTAACATGGGTGCCAGCAATAAAAATGCAATCAAAGCAATGGCAACACAGCGCAAGATATACATGATCTTCCTGGATTTCTTAGCAAAATCAATATTTTTATTTTTATAATACAATATAAATGAATAGCTTGCTCCCAAAAAAATACAAATTGTAACAAACCATAAAGAATACTCTGTAAGAAAAGACATAAATTAAAAATTAAGTGGCAAAAGTAGCGTATTTTCAACAAAAAAAAATAATTCTTTCTAATTTTTATTGAAAAAATAGTGAAATACCCATTTATTTCGGAACCAATTTTACAAATGGCAACATCATTTCTTCCAATGAAATCCCCCCATGTTGAAAAGTATCTTTATAATAATTTACATATTGATTGTAATTATTAGGATAAGCGAAAAAGTCTGAACCCGTAGCAAAAATAAAACGATGTGTTACCCCTTCTTTGGGTAGAAAAATATTTTCCGGATTTTTTACTTCATATACTTGATTTTCAGGATAGTCCATTGTTCTACCAACCTTGTATCGTAAATTGGCATTAATAAACTTATCCCCAACTATTTTTATGGGTTTTGTAATTTTTATGGTACCGTGATCAGTGGTTATAAAAATAGGTACTTTATTAGTAGACAAATATTTAATCATATCTAACAGCGTGGAATTTTCAAACCATGATTTGGTAATGCTGCGAAATGATTTCTCATCATCTGCGAGTTCACGAATTAAATCAACCTCCATACGTGCATGGGAAAGCATATCTACAAAATTAAATACTATAACATTCAATTGATTTTGCATTAATTGATGAATATTGTCGAATATTTTTTTACCAAAATCAAAATTTAAAATTTTTGAAAACGAATATTTTATATTTTTTCCATGGCGTTTTAAATATTCTCCCAACAAGGGTTGTTCAAATTGATTTTTTCCACCCTCTTCATTTTCATTAAGCCACATATTGGGGTATTTTTTTGCAATTTCCCCAGGCATAAGTCCTGCAAAAAGAGCATTTCTCGAATAATGGGTTGCAGTGGGAAGAATACTGTAATATATATCTTCGGATTCAATACGATAATATTCACTAATAAGCGGTTGCAAAATTTTCCATTGATCATATCGTAAATTATCTATTAAAAATAAAAATACGGGAGTAGTATGAATAAAAGGAAAAAGTTTTTCTCTCAAAATAGTGTGAGATAAGAGCGGTTTTTCCAAACTATTACCTAATAACCAATTTTGGTAATTACGTATCACATATTTACTAAAACATGTATTAGCATCCGTTTTTTGATTCGCAAGAATTTCAGCCATCCCTGTGTCTTCAATTTTTTCAAGTTCAAGCTCCCAATAAACAAGCTCTTTATATAGTTTTTCCCATTCTTCCAAAGCAAGTCTATCAGAAATTTTCATGGAAATATCACGAAAAGATTGTTGATATGCCATAGTACTTTTTTCAGTAATCAATTTCTTATTTTCAATATTCTTTTTTAAACATAACAAAATTTGGTTAGGATTCACAGGTTTTATCAAATAATCTGCAATATTTCCGCCAATAGCATCTTCCATGATATTTTCTTCTTCACTTTTAGTTATCATCACAATCGGAAGTTGCTGGTTAACTGCTTTCATTCTTTTTAAAGTATCAATTCCGCTTAATCCGGGCATATTTTCATCTAGAAAAACAATATCGATAATTTGGTTTTCTAAGATATCAATAGCTTCATTTCCACTTACAACCGGAATTACTTGGTATCCTTTGTTTTGTAAAAAAATAATGTGAGGCTTCAACAATTCAATTTCATCGTCTGCCCATAAAATCGTTATATTCATATTTTTTTTATTTAATTTTTATAAGAACGAATTATTTTCATTTTCATTTTCCTGTTTTAAAAAAAGTTTTTTGTTTCATTTTGTAAACACAATCAGAGTGTTGTGATTGTAAACGCCAACTATATCTTTACATTTGTAAATTATTTTTATGTGCGTTGTATTTTTATTGAATTTTAAAACAAAACGGTAGAAATACTTATTTTACTGATATTAATTTATATAAATTATTAATTTTCAAATAAATTATTAAGATTATATGAGAATTGATATGTCGATATTTATAAATTTTATTAACAAAATTAATTTAAATTTAATTTTATATTTATTATATTGATTTTAAATATTTTATAATAATTACTGAGGATTTTGTATCATAAAGTTATCAACAATAACAAAAGTAAAATATAAAATATATAACTTTGCAAAAATTAAACTCACTTTTTTTTTACACATGTAAAAGTTATGTTATGGTTGACAGAATTAAACAAATTATAGAATTTTATAAATTATCACCAGCTTCATTTGCAGAACAAATCGGAATCAATCGTTCAAATCTAACTCATCTCTTCTCCGGAAGAAATCAACCCAGTTTAGAGTTAGTAAAGAAAATATTGACCTGTTTTCCGGAAGTTAAAACCGAATGGCTCATTATGGGTGTAGGGGAAATGCTGCGTAATAGTAATGATAAAGAATTAGAAGCCAAAATACAAAACGGAAAAAAACGACAAAGTGAATATTCCGAATTAGATCTGTTTGAAAATTTACCAACCCAAAACGATACCCTAAAAATGAATACTGCCGGAGAAACGGATATTCACAAAAAAAATGAAATTGTCGGCGAAATATTCAATTCTCGTGAAGTTAAAAATGAGGCCCCACAATCTGTGTTACCACATGAAAAAGATTCTCCCCTACCCACCCCTATCATTTCGGTTATTAAAATTGTATTTTTTTACTCAGATAATAGTTTTGAAATATTTCATTCTAATCGTTAAAATAAAATATTCTTGAATTTTATTTAATAAAATCTATAAAAAATTAAAATAATCTATTTTTTTATACTTTTGTTTTTAAATTGATTTTAAATAAGGGTATAAAATTAATATTTGAATATGTTATGGATAAAAATTTGATACGTGAAGTAATTGCAAAACGTGTAGCAAAAGAACTTAAAAACGGATATGTAGTTAATTTAGGGATAGGACTCCCCACATTAGTCCCCAATTATTTGTCTCAAGATGTGGAATTAGTTCTGCAATCGGAAAACGGTTTGCTTGGAATGGGTCCCACCCCTGAAGAGGGAAAAGAGGAAGCACATTTAGTAAATGCCGGCGGCGGATACATTACTGCCCTGCTTGGTGCTGCCTCTTTTTCGTCGGCACAATCTTTTGCCATTATTCGTGGCGGACATGTGGATGCTACCATTTTGGGAGCCATGCAGGTAGATGAACATGGAGACTTGGCCAACTGGATGATTCCGGGAAAACTTACGCCGGGTATGGGTGGTGCTATGGATCTTTTGGTAGGAGCTAAACTTGTAATTATTGCGATGGAACACACAGCCAAAGGAGCACCGAAAATTTTGAAAAAATGCACCCTGCCGCTCACTGCAAAAGGACAAGTAAACCTCATTGTTACCGAAATGGGGGTAATGGAAATTACACCGCAGGGAATTGTTTTAAAGGAGATTCATCCTGAATTTTCGATAGCGGATGTACAGGCTGCCACCGAAGCAACTTTAATCATCTCGCCGGAATTGAAAACAATGGGAGTATGACCGTTAACTCTTAAATGAGTATCGCATCTGCCACAATCTCCGCTACCGTTTTTATCTGCACGCCCAATTTATAAGTGGCATTGAGTTGCGAGAGTTGGTCTACGCAATTATGACATGGAGTAATCACCACTTGAGCGCCGGTGGCTTTAATTTGGTCAGCTTTCAGTTTACCTGTTTTCAATCTTCTTTCATTATATTCTCCCATGGCTAATTGTCCGCCACCGCCACCACAACAGAACGAGTCAGCGCCGTGCGGATTCATTTCCACAACATTTTCCACACACTGTTTCACAACAAAGCGCAATTCATTCATTAAACCGCCGTTTCGAGAAATATTACAAGGGTCGTGAATGGTATAAATTTTGTTATTTAATGATTTATTAACAGTAATACGACCTTCGCGCAGATAAATTCCCAAAAGTTCAACCAAACTTAGCACTTTAAAATCAAACTTAAATCCTAACCAGTTGGGCGCTTCCCAGCGTACGGCACGCGTTCCGTGCCCGCACTCGCCTAACACTAAAATCTCACTGTTTAACTTTTTCATTTCATCTGTCAAACGTTGCGCAATGGTGCGTGCTTTTTCGTTATCTCCCGAAAAAAAAGCATAATTCGTAATGTCATACATGGCGGTTGAGATGGTCCAACTCTCTTTAGCCGCATAGAAAATTTTTGCAACAGCGCTGATAGAGAGCGGGAAAAACTTCGGCTCTCGCGGATTGAGCGTATAGAGTAGTTTTTTATCGGGCTCATCTAACGGAATTCTTGCATCCTTATCATTCAGTTCGTCTTGCAATTCTTCTTCCATCCATTGAATGGTATCTATAAATTCCGGTGTAGGGATCCCCATATTATTTCCGGTTTCCATGGCAGCATTTACCGTGGCTTGCAGCGATTGCGGAATAGAGTCCAACGCTGCGAGCATCATGCGCCCCGTGCGCACAATAAACGGAATATCTACGCCGATGGAGCAATGTTTTACGCAGCGCCCGCACAGGGTACAAGAACCAAAAAGAGCATCTACCATCTCTTCTACAATATAATCGTTAATTTTGCGTGCATTTACCCAAGAAGGCAACAACTTGCCGAATGTAGTACAATATTTTCTATAGATAGAGGCAACGATATCCACTTTATAAGCCGGCATCATTTTAGGATCATCGGTAACAAGATAGTACATACAACTTGTGCCGCACAAACCGCAATGCACGCAAGCATTCAGGTGGGTAACCAATTTGCTGTCTTTGTTTTGCTTTAAAATAGAAACCGCGTTCTTAATTTTTTCGGGAAGAATTGTTTGCATAAATAAGAGTTTTTTAAATATATTATTTTCTGTATATAATTCTATAAATCATAATTTAAACTTCGGCGGCCATGTCCCTCTTCTGCCATAAAAAAATCCAAGATGATAACGTGCTGCAAAATAATAGACCACGTGTTTTAACTTTCCAAAAGGTAAATACAAAAATAATAATGACGAAATAAAAAAGTAGATGATAATAATTAAATTGTAAAGTTCAAAAGAAAAAAATTTATAAAAAAACTCATGAAAAGAAAATATCGTAAATAATAAGGCAGAAAAAAACTGAAATAAAGTAACCAAAAAGGTAGAGATATAATCATCAAGGTTAGAAATAGGGCGAAGCTTTTTTGAAACTATGCGTTTTATTATCAATCCTGTTCCACAACCTACACTTATCCATAAGTATATGGAAATCAATATAGATAATATAGTATGTTGGATGAAAAAATTCCAAACTGCATTAAAAAATAAAATTATAAAGCCAAATAATGCCATAAAGGAACCTATATGAAAGAGTATCCCGGCAGAATATGTAGGTAAGTGCTTGTAAGCAGATTCTTTCTGGGTTGGCAACATGGCAGTTGTGTTAGCATAGATTATACCCGCACTGATATTTCCTGCTTTTTGAGACAAATCCTTGGGGACACCCAACTTTATAAGATAAAAAAAATGTTTTAAACAAAATCCCAAACAAAATAAAAATGCTATGTAAGAAACGTAAAGAAAATAACTCATAAATAAAAATGATTACTAATTAATTAATTTTGCAAAAATATAGGAAAAAGTAAAATATCTAAAAATTAGCACAAATTTACGGTACTTATAAATATTTACCCTATTTGTGCAAAGAAAATTTGAAAAATACACTTGAGGAAGAATCATCATATTTTGAATTTGATTAAACATAAAATATATGGAACCAAACAAAAACGAAATTTCAATTCCACAAGAGTTAACCTACATTCTTAAAAATGAATCAGAAGCATTAGATTTTTTCCAAAGCCTTTCTGCCGGATATAAGCGTGGCTATTGTGACTGGGTAGGCGGCTCAAAAAATGAAGCCACCAGAAAAGTACGCGCAGAAAAAGCCTTGTTGATGCTGAAGAACAAACAGAAAACGCTGAAAACGGTGTAACCGCACAAAAAAAAATCGTTACCTGCTGATTTGTAACGATTTTTTGTATTCTAAAACAATACTTTGTGCTCCCTCTTGAACTTGAACAACATCCATAAGTTGTTGATTGTTAAAATTTTAAATACCGACAATTATGACCGCACCAATTTTATGGATACTTTCACCATTTCAAACACCGAACTCATCCGCAAGTTTTGCAACGTATTACACTCCGAAATGAAAGAAAAAAAAACAGAACTTGAAATTCAACTACTTACAGCGTAACAATTAACAACAAAGGCGGGGAAAACCTTGCAAGTTAAAGCCCGCCTTTTAAAATCTTAAACTTATCAAACTAAATTAATAAACTTAAAACGTGTAAAAATATGAAAAACATTGATTTAACCAAAAATGATATTGATATTATTATCAACCCCGAAAACGAAAATACAAAAGAAATTTCTAACCGGCAACTGCAATTTAACCGCCTCACACGCGCAAGCGAGACCGCCTGAAAACAGCCCGCTATTTTTCAGATGCTCCGAAAATGGCGGCATTAAATTAGACAACATTTATTTTGAATAACTGCACGCTGCCCAACCGCGCCGAAAAGGTTGTAATCAAATTCATATTTCCTTGTAAAATGGGTTTGATTATAACATTTTGTGGTCGGGCGTGAGGCGGGTAACAGGTTAAATAATCACGTTTTTTTGCAAAAAAACTGAACTAAAAAACTTAAAATCAAAAACTTAATCACTTCAAAAAATATACTAAAATTTTACAAAAAAATACACTACATATATATTATGCCGCAGAGTTATAAATACCCTCCATTTGCTGCCTGTTTGTCTATTTTTCGCGCCGCCCACCCTTGTGGTCGGCGAATCGGTAAAAAACACCGAAAAGGGAAACGCTGTCGTTTTCCACTGTGTTTTGTGGGCAGGCGTCATTCCGTAATGCAGCGTAGCGGAATGAGGAATCGACGCAGCAAGCGAGTGCAAAGTCATGCTTGCATGTACTTTGCCGAGCTGCAATCCTCCGTTTGCGCGAAGGCGTAGATTTTTTGCAAACAGGAAAAAATGTCATTTATACTTCACGGCTGACAAGTCAAATGGGTAAAAGTTACTTTTCAAAAATTAGTCAAATGCCTTTTTATAAGAATATTACAATTCGGAATTGGAATAC
>Ga0209628_10000363_pt1 | contig 27545 bp, 22 predicted proteins | sample TergutCu122P4_FD_187285 | JGI IMG/M metagenome (GOLD analysis project Ga0209628, IMG submission 187285) | Cubitermes ugandensis P4 segment gut microbial communities from Kakamega Forest, Kenya - Cu122 P4 (SPAdes) (version 2) | ecosystem: Host-associated > Arthropoda: Insects > Digestive system...
AATCAGGTCGAAATCTGGTTCGGCATTTTTCAGCGCAAGGCGCTCAAGAACGCAAGCTTTGGCGGCATCGAGCAGTTGTGCCAAGCCATTCATGCTTTTACAGCCGCCTACAACGAAAACGCCGCGCCCTTCGTATGGCGCAAACGAGAGGTGCGTGGCACGCAGCTTCGAAATACTATCGTTAATTTATGCAATTAGACACTAGCCTGCCGCACAGCGTTCCAAAAGCGCAGCAACCCCATCATCGGCGTTGGACGGGAGCACATGCGGCACGGCGGCGAGCACGTCGCGGTGGGCGTTGGCGACGGCGAAGGCGCGGCCCGCCCAGGCCAGCATCGGCAGGTCGTTGGGGGCATCGCCAACGGCCCATACTTGCTCCGCACTGATGCCGCGCGCGGTGGCCCAGGCGGCCAAGGTACTGGCCTTGGTTACGCCGGGCGCGGCGATTTCGCCCAGCCCATCAATGCCGGATGACGTGGCGGTGGCCAGGGTGCCGACCGCTTCGGCGATACGGGCGGCAAATTCGTCCGGGCGTTGCACAGCCCACGTCTGGCCGGTACGCACCAGCAGTTTCAGTGTCGTGGCGGGCAGCACGTCTTCGATCCGGTCGGCGGCTGGACTGCCAGGCGGTGCCGGGTAGGGGCTGATGGATGAGTAGCCGTGCTCGCGGGCGAAGCCGGCGGCGCTCTCGGTTGCAAACCGCGCCGCCGGGCCGAGGCTGGCGCGCAGCCGTGCTACCAGCGTCGTCACCGCCGGGGCAGTCAGGCCGCGCTGTTCCAGCACGGTCAGCGTTGCCATGTCGATTACCGAGGCGCCGTTGGCGCAGATCGCCGTGCCGTGCGCGCCAGCAGCCAGATGGATCAGGGGCGCCAGCCAGCGGTGCGGACGGGCGGTGACAAACACGATCTCTGTTCCAGCCGCCCGCGCCGCGGCCAGCGCCGCTTCAGTACGCGGCGATACGGAACCATCGGGCCGCAGCAAGGTGCCGTCCAGGTCGGTGGCCAGCAGGCGCGGGGCGCCGTGCGGGATGGCAAAGGCTTGCATCTCAATCCGGGATCAGGCGCTTGCCCATGCTGACCACATCATCAACGCCGTAGCCAAGCTTGTTGTAGAAGGCGATGGCAACTTTATTTGTGGAACGGACTTGAAGATTGATCTTGGGGCAGCCGCGTTGCAGCAGCAGGCGCTCTCCCTCTTGCATGATCATGCGACCATAGTCCAAACCGCGCCGCGACGGCAAAACGCCCAAGAAGTTGACCCATCCGCGATGGCCGTCGAATCCGAACATTGCGGTTGCCACGATTTGGGCATGGTCTTCGCCGACAAGAAACAGCTCCGGCTGTTGCGTGAGCTTGCGCGCGATGTCTTTCTTCGGGTCGTTCCAGGGGCGGGTCAGGCCGCACTCGGTCCACAGGGCGATGACCGCTGCTTCGTCACGGGGTTGGTATGGACGGATATTCATGGTGAAATGTGATGATGGCCTGATCTGGGTAGGCTTATCGAGCATCTCAATTTGCCCCTTCGAACGGTTGGAAGACGCTGTGAAGCCGAACACCCTCTCGACGCAAGGTTTCCTCGGCGTCTGGATTGCCGCGCCAGATGGCACAGATAACGTCGGTTACTTTTGCTCCGATCTTGCGTAGATCGGTTGCACTTTGCAGGATTTGGCCCCCAGTGGTACTGACGTCTTCGATGAGGCAGACGTTGCGGCCCGCGACCTCGGCGCCTTCGGCGAGACGGCAGGTACCGTACGTCTTCGCCTGCTTACGAATAAAGGCAGTAGGGTGGCGCGTACGCATGGATATGGCGACAGCCAGAGGTACGCCTCCAAGCTCCAAACCTCCAAGAATTTCGGCTTGCGACGGCACTAATTCCGCCATGCGAGTCGCAAGCGCCTCGAGTAATTCCGGACGGCTCTCGAACTGGTACTTGTCGAAATAGGTTGTCGACGTAAGACCAGAGCGGAGTTTGAATTTTCCTCGGAGTTCAGATGCGGCACGGATCTGATTCCATAGAGCACTATCGCTCATTATTGGCTCCAATCGTGATGGGTTGAATTGTGGTCCATTGGTCGCAGGAGCAGATTGGGTCGTAGGCTGGGTCGAGACCCAGCATCTCTGGGTTTGCGCAAAGCTGGGTCTGGCGATCTAGCCTACGAGCTTGGATTCTGCGACTACGCTTCGCTTCGCGCAGAATGACGCGGGAATGGTGTGGCATAAACGGAAAATGCTTAGCCGTCAAACCGCGCGATGACGTAGGCGTAGTCCCCATCTTGCGAGGCATAGCGGGCTTTGATCGAGGCGAAAGCGCCGTTGTGCAGATCGGCGATCAACCGGGCCAGTCCGTCCTGAAGCTCATCGGGTGAGGCCAGGTTGGCGAAGGAGCTGATGTTGGCGCGCAGGGTCGAGTCCAAGTACAACTGGGGGCGTTCCTTTCCGGAGTAAAGGAACAGGTCGCTGAGTTCGTTTGTCACGAAGAACGGGGATACCGTGACCGACTGAAACCCCGCCGCCGACAAGGCCACGCGAATTCTTGATTCGGATGGCATCTTTTCGATGGAGCGGGCCATCATCTCCGGGAAGTAATGACAGAGCCAGTAGTGCCGCATTTGATCCGCCAAGCCTGTGAAGATGACGAAAGATCCGCGGCGGAGTGTCCGGCGGACTTCCGCGAATGGAGATTCGAGGCTGGCGAAGTGGTGGATGGCGAGGGTGCAGATGGCGCCATCGAAAGTAGCGCAGGGAAAGGGGAGCAGGTCCGCGCTTGACTGGATCCAGGAGATGGAACCGGATTTGCCGCGCGCCTGAGCGAGCATGACCCCGGATACGTCAATGGCGCTCCATGCGCCGCCCAGCGCGCTGAGGGCGGTCGTGTAGTTGCCGGTTCCACATGCCACGTCAAGGTAGCTGCCTGACGGGGTAAGACGCAGTTCATCGGCAAGCCTGCGCGTGATGGCCGGATCAGCCCGCCGGGATCGCACGTAGGTTGTGCCGATAGCGTCATAGAGTACAGGCTGGCTAATGGCCATGATCGACGGCTGGAAACTGTCAGAAGCCATCCGCCCGATGGACGGGTCAGGGCTAGGCGACGACATATTCGAGCGCCCAGAAATATGGCCACTCATGAAAGCGAACGTCTTTTGCGATGCGAGCTACTGTCTGCTGCAGTTCAAGCTTCGATGGGAAGTTTTTCAAGACACGGTGCGTTGATCCGTCGTCGAGTTTACGTATCTGATACGTGTTGCCTTCACCATCTTGTTCGGCAATGGCATGGTTGCTTCCGTTGACAAAACGATTGTCGAGCAGCACCACCTTGGCGCCGGGCGTCAATGCCGCATGAAAGCCTTGCAGGAAGCCCTCCACGCGCGCTCGTGGAATATGGGAGAACCAAAAGCCCGCGAAACCCGCCTCGTATCCGCGAGCGCTTTCGGGCAAGTCGTAGGCGTCGCCCACGGCAAACGCCACGTGGCTGGCGGCAATTCGCGCTTTGGCGATGTGCAGGGTTTCAATGGACGAGTCGATGGCGAAAATTTTCTTGGCAGCCGGCGCAAGAAACTGCGTCCAGTAGCCGGTGCCGCAGGCAACTTCAAGAATGGATTTGCCGCTGAAAACCGTTGGGAGCCACCGTTCGATTGCACGCAAGTCGTCTTGGCGCTCTGGTTTCAGGTAGACGCGGTCGTATTCCGGCGCTCTGGCGGCGTAGTACTCTTGCAAGGAGGTCGTAGTCATTCAAGGGAATTGTTTAGATCGTAGGCTGGAATGAAGCGTAGCGTAATTCCAGTAACCCTGCACGCGCAACCTCTTCAAGCCCCGTCTTGGCGCCTCGCCGCTTGCGCTCAAGTAGTGTTTGCGCAGGCAGACGTGAAAAAACCGCCCGGAGGCGGTTTTTTCGTCCCAAGCAGAAGTCAACTCAATGACGCCACAAGGGAGGAGTGGTACTTTGATTGTGCCGCAGATAGCCTGCCACCGCTAGCTACAACAATTCATATTCAAGCAACCAGAAGTTTTGCAGGTTTCGGAAAACCGGGGTGACGCAGACGCCATCGATCAATTGCAAAAGTTCTGCTTCCGTCGGGAAGTTTTTCAGCACCCGGTGCGTTGATCCATCGCGCAGTTGCCGCAACTGATATGTGTTGCCTTCAGGGTCGGTTTCGACTATGGGAAAGTCGTCAAGTTGAACCTTGTTGTTGTCCATGATAAGGACGCGCGAACCCGGACCGAGCCGTGCATGCAAGCCGGCCAAAAAGCTCATTCGGGCAGCCATCGGAACATGGGAAAACCAAAGCCCCGCAAAAGCGCCCGTGAACCGGCCCAGACTATCCGGCAGTGCGTAGGCGTCCAATTGCCGGAATTCGACCTTTTCCGTGTTGGGCCGCAGCCGGGCAAATTCGAGAGGTTCCGCGGTCAGATCGGTGGCAACCATGCGCGACGCGGCGGGGGCGATGTATTGGGTCCAGTAGCCGGTGCCGCAGGCCACCTCAAGCACATCTCTGCCGCGCAGCCGCCGTGGGAGAAACTCGGAAAGAAAGGCAATGTCTTCTTGCCGCTCGGGTTTCAGGTAAACCGCATCGTAGTACGGCGCCCTCAGTGCGTAGTACGCCTGCATCTCACTTGAGGATTTTTGGGTCATTGCTGATTGAACCTTTTGCAATTGGGAACAGGGGCGACCGGTCGGTCGCCCCTACGGTGAAACCGGCGCCGCGCACGCGGGCCGGTTCCGAGGCGCAAAATACCACAGGCTTAATACCCGCGCAGCCGCGCCAGCCGGTTGGCGTGAAAGTCGGCATCGCCCCACAGCTCTTGCAGCGCGCGGGCGCGCTTCATGTAAAAGCCGGCGTCGAACTCGTCGGTCATACCCATGCCGCCGTGCATTTGCACGCCTTCTTGCACCGCCAGGGTGGCGGTGCTGCCGGCGCGCGACTTGGCGATCGATGCGGCGGCGGCGGCTTTTTGGCTGCCTGCGGCCAGCGCTTGCTGTGCGTTGATTACCGCGGCGCGCGTGATCGCCAGGTCGGTGTACAGCGTGGCGGCGCGGTGTTGCAGCGCCTGGAAGGAGCCGATGATGCGGTCAAACTGTTTGCGCTCGCGCAGGTAAGCAGCGGTGCGGTCAAAGATTGATTCGGCCAGGCCAAGCAGCTCGGCGGCGGCGGCCACGCGGCCGGCGTCCAGCGTGGCCTCGATGGCGGGCGCGGCGCCGTGCAGTGTGCCCATGAGTGCGCCGGCAGGCAGCGTGACGGCTTTGAACGTCAGCCGCGCGGTTGGGCGTGAATCGACCATCGCCACGCGCTCGATGGCAAGGCCAGCGGTTTTGGCGGGCACGATGAACAGGCTCAAGCCTTGCGCGGTGGCGCTGGCCGCCTGGGTGCGGGCCACGGCGATAAAGGCGTCGGCTGCATGACCATCGACCACGAAGCACTTGTTGCCATCAAGCTGCCAGCCATTGCCGGTTTGTTTGGCGGCCAGTTCGATGTGCGATGGCGTGTGTTTGGTGCGCTCGTCAATGGCCAGGGTGACAATGCTTTTGCCCGCCGCGATGGCAGGCAGCCATTGGCTTTGTTGCGCCGCGCTGCCAGCTTGCATCAGTGCGGTGGCCGATACGATGGCGCTGGCCAGAAAGGGCGAGGCCGTGAGGTTGCGGCCGATTTCTTCCATGATGATGCCAGCTTCCACGTGGCCCAGGCCGATGCCGCCCTGGGCTTCGGGGATGAGCACGCCGGTAAAGCCTTGATCGGCAAACTTTGCCCACAGATCACGGCTGAAGCCGTCCTGGTTGTTGGCGTTGCGCAACTGGCGCAGTTGGGTGATGGGGCCGTTGGCGGCGATGAATGAGCGCGCGGCATCGCGCATCGCGGATTGGTCTTCGGTAAGAACGAGAGGCATTGCTGCTCCTTGCAATTGCAGTGTGTTCAAAAAAGGTGAATTGGTGCGGATGACAAATGTGTTCCATCAAGCGTCCGGCAATCCCAGAATGCGCTTGGAGATCACGTTCAGTTGCACCTCGGTCGTACCGCCTTCGATGGAGTTGCCCTTGGTGCGCAGCCAGGCGCTGGCGTTGGCACCGTGGCGCGAACGCTCGCTTTCCCACTCCAGCGCATCGCTGCCGCCAATGGACATCAGCAGCTCCCAGCGCCGCTTGTTCAGCTCAGTGCCGTAGAACTTGAGCACCGAGGAGAAGGCCGGGTGTACACCCTTGTCGCTGCCCGCGGTGTTGCGGGCCAGATCGCCCACGCGGGCCATCAGCAGGCGCAAGGCTGCCTCATCGACTTCAAACTGGGCAATCCTGGCGCGCAGCACGGGTTCGGCGATGCGGCCCTGACTGTCCACGCCAATGGACTCCTTGGCCATTTCGCCGAGCGGGCGGGCCTCGCTGCGGTCGCCCGTGCCGCCGATCATGTTGCGCTCGTGCGTGAGCAGGTATTTGGCAACCGTCCAGCCGGCGTTCAGCTGACCAACCAGGTTTTTCTTTTCGGCGCGTGCGTTGTCAAAGAAAGTTTCGCAAAACGGCGACTTGCCGGAGATGAGCAAGATCGGCTTGGTTTTGACGCCCGGCTGCTCCATGTCAAACAGCACAAAGCTGATGCCGGTGTGCTTTTTGGCCTTGGGGTCGGTGCGCACCAGACAGAAAATCCAGTCGGCCTCGTCGGCGTAGGAAGTCCAGATTTTCTGACCATTGATGATGAAATGATCGCCTTTGTCCTCGGCCCTGGTTTGCAGCGATGCCAGGTCTGATCCGGCGCCAGGCTCCGAATAGCCCTGGCACCAGCGGATTTCACCGCGTGCGATGGGGGGCAGGTGTTCAAGTTTTTGCTCGTGGGTGCCAAATTCCAGCAAGGCCGGGCCAAGCATCCAGATGCCAAAGCTTTGCACCGGCGTGCGGCAGCCCAGCGCGCGCATTTCTTCGGCCAGCACCTTGGCTTGCGCGGATGTCAGGCCGCCACCGCCATATTCCTTGGGCCAGGTAGGCACCGTCCAGCCTTTGGCGGCCATGACATCGAGCCATTGCTTTTGGGCCGGAGACTTGAATTTGAATTTGCGGCCACCCCAGACCACATCGCCTTCGCTGCGGGCGGGCGTGCGCATTTCGGGCGGGCAGTTGGCTTCAAGCCAGGCGCGGGTTTCGGCGCGGAAGGTTTCGAGATCAGACATAAACAAACAACCTTTGCAAAAATGAACAGGAAAAGGCGATCAGCTTGTCGAGCCGCCATCGACGATGATGGTTTGCCCGGTGATAAACGAAGCCGCCGGAGACGCCAGGAACACCGCCGCACCGGCAATATCGTCCGGCTCGCCAATGCGGCGCAGGGGGGAGACCTGCTCGGCGCGTTGCAGCGCGGCCGGGTTGTCCCAAAGGGCGCGGGCAAAATCGGTCTTGACAATGCCCGGCGCGATGCAGTTGACACGAATGCCTTTAGGCCCGTTTTCAACCGCCAGATTGCGCGCCAGCAAAAAGTCCGCCGCCTTGGAGATGTTGTACGTTCCAATCGTGGTGGAGCCGCGCAGGCCGCCAATCGACGAGATGATGATGACGCAGCCGCTCTTGCGCTCGATCATCTGCGGCAGCGCGAACTGGATGAGCCAGTGGTTGGAGATGATGTTGTTTTCCAAAACCTTGCGGAACTGATCATCGGAGATACCGCTCATCGGGCCGTAGTAGGGGTTGGTGGCGGCGTTGCACACCACGATGTCCACCTTGCCCAATTGGCGGGTGGTTTCTTCCACCAGGTGTTTCAAGTCGTCCTTGGACGAGATATTGGCGGGGATCGAAATGGCCGCGCCCTTGCCGTGCGCGGCGTTGATCTCATCGCGCGCCTGGGCGCATGGTTCGGCCTTGCGTGACGAGATCACGACCTTGGCGCCTTGCTCGGCCATGCGCGCGGCGATGGCGCGCCCAATACCGCGCGAAGAGCCGGTGATGATGGCAACCTTGCCGGCCAGTGAAAACAGTGACATGGTTATCTATCTCCTCTAAAAGTGGTGGTGCGAAAAAAACCAGCGGCATCCGCCCGGCACTGGGCGGACACGGGCAAAATATCTATTCTTCCACACGTTCGGCTGCAAGCTGGCGGCGCGGCTCTTGCAGCCGCAACACCGTCAGCACCGCGATGACCTTGAAGCCGACCGCGAGCCAAAAGACGTAAACATAGTCCAGTTGCGTGGCGATCAGGCCGCCCAGCAGGGGGCCAACCACCATCATGACGTGCGATGCGGTGTCTGATACGGCGATCAGCATGGGCAGCTCGTGCGGCTCGCCAAATTCCAGCACAAAGTTTTGCGACGCCACCTGATAGCCGGCCAGGCCAGACCCCAGGCCGCAAAACGCAAGCAGAAACAGCGGCACGCTGGAGCCAAAGATCAGCAAGACCGTTGACAGGCACCACAGCCCAACGCTGAGCAAGAACACCATCCGGTAGCCTTTGGCATCGGCGATCTTTCCCCAGACCAGATTGCTGATGGTTTGCGGCAGCAAAAACGCGAGCGAAAAGTAACCCAGCATCGCCGCCGCATCGCCGGTCAAACCGCCAATGTATTTGCCAACGTGCAGGATGTAGAAGGGAACCGCCGCGGTACCCAATGCGCCCAGGCCGCGCGCAAAGAAAAGCCGCCGGTAATTCGGGTCCCCGCGCAACATGGCCGGAATGTCGGCCAGGCGGTCGCGCAGGCGCGATTTTTGCGCGCGCACCGACAGCGATTTAGGCTCGCGCACAAAGGTCAGCGCGGTGATGCCAATGCTGGTCAGGATGAACGACAGCATGAAGGTCGATGCATAGCCGTTGCCAAATGCGTTCATCCCCACCAGATAGCGCCCGCCCAGATAGGCCACGCCCGAGGCGATCAGCCCGCCAAAGAAATTGCGCAAGCCAACCAGCTTGCCGCGTTTGTTGGTGGGAATGATCTTGGACATCAGGAAGTTGAACGCAACCCCCTGCATCCCGCTGAAAAAACCAAACAGCATGAGGAAAGTACATGCCGTTGCCAGCGCCAAATTGCCAGACAGAAGAAAAGCGCTCACGGCCAGGCCAAAAATTTGCAGCCGCACCAGCCAGCCAACGCCAACCACCATCTTCATCACATGGTCGCGGTGCTCGATAAGCGTGGCGCCCCAGATGGAAGACAGCGCCATGCCGACAAACTGCGCGCCCAGCGCAAAGCCAACCGCCACCTTGGATTCAGACAGGGAAAACACATACGCCGGCACAAACGTCGGCGCGTACATCAGGCGAAAGCCGGTCAACCCAAGCATGCCATGCATGAGGTTGGCCATGAAATTGCGCGGCAGATCACGCTCTACCTGCGTGTGATACTCCTGCGCTTCCTGGCTGGTGATGCCGCCTTCTTCCGGTTTGCTCATGGCTGATCGTGTGCGAGTTGTTGCGCGGCAAGCCGCATACGTTTCAGGGCCGGCATCAGCGCCGCATGAGCGGGCATGAACTTATTCTTCCGCTTCCATGCGTTTGACTTCAGCCCGGCGGCGCGGCTCTTGCAGCCGCATGACAATCAGCACCGCGATGAACTTGAATCCGACCGCGAGCCAAAAAACATAAACATAGTCCAGTTGCGTGGCGATCAATCCGCCCAGCAGCGGGCCAATCACCATCATGGTGTGCGATGCGGTGTCTGATACGGCGATCAGCATGGGCAGCTCGTGCGGCTCGCCAAATTCCAGCACAAAGTTTTGCGACGCCACCTGATAGCCGGCCAAACCCGACCCCAGGCCGCAAAACGCGACCAAAAACAGCGGCATGGTGGTGCTAAAGATCAGCAAAATCGTCGATAAACACCACAGCCCGACGCTGAACAAAAAGACATTGCGGTAGCCACTGCGGTCGGCGATTTTTCCCCAGATCAGGTTGCTGATGGTTTGCGGCAGCAAAAACGCGAGCGAAAAGTAGCCCAGCACCGCGGCCGAGTCGCCTGACAAACCGCCGATGTGTTTACCGACGTGCAGGATGTAGAAGGGAACCGCCGCGGTGCCCAATGCGCCCAGGCCGCGCGCGAAGAAAAGCCGCCGGTAATTCGGGTCCGCGCGCAGCATGGTGGGAATGTCGCCCAGACGGTCGCGCAAGCGCGCTGGCTTGGCGCGCATCGACAGCGACTTTGGTTCGCGCACCAGGGCCAGCGCGGTGATGCCAAGGCTGGTCAGGGCAAACGAAAGCATGAAGGTCCAAGCATAGCCGTGACCGCCAAAATTCTTGCCGACCAGATACAGCCCGCCCAGATAGGCCACGCCCGAGGCGATCAGCCCGCCAAAGAAATTGCGCAAACCAACCAGCTTGCCGCGCTGATTGACGGGGATGATCTTGGACATCAGGAAGTTGAACGCAACCCCCTGCATGCCGCTGAAAAAGCCAAACAGCATGAGGAAGGTGCACGCCGTCACCAGCGCCAGATGGCCCGACAGGAAAAAGGCGCTTATGGCCAGGCCCAGGATTTGCACCCGCATCATCCAGCCCACGCCAACCACCATCCGCATGACGTGGTTGCGGTGCTCGATCAGCGTGGCGCTCCAGATGGATGACATCGCCATGCCGACGAACTGCGCGCCAAGGGCAAAGCCAACCGCCACCTTGGAGCCGGACAGCGAAAACACGTAGGCCGGCACGAATGTCGGCGCATTCATCAGGCGAAAGCCGGTCTGCCCAAGCATTCCGTGCGCCAGACTGGCCAGGAAATTGCGCGACAGGTTTTGCTCTACCTGCGCGTGGTATTCCTCCTGGTTGGGGCTGGCGGCGCCTTCCTCTGGTTTGCTCATGGCTTGCCGTGTGTTTGTGATGGCGTGGCAAACCTCATGCAAGCGTCGATGGGGTTGGGCGAGTCACAGGAAAGCGCCTCGCGCACGGCCAGCACCCAGGGCGGCAGCTCCTTGGTGCAAATGGCGATGGGCGGGTGGGGCAGCGTGCTTTGCTGGGATGCCAGCAGCGCGAAGTGCACGGCGTACTCGGGCGGGCGGGCCTCGGTGGCCAGCTCGGCGATGGCAAATGGATCAGGCGGCGCCGGGATCGTGGTATCGACAGCCGGGATGTAGGGAGAAGACGATGCGCTGGTGCCAGCCAAACCGGGGCCATCCAGCAAAACCGCGCCACGCACCAGGTTTGGGCGGCCACCGGCGATGAGCAAGGCCACGTAAGCGCCCAGACCGCGCCCGCTAATGGTGGCCGGGCCGATATGCGCCAGCGCGATATCGGCATCGCCCATGAGAATTTCGCTGCTGTAGCCGCCGCCGGGGGGAATGGTGGACATCCCGTGGCCGGTGAAGTCCAGCGCATAGACCGGGCCGGGCCAAAACGAAAAGGATGACGGGTGATGCGAGCTGGATGACTCGCCCAGCCCATGCAGCAGCAGCAATGGGTGAGAGGCGTTGTTGCTGCCGGCCTTTTGCAACTGGTGCAACGCCAGGCGGATACGTCCGTGCTGAAGGTATTCGGTCATGAGCGCAGAAAGTCAATGACGAGTTTGGCCGTTTCATGCGGCCGCTCGATGTGGATGAAGTGGCCCGTGTCGGCCATGGCAATCGCCTGCGCCGATGGGGGCAGATAAGGTTGAATGTCTTCCAGCGTGCAATCCCATCCCATGGGTTCATCGATGGTGCTGAACATGGCAATCAGCGGGATGGGAAAGCCGGGCAGCCGGTCGGTCATCCAGCGCGAGCGCATGGCGCCAAAGCCGCCGGGCCGGATGGCGGGGTCGAGCTTCCAGCGCCAGCCATCGTCGCTTTGCTGGCCGCCCACGGTTACCAGATAGCAAAGCCATTCGTAACTGAGTCTGGGGTTCATCTTCGCCCGGCGGGTGGCCAAATCCTGCAGGGCGCCGGGCTTGCGGGCCGCCGAGGCGGCGGTGTGGCGGTGCCCCAGCCAGCCGGAGATGATTTGCGGTGACATGTGGCGCCGCTCGTGCATGGCCGAATCGGGGTGCGGGCTGCGAAACGGCATCCCGTCGATGCAGGCAAAGTGCGTGAAGCGATGGGGCAGGGCTTCGGCCGCGTGGATCAGCAGCGACCCGCCCTTGCTGTGGCCGATGACCGGAATCGGCTTGGTCGAAATGAAATCGGCCACGCACAACAGGTCGCGCTCGTCGGCCACCCAGCCGTACAGCGGCGCGTGGGATGAATTGCCATGACCGCGCTGGTCGTAGGAGACGACGCGAAAGCCGGCATCGGCCAGCAGCGGCGCAAAAACATCAAAGGTACGGGCGAAATCCAGCGCGCCATGCACCAGCATGACCGGCGGCGCATTTGCATCGCCCCATTCATAGGTTGCCAGGTGCACCCCGTAGGCGTTGACTATTCCTTGCCGGTCGGGTGCGCGCGCGCCTGGAAAGACGCGATAAGCATCGTCATCTGGCTGGGGCGCGTTGGCGGCTTGGGGCGTTGCGCCCGTTGCCTTGGTGCTCGTCATCTTGTCTCCTTTCATGGCTGGCGGAGTGTTCTTGCTGAAAAAAAGAAATGTCGGTATGGGATGCGCGCTGCTTCATGCTGGCCGCGCGCTTTGTTTTTGGTGTGTTGCTGCTCTCTCTTGCCTGGCTTTGGTACCGTCAATCTTGCGCCGGGCGTGCAAGAATATTGCTGATGGCCGGGACGCTCAAACCGCGCCTGCCGTGGCAACCGCGCCGCCCAAGAAGCCTGCGGCGGCTGCCCGTTGGCCGTGAGTAGGTGTTGACCATGGTTGAGTGAGCAATTTAGTGTTTATAGTATGACACACGGCTGGCTAAGGCCGGGCCGTGGCAGGCCCGAACCGGAGCGCCGCATGCCACCTCGGGTGGCCGCAAGCGGCGCTTGCCGGTTTGGCTGCCGCCGAAGATCACGGCGGCACGGCTGGCGCAGGCGCCACCGGTTGAGTCTACAGCGGTTTGCCGCCGCGGCGACTAGGGGTTAACCATTATTGACATGCGCATTTTGGTCGTTTAGTGTTGATGGTATGCTCACGCATGTTTTTGTACGGTGCCTTTTGCGCGGGAGTTCCCGGGCGGCGGCACAGCTTCTAAAATCCGGCGCAGGAGACGCAAGGTGATAGTTTTCATTGACCAGTGGTTCGCCACGACGCGAGCGGTCTTTGCCCGCCGCGGTGGCGGTTTGTGGAGGAGATGCTGATGCAGGCCTATATCCTGCGAAGACTGTTGGCGCTGGTGCCGACACTGCTCATCGCCAGCATCATCGTGTTCGTCATCGTGCGCATGGTTCCGGGCGACGTGGTGGACCTGATGCTCAGCCAGAACGACTCCGGGCAGATGAGCCGCGAGCAGCTTCTGGAAACCCTGGGGCTGGACAAACCCATATGGCAGCAGTACATCAAGTGGATTTCCGCGCTGGTGTTTCATGGCGATCTGGGTAACTCGCTGTGGCAAAACGAGTCGGTCATGCACATGATCGCCACGCGCTTGCCGGTGACGTTCGAGCTTGGCTTGCTGTCCATGATCATCGCCCTGACGGTTGCCATTCCGGTCGGCGTGTATTCGGCGGTCAAACAGGATACGGCGGGTGACTACATCACGCGCTCGTTTTCGCTGCTGATGCTGGCCATACCAGGTTTTTGGGTCGGCACCATGGTCACGGTGTTCCCCTCGATCTGGTGGGGGTGGTCGCCCGAAATTCGCTTTGTGTCCCTGGCTGAAAACCCGGTGCAAAACCTCAAGCAGATGATCGTCCCGGCGATCATCCTGGGGCTGTCGCTGTCGGCCATCACCATGCGCATGACCCGCACCATGATGCTGGAAGTCTTGCGCCAGGACTACATCCGCACCGCGCGCGCCAAGGGCTTGCCGGAGCTGCTGATCCTGACGCGCCACGCCATCCGCAACGCGCTTATTCCCGTGATCACGCTGATCGGCAGCCAGGCGCCGATCCTCATCGGCGGCACGGTAATCATGGAGCAAATTTTTGTTTTGCCCGGCATGGGTTTGATGCTGCTGGACGCCGTGAACCAACGCGACTATCCGGTGGTTACTGGCATGTTCTTTATCGTGGGCTTGAGCGTGATGCTGATCAATCTGGTGGTTGACCTCAGCTACGGTTTGCTCGATCCCAAGGTTCGCCACCGCTGATAGTGAAGACGGACACCCAAAATGGATTCCCAAACTAACGCCGTGGCGGCACGCCGCCCTTCCGCCTTTTGGCGCGTGGTTCGCAAACTGTTCCGCGAAAAACGTCTGGGCGCTGCCGGCGCCATCGTCGCGGTGCTGCTGCTGTTTGTTGGCATTTTTGCCAATGTGCTGGCGCCATATGGCATGAACGAGGTCAATATGTCGGTGCGGCTGCAACCGCCTTCGTGGGCGCACCCGTTCGGCACCGATAACCTGGGCCGCGACATGCTCTCGCGCTGCATCTACGGAGCGCAAATTTCGGTCATCATCGGCCTGGCGGTGGCTTTCATCGCCTCGGTGATCTCGGCGATCATCGGCATCGTCTCCGGCTACTTCGGCGGCAAGGTCGATCTGGTGATCCAGCGCTTTGTCGATGCCTGGATGAGCTTTCCAGGCCTGGTCGTGCTGATCGTGGTGGCCTCGGTTTTTGGCTCCGGGCTGTTGCAGATCATCATCACGCTGGGCTTGCTGATGGGCATCGGCGGATCGCGCATCGTGCGCAGCGCCGTGGTATCGGTGCGCGAGCACATGTACATCCATGCGGCCAAGTCGATCGGCGTTTCATCGTTTCGCATCCTGTGGCGGCACGTGCTGCCCAACGTCATTCCGCCGCTGATCGTGCTGTTTACCGCCAGCGTTGGCTCGGCCATTCTGGCTGAATCCGGGCTGTCGTTCCTTGGCCTGGGCGTTCCGCCGCCAGCTCCCACCTGGGGCGGCATGTTGTCTGGCAATGGCCGCACTTTCATGCTGCAAGGCCCCTGGCTGGCGCTGGCTCCTGGCATCTGCCTGACGCTGGTGGTGTACGCCACCAACGTGTTTGGCGATGCCTTGCGCGACATCCTCGATCCGCGCATGAGCGGTTCCCGATAAATCCAATTGTTTGTTACTGAAAGATGAAATTGACCATGATCGCAACCCTGGCACGCTGGAGCATGGGCGTGGCGCTGGGCGTCGCGGCCGCTGGCGGCGTGGCGCAGGCGGAAGCGCCCAAGTACGGCGGAACGCTGGAAGTTACCGCCTCCGGCGCCAGCGTGGCCACCCTGTCGTGGGACTTGGCCGACTGGCAGGCCACGCTGCAAACGCGCGATACGGGTCAGTTCTACGAGCAGCTCTTCGCGGTGGATCTGACCAAGGCCAAGAGTCGTGGCGGCAAATATTCATTTACCGTCAGCGGCTGGCAGCCCACCGACGCCGTGCGCGGCGAACTGGCTGAAAGCTGGTCCTGGCCCAGCCCGCTGGTGCTGGAAGTCAAGCTGCGCAAGGGCATCAAATTCCCGGCCAAAAAGGGCGTGATGGCCGAGCGCGAATTCGTGGCCGATGACGTGGTGTTCAGCTACAACCGCATGAACGCCAGCCCCAAGCGCACCCCTGGCTACTTTGACCATATCGACAAGGTCGAGGCCAAGGACAAGCACACCGTGGTCTTCACGTTCAACAAGTTCATTGCCGATTGGGACTACCGGTTCGGCAACGGTTTCTTCTCCGGCATCATGCCCAAGGAAGTGGCCGACGCGGGCGCTGGCAACTGGAAGAACGTCAATGGCACCGGGCCTTTCATGCTGACCAACGTGGCCCAGGGCAGCTCGCTGACGTTCTCCAAAAACCCCATTTACTGGGACAAGGACGTAATCGATGGCAAGGAATATCAATTGCCTTTTGCCGATCGGGTCGTGCACCGCGTCATCAAGGATGTGACCACCCAGCAATCGGCCTTGCGCACCGGCAAGATCGACATCCTGTACGGCATCTCCTGGGATGCCGCCAGAGAGTTGAAGAAGTCCACGCCTGATCTCAAGTGGAGCCGCTTCCTGACGCCCGCCGCCAACAGGATCGCCTTGCGCATGGACACCAAGCCGTTTACCGACGTGCGCGTGCGCCGCGCGCTGAACATGGCGGTGAACAAGCAGGAAATCATCGACAAGTTCTACAGCGGGGATGCGGAGATGTTCGCCTTCCCGATGTCGCCTGAGTACGTGGGCTATCACAAGCCTTTGAGAGAGCAGCCGGAGTCGGTGCAAGAACTGTTCAAGTACGACCCGGAAAAGGCCAAAAAGCTGCTGGCCGAGGCCGGTTATGCCAACGGCTTTTCCTTCAAGGTGCAGGTCTGCTCCTGTACCGCCGACATGATGGAATTGATGCCGCTGATAGCCGCCTATCTGGAGGCAGTGAACGTGAAGATGGAAATTGTGCCCATGGAGTACGGCGCGCACCTGTCGGTGATGACCAGCCACACCAACGCCGCTGGTTACCTGACCAACATTCCGGACATCAACCCGACGACATCGCTGCGCATCAACTTTGGCAAGGGTCAGGTCTATAACGCGCCCATGATGGACGATCCCAAGCTGGATGCGCGCGTGGCCGAGGCCAATGGCGAGCGCGACGAAGCCAGGCGCAAGCAGATCCTGCAAGAGATGACCACCCATGTGCTGGATCAGGCTCCGGCCATCTGGCTGCCGGCTCCCTACATCCATACCGCCTGGTGGCCGTGGGTGAAGAACTTCGGCGGCGAGCTGTACGTGGGCGCCGGCCGTTTTGCCCCGATCCATGCGCGGATCTGGATCGATCAGGATCTGAAGAAAAAGATGGGTTACTAAAGCCTGCGCGCGGTTGAGAAGCCTTTTTACAAGTTTGTTTTTTTTGACGCAACCTCTCCTGGGAAACAAAACATGAAATCGACCCTGATTGCAGCCCTGGCACGGTGGAGTGCTGGCATGGCGCTAAGCGCCGTGGCAGTTGGCGCCTTGGCTCAGGCAGAACCACCCAAGTACGGCGGCACGCTGAACGTGGCGATGCCTGGTACCGGCGTGACCACCTTGTCGTGGGATCTGGCCGACTGGCAGGCCACGCTGCAAACGCGCGATACCGGCCAGTTTTACGAACAGCTCTTCGCGGTGGACGTAAACAAGGCCAAGAGCCACGGCGGCCCATATTCGTTTACCTACACTGGCTGGCAGCCGACCGATGCCATGAGCGGCGAGCTGGCCGAAAGCTGGAGCTGGACCAGCCCGCTGGTGCTGGAAGTCAAGCTGCGCAAGGGCATCAAGTTCCCGGCCAAGCAGGGCGTGATGCCCGAGCGCGAGTTCATCGCCGATGACGTGGTGTACCACTTCAACCGCATGAACACCAGCCCCAAGCGCACACAGGGCTACTACGACCACATTGACAAGGTCGAGGCCAAGGACAAACACACCGTGGTCTTCAAATTCAACAAGTTCATTGCCGACTGGGACTATCGCTTTGGCAATGGGTGGTTTTCCGGCATTCAGCCCAAGGAAGTGGTTGACGCGGGCGCTGGCAACTGGAAAAACGCCAACGGCACCGGACCGTTCATGCTGACCAACGTGGTCATGGGCAGCGCGCTGACGTTTACCAAAAACCCGGTCTATTGGGGCAAGGAAGTGATCGGCGGCAAGGAATACCAGTTGCCTTACGTCGATCAGATCGTGCACCGCGTCCTCAAGGACGAAGCTACCCAGAAAGCCGCCTTGCGCACCGGCAAGATCGACATTTTGTCGGCGGTAAGCTGGGAATCGGCCAATGAATTGAAAAAGACCACGCCCCAACTCAAGTGGAACCGCTATCTGACCACAGCTGCCTACCGCATCGCCTTGCGCATGGATACCAAGCCGTTTACCGACGTGCGGGTGCGCCGCGCGCTGAACATGGCGGTGAACAAGCAGGAGATCATCGACAAGTTCTATGGCGGCAACGCGGAGATGTTCACCTTCCCGATGCACCCGGAATTCGTGGGCTATCACAAACCGCTGAAAGAGCAGCCGGAGTCGGTGCAGGAGTTGTTCAAGTACGACCCGGCCAAGGCCAAGAAACTGCTGGCCGAAGCCGGTTATCCCAACGGCTTTACCTTCAAGGTGCAGGTCTGCGCCTGCGATCCGGTGCGGATGGAATTGATGCCGCTGATCGCCGCCTATCTGGAAGCCGTGAACGTGAAGGTGGACATCGTGCCGATGGAATACGGCGCGCACCTGTCGGCCATGACCAGCCACACCAATGCCGCCGGTTACGTGACCAACATTCCGGACAACAACCCGACTTCATCGTTCCGCCTGAACTACGGCAAGGGGCAGGTCTATAACGCGTCGATGATGGACGACCCCAAGTTCGACGCGCGCGTGGCCGAGATCAATGGCGAGCGTGACGAGAAAAAACGCCAGCAAGCGCTGCAGGAATTGACCACGCAACTTGTTGACCTGGCGCCGGCCATCTGGCTGCCCAATCCTTATGGCTATACCGCCTGGTGGCCGTGGGTCAAGAACTACAACGGCGAGCTGTACGCTGGCGCGGGCCGCGCCGCGCCGTTCCATGCCCGGATCTGGATCGATCAGGAGATGAAGAAAAAGATGGGCTTTTGAGCTTTTTGCGATCAGGAAACACCTTACGCACAACGTTTGACCACACCGTCCAAGGATGAAGAGCTGCCCGCAGTTTTACAAGCCAAAAGAGGCCAAAAGGCCCGTGTGAGCTGCGCGGGCAGCTATCAATTCAGTAGATTTCAGTTAAGGAGACAAGCATGAAACTGACCCTCATCTCGACCGTGACCCGCTGGGGCATGGGTGTGGCGCTCGGCGCCGCCGCCGCCTGTGCAATGGCGCAGGTAGAGCCGCCCAAGTACGGCGGCACACTGAATATCGCCACGGCCAGCACCGGCGTGACCACCTTGACGTGGGATCTGGCCGACTGGCAGGCCACGCTGCAAACGCGCGATACAGGGCAGTTTTACGAGCAGCTTTTCTCGGTGGACCTCAACAAGGCCAAAAGCCGCGGCGGCCAGTATTTATTCGGCATCAGCGGCTGGCAGCCCACCGACGCCGTGCGCGGCGAACTGGCTGAAAGCTGGTCCTGGACCGATCCCTTGACGCTTGAAATCAAGCTGCGCAAGGGCATCAAGTTCCCGGCCAAGCAGGGCGTAATGCCCGAGCGCGAATTCGTCGCCGATGACGTGGTGTACCACTTCAACCGCATGAACACCAGCCCCAAGCGCACGCAGGGCTATTACGACCACATTGACAAGCTTGAAGCCAGGGACAAGCACACCCTGGTTTTCAAGTTCAACAAATTCATTGCCGACTGGGACTACCGCTTTGGCAACGGCTACTTCTCAGGCATTCAGCCCAAGGAAGTGGTTGACGCGGGCGCTGGCAACTGGAGAAACGCCAACGGCACCGGGCCTTTCATGCTGACCAACGTGGTCATGGGCAGCGCGCTGACGTTCACCAAAAACCCCATCTACTGGGACAAGGAAGTGATCGATGGCAAGGAATACAAACTGCCTTATGTCGATCAACTGGTGCACCGCGTCCTCAAGGATGACTCCACCCAGAAAGCCGCCTTGCGTACCGGCAAGCTTGATATTTTGTCGGCCGTGTCCTGGGAATCGTCCAGGGAGCTGAAAAAGACCACGCCCCAGCTCAAATGGAGCAGGCGTTTGTCTGGCGGCGCTTCCAGAATAGCCATGCGCATGGACACCAAGCCGTTTACCGACATCCGTGTGCGCCGCGCGCTGAACATGGCGGTGAACAAGCAGGAGATCATCGACCAGTTTTACGGCGGCGAAGCCGAGATGTTCAACTTTCCGATGCACCCGGAATACGTGGGCTACCACAAGCCTCTGAAAGAGCAGCCGGAGTCGGTGCAAGAGCTGTTCAAGTACGACCCGGCCAAGGCCAAGAAGCTGCTGGCTGAAGCCGGTTATCCCAACGGCTTTACCTTCAAGATGCAGGTCTGCTCTTGTTCGCCGACCATGATGGAGCTGATGCCGCTGGTGGCGGCCTATCTGCAGGCCGTGAACGTGAAGATGGAAATCGTGCCGATGGAGTACGGCGCGCAACTGTCGGCCATGACCAGCCACACCAATGCCGCTGGCTATTTGACCAGCGTTGCCGATGTCAACCCGACCACTTCGCTGCGCATCAATTTTGGCAAGGGTCAGGTTTACAACGCCCCCATGATGGACGACCCCAAGCTTGACGCGCGCGTGGCCGAGGCCAACGAAGAGCGCGACGAGAAAAAGCGCCAGCAGATCCTGCAAGAGATGACCACCTACGTTCTGGACCAGGCTCCGGCCATCTGGCTGCCATCGCCCTACGTGTATACCGCCTGGTGGCCGTGGGTCAAAAATTATGGCGGTGAGCTGTACGTTGGCGCTGGCCGCTTTGCGCCAATTCATGCCCGGATCTGGATCGATCAGGACATGAAGAAGAAGATGGGTTTTTGAGCCTTTCGCAATCAGGAAACACCTTCTTCATAACGTTTGACCGCACTGTCCCAAAATGAAACGCCGCCCCCATTTTTATAAGCAAAAACAGGCCCAAAGGCTTGTGGGGACAGCGCTGGCAGCTATCAATTCAGAAGAACCACAAGCCAGGAGACAAGCATGAAACAGACCATCATCTCAACCGTGGCCCGCTGGAGCGTTGGCCTGGCGCTGTGTACCGCGGCCGCTGGCGCAATGGCGCAGATAGAGCCGCCCAAGTACGGCGGCACGCTGAACGTGGCCACCGTCAGCACCGGCGTGACCACCTTGACGTGGGATCTGGCCGACTGGCAGGCGTCGCTGCAAACGCGCGATACCGGCCAGTTTTACGAGCAGCTTTTTTCCATCGATTTCAGCAAAGCCAAGAGCCACGGCGGCCCGTATCCGTTCACCATCACCGGCTGGCAGCCAACTGATTCCATGCGCGGCGAGCTGGCGGAAAGCTGGTCCTGGACCGATCCCTTGACGCTGGTGGTCAACCTGCGCAAGGGCATCAAGTTCCCGGCCAAGCAGGGCGTGATGGCCGAGCGCGAATTCGTCGCCGACGATGTGCTGTACCACTTCAACCGCCTGAACACCAGCCCCAAGCGCACGCAGGGCTACTACGACCACATTGACAAGCTTGAAGTCAAGGACAAGTACACCCTGGTTTTCAAGTTCAACAAGTTCATTGCCGACTGGGACTACCGCTTTGGCAATGGGTGGTTTTCCGGCATTCAGCCTAGGGAAGTGGTTGACGCGGGCGCTGGCAACTGGAAAAACGCCAACGGCACCGGGCCTTTCATGCTGACCAACGTGGTCATCGGCAGCGCGCTGACGTTCACCAAAAATCCCATCTACTGGGACAAGGAAGTGATCAACGGCAAGGAGTACAAACTGCCTTACGTTGATCAACTGGTGCACCGCGTCCTCAAGGATGAAACCACCCAAAAATCCGCCCTGCGTACCGGCAAGATCGATATTTTGGCGGCGGTGAGCTGGGAATCGGCCAAGGAGCTGAAACAGACCACGCCCCAGCTCAAGTGGAACCGTTGGCTGTCCGCCGGCGCCTACCGGATCGCCATGCGCATGGACACCAAGCCGTTTACCGACATCCGCGTGCGCCGCGCGCTGAACATGGCGGTCAACAAGCAGGAAATCATCGACAAGTTCTACGGCGGCGAAGCCGAGATGTTCACCTACCCGATGCATCCGGAATACGTGGGCTACCACAAGCCGTTGAAAGAGCAGCCGGAGTCGGTGCAAGAACTGTTCAGATACGACCCGGCCAAGGCCAAGAAGCTGCTGGCCGAAGCTGGTTATCCCAACGGCTTTACCTTCAAGATGCAGGCCTGCGCCTGCGACCCGGTGCGCATGGAGCTGATGCCGCTGATCGCCGCCTATCTGGAAGCCGTGAACGTAAAGATGGAAATCGTGCCGATGGAATACGGCGCGCACCTGTCGGCCATGACCAGCCACACCAATGCCGCTGGCTACCTGACTGGCACCGGGGACATCAACCCGACCACTTCGCTGCGCATCAACTATGGCAAGGGTCAGGTCTATACCGCGTCCATGATGGACGACCCCAAGCTTGACGCGCGCGTGGCCGAGGCCAACGCCGAGCGTGACGAGAAAAAGCGCCAGCAGATCCTGCAAGAGATGACCACTTACGTGCTCGACCAGGCTCCGGCCATCTGGCTGCCCGCGCCTTATGTATATACCGCCTGGTGGCCGTGGGTCAAGAACTATGGCGGTGAGCTGTATGTGGGTGCGGGCCGCTCCGCCCCGATTTATGCCCGGATCTGGATCGATCAGGACATGAAGAAGAAGATGGGCTTTTAAGCCTGCGGCGGTGGCTGAGCAGTTTTTATTTTTTTGGCAAAACCATTAAAGGAGATCGAAAGCATGAAATCAACCGTTATCACTACCGTGTCCCGCTGGGGCGTGGGTGTGGCATTGAGCGCCGCCGCCGCCTGCGCCATGGCGCAAGCGGAGGCGCCCAAGTACGGTGGTGCGCTGAATGTGGCAACCACCAGTACCGCCGTGACCACGCTGTCGTGGGATCTGGCCGACTGGCAGGCCACGCTGCAAACGCGGGACACCGGCCAGTTCTACGAGCAGCTTTTTGCCGTAGACATCAACAAGGCCAGAAGCCACGGCGGCCCATACCCGTTCACCATCGCCGGCTGGCAGCCGACCGATGCCATGCGCGGCGAGCTGGCCGAAAGCTGGAACTGGACCGACCCCCTGACGCTGGTGGTCAACCTGCGCAAGGGCATCAAGTTCCCGGCCAAGCAAGGCGTGATGGCCGAGCGCGAGTTCGTCGCCGATGACGTGGTGTACCACTTCAACCGCCTGAACACCAGCCCCAAGCGCACGCAGGGTTACTACGACCACGTTGACAACGTCGCGGCCAGGGACAAGTACACCGTGGTCTTCAAGTTCAACAAATTCATTGCCGACTGGGACTACCGCTTTGGCAATGGGTGGTTCTCCGGCATCCAGCCCAAGGAAGTGGTTGACGCGGGCGCTGGCAACTGGAAAAACGCCAACGGCACCGGGCCGTTCATGCTGACCAACGTGGTCATGGGCAGCGCGCTGACGTTTACCAAAAACCCGGTCTATTGGGACAAGGAAGTGTTCGATGGCAAGGAATACAAACTGCCTTACGTCGATCAAATGTCGCACATGGTTCTCAAGGACGAAGCCACCCAGAAAGCCGCCTTGCGCACCGGCAAGATCGACATTCTGTCGGCGGTAAGCTGGGAATCGGCCAAGGAGCTGAAGCAGACCACGCCCCAACTCAAGTGGAGCCGCTTCCTGTCGTCGGCCGCCTACCGCATCGCCTTGCGTATGGACACCAAGCCGTTCAACGACATCCGCGTGCGCCGCGCGCTGAACATGGCGGTGAACAAGCAAGAGATCATCGACAAGTTCTACGGCGGGCAAGCGGAGATGTTCGCCTTCCCGATGCACCCGGAGTACGTTGGTTATCACAAGCCGCTGAAGGATCAGCCCGAGTCGGTGCAAGAGCTGTTCAGGTTTGACCAGGCAAAAGCCAAAAAACTGCTGGCCGAAGCCGGTTATCCGGATGGTTTCTCCTTCAAGGTGCAAGTTTGCGCCTGCGACCCGGTGCGCATGGAATTGATGCCGCTGATCGCCTCCTATCTGGAAGCGGTGAAGGTGAAGATGGAAATCGTGCCGATGGAATACGGCGCGCACCTGTCGGCCATGACCAGCCACACCAATGCCGCTGGCTACCTGACCAACGTGGGTGACGTCAACCCGACTACCTCGCTGCGCATCAACTTCGGCAAGGGGCAGGTCTACAACGCGCCGATGATGGACGATCCCAAGCTCGACGCGCGCGTGGCCGAAGCCAACGCCGAACGTGACGAAGCCAAGCGCAAGCAGATCCTGCAAGAGATGACCACCTACGTTCTGGATCAGGCTCCGGCCATTTGGCTGCCCGCCTCTTACGTCCACACCGCCTGGTGGCCGTGGGTCAAAAACTATGACGGCGAGCTGTTTGTTGGCGCTGGCCGTTCAGCCCCGTTTTATGCCCGGATCTGGATCGATCAGGACATGAAGAAAAAGATGGGTTTCTGAGCTTTTTTCAGGTTCAGCAATCACATTCACCAACACGGCTGACAACGCGGTCACAAAATGAGACGCTGCCCACGTTCATATAAGCTGAAACAGGCCCAAAAGCCTGTGGACGCTGCGTGGGCAGCTATTATTTCAGAAGAACCGCGGTCAGGGAGACAAGTATGAAATTACCCGGCATCACGGCACTGCTGCGCTTTGGCGCAGGTGTGGCGTTGAGCGCCGGGGCCGCCGCCGCCGCCCTGGCGCAAGCCGAGCCGCCCAGGTACGGCGGCACGCTGGAGATAGCCACCACCTCCACCACCATGACAACCCTGTCATGGGATTTGGCGGACTGGGAATCAACGCTGCAAACACGCGATACCGGCCAGTTTTACGAACAGCTTTTTTCCATCGACTTCAACAAGGCCAAAAGCCACGGCGGCCCGTATTCGTTCACCATCAGCGGCTGGCAGCCAACCGATGCCATGCGCGGCGAACTGGCTGAAAGCTGGTCCTGGACCGATCCCTTGACGCTTGAAATCAAGCTGCGCAAGGGCATCAAGTTCCCGGCCAAACCGGGCGTAATGGACGAGCGTGAATTTGTCGCCGATGACGTGGTGTACCACTTCAATCGCATGAACACCAGCCCAAAACGCAGGCAGGGTTATTACGATTATCTGGACAAGGTAGAGGCTACCGGCAAGCACACCGTGGTCTTCAGGTTCAACCGGTTCATCGCCGAATGGGACTACCGCTTTGGCAACGGGTACTTCTCCGGCATCATGCCCAGGGAAGTGGTTGACGCGGGCGCGGGCAACTGGAAAAACGCCAATGGCACCGGGCCTTTCATGCTCACCAACGTGGTCGTTGGCAACGCCCTGACGTTCACCAAAAACCCCATCTATTGGGACAAGGAAGTGATCGGCGGCAAGGAATACAAACTGCCTTACGTCGATCAACTGGTGCACCGCGTGCTCAAGGATCCATCAACCCAGAAAGCCGCCTTGCGCACGGGCAAGATCGACATTTTGTCCACCATGTCCTGGGAATCGGCCAGGGAGCTGAAGCAAACCACGCCACAGCTCAAGTGGAACCGCTATCTGAGCACCGCCGCCAACAGAATCGCCTTGCGCGTGGACACCAAACCGTTTACCGACGTGCGCGTGCGCCGCGCGCTGAACATGGCCGTCAACAAGCAGGAAATCATTGACAAGTACTACGGCGGCAACGCCGAGATGTTTGCCTTTCCGATGCACCCGGAATTCGTGGGTTACCACAAGCCGCTCAAGGAGCAGCCGGCGCAGGTGCGGGAACTGTTCAGGTACGACCCTGAAAAGGCCAAAAAATTGCTGGCGGAGGCGGGCTATCCGGATGGTTTTTCGTTCAAGACGCAGGTCTGCGCCTGTTCACCGGATATGATGGAGCTGATGCCGCTGGTGGCGGCCTATCTGGGAGCCGTGGGCGTCACGATGGAAATCCTGCCGCTGGAGTACGGCGCTTATCTTTCCGCCAGGACCACCCACACCAATACTGCGGGTTACCTGACCAACGTAGGAGACATCAATCCAACCGCCTCGCTGCGCATCAACTTCGGCAAGGGGTTCAATGAAAACATGACAATGATGGACGACCCAAAATTCGAGGAGCGCGTCGAGCAGGCCAATGTCGAGCGGGACGAAAAAAAGCGCCAGCAAATTTTGCAGGAGTTGACCACCTACATACTCGATCAGGCTCCGGCCATCTGGCTGCCAGCGGCCTACCAGTACACCGCCTGGTGGCCCTGGGTCAAGAACTATGCTGGCGAGTTGTATGTTGGCGCTGGCCGTCTTGCTCCCATCCATGCCAGGGTCTGGATCGATCAGGACATGAAGAAAAAGATGGGTTTTTGATTTTTTTGCAATCTGGAAACACGCTCGCAACAACGTTTAGTCAGGCCACCAGGGAAATGAAGCGCAATTCACATTTTTACAAGCAAAAAGAGGCTCAAAGGCCCGCGCAGACAGCGCGGGCAGATATCAATTCAGGAGAATTCGCAGTGAGTTTCACGCGTTATGGATGGGTGCCAGACGCCCTGTGTCACCAAGAGGATATATGACAGCACCGGTACTTGAGGTCAAAAACCTGACCACGCGATTCAAAACCGAAAAAGGGGTGGTAACCGCCGTTGACGGCATCTCGTTCGAGGTTGCCGCTGGCGAGACGCTGGCCATCGTTGGCGAGTCTGGCTCGGGCAAGAGCGTGACGTCGATGTCGATCCTGCGGCTGATTCCCACGCCGCCGGGCCGCATCGAAAGCGGCGAGATCCTGTTCGAGGGCAAAGACCTGCTCAAGCTGACCAACGATCAGATGCGCGAAGTTCGCGGCGACAGCATCGCCATGATCTTTCAGGACTCGATGTCCTCGCTGAACCCGTCCATCACGGTCGGCAAGCAGATCGCCGAGCCTATTACGCTGCACCGCAATGCCTCGTGGAGCGAGGCCTATGAAAAGGCGGGCGATCTTTTGAGCCTGGTGCAAATTCCGGACGCCAAAAATCGTCTGTCGGCTTATCCGCACCAGTTTTCCGGCGGCATGCGTCAGCGCGCCATGATCGCCATGGCGCTGGCCTGCCAGCCCAAGCTGATCATCGCCGACGAACCCACCACCGCGCTGGACGTCACGGTGCAGGCCCAGATTCTGGATTTGCTCAAGGAGCTGACGCAAAAGGGCAATACCGCCATGATCCTGATCACCCACGACATGGGCGTGGTCGCGCGCTATGCCGACCGGGTGGCGGTGATGTACGGCGGCCGTATAGTCGAGAAGGGGCCGGCCAGGGAAATCTTCAACCGCCCGCGCCATCCGTACACGCAGGGCTTGCTGGCCTCCATTCCCCGTCTGGATGGCGATCCGAGCAAGCCGCTGCCAGCCATCGAGGGTATGCCGCCCGACCTTTCGGCCCTGCCGCCGGGCTGCGCTTTTGCACCGCGCTGCCCCAAGGCCAGCGACGAATGCAAGGCATCCAAACCCGCCCTTGCCAAGGTAAGCGAAGGCCACCTCAAGGCTTGCTTCAACACCTGACCGGATCAATCCAGCCAAACCTCATTACAAGCACGCCATGGAAGACATTCTCAAAGTCGAAGATCTGCAAGTCCATTTCCCCGTCATGAAGGGAGTGGTCATCAAAAAGCAGGTGGCTACCGTCAAGGCCGTGGACGGCGTATCGTTTTCGGTCAAGCGCGGCGAAACGCTGGGCGTGGTCGGCGAAAGCGGCTCCGGCAAGTCCACCACCGGGCTGGCGCTGATGCACATGCTGGACATCACCGGCGGGCGCATCATGTTCGAAGGTCAGGACGTGACCAGCTTCAACCGCACCCAGATCAAGCAGTTTCGCCGCCGGGTGCAGATGGTGTTTCAGGACCCCTTCGGCTCGCTGGACCCGCGCATGAAGGTCAAGGACATCATCGGCGAGCCGCTGGTGGCCCATGGCCTGGCCAAGGATCGCGCGCAGTACGACAAGCGTGTGGCCGATTTGCTGCGCATGGTGGGCCTGCTGCCCGACATGGCCGAGCGCTATGCGCACGAATTTTCCGGCGGTCAATGCCAGCGCATCGGCATCGCCCGGGCATTGGCGCTGGAACCCAGCCTGA
>Ga0209628_10000364_pt1 | contig 27530 bp, 15 predicted proteins | sample TergutCu122P4_FD_187285 | JGI IMG/M metagenome (GOLD analysis project Ga0209628, IMG submission 187285) | Cubitermes ugandensis P4 segment gut microbial communities from Kakamega Forest, Kenya - Cu122 P4 (SPAdes) (version 2) | ecosystem: Host-associated > Arthropoda: Insects > Digestive system...
TGCAACGTCCCTACAAGCGGTTCCCGAATTTATTGAGAATGTGGTTCGTCCGATTAATGCACTAAAAGGCGATGACCTTCCTGTTTCTGCTTTCACAGGCCGTGAAGACGGAACTTGGAATCAGGGAACTTCGGCCTACGAAAAACGTGGTGTTGCCAGTCATGTGCCTGTATGGATTCCTGAAAACTGCATACAGTGTAACCAATGTGCTTATGTTTGTCCTCACGCTGCTATCCGTCCGTTTGTGTTGGATGCTGCCGAACAAGCCAAAGCTCCTGCCGGTATGGCAACATTGAAAACGCAAGGAAAACAATTCGAAGGAACAACATTCCGTATTCAGGTGGATATATTGGATTGTATGGGTTGCGGTAACTGTCCTGATATTTGTCCGGGCAACAAGACCGGAAAAGCATTGCAAATGATGCCAATCGAAACGCAATATGATAATCAAGCTAATTGGGATTTCTGCGCTAAAGAAGTAAAAACTAAACAACATTTGGTAGATGTTTCGATGAACGTGAAAAACTCACAGTTCGCTACTCCGTTGTTTGAGTTCTCCGGCGCATGTTCAGGTTGCGGTGAAACGCCTTATATCAAATTGATTTCACAATTGTACGGCGACCACCAAATGGTAGCCAATGCAACCGGCTGTACCTCAATCTATTCAGGTTCGGCTCCTTCTACTCCTTATACTAAAAATGATAAAGGACGTGGCGTAGCATGGGCTAATTCATTATTCGAAGACAATGCCGAATATGGTATGGGTATGAATATCGGAACAGAAGTAATGCGCGACCGCATAGAACGTTTGATGAAAGAAGGTTTGACTTGCGATTGCTGTTCTGCCGAAATGAAAACTTTATTCCAACAATGGATTGATAACCGTGGAAACTATGAAGTTACCCGCGAAGTAGCCGATAAATTAATTCCAATGGTTGATGCTTGCACTTGCGATATTTGCAAACAATTAGCAGGGTTGAAACATTACTTTGTAAAACGTTCGCAATGGATTATCGGTGGCGACGGTTGGGCTTACGACATCGGTTTCGGTGGATTAGACCATGTGATTGCTTCCGGTCAAAACGTAAATATTTTGGTAGTCGATACAGAGGTTTACTCCAACACAGGAGGTCAATCTTCCAAATCTACTCCGGTAGGCGCAGTAGCTAAATTTGCTGCTTCCGGAAAACGCATCCGCAAGAAAGACTTGGGTATGATTGCTACTACTTACGGTTATGTATATGTGGCTCAAATAGCTATGGGAGCAAACCAAGCGCAAACATTGAAAGCCATTCGCGAAGCTGAAGCTTATCCCGGACCATCTATCGTTATCGCTTATTCTCCATGTATCAATCACGGTTTAAGAAAAGGTATGGGTAAAGCCCAAGCCGAACAAAAAGATGCCGTCGATTGCGGTTACTGGCACTTGTGGCGTTACGATCCACGTTTGGAAAACGAAGGAAAAAATCCTTTCCAATTGGATTCAAAAGAGCCGGATTGGGCTAAATTTCAGGATTTCATCAAAAACGAGGTTCGTTTCTCTTCTTTGATGAAACAATATCCGGAAGAAGCCAAAGAACTGTTCGCCATCACTCAACAAAATGCCGAACGTCGTTACAATGGTTACAAACGATTGGCAGCACAAGAATTTGGTGCATAATCAAATAACTTAATAATCGAAAAAGGCGAAACTCATTTAACGAGTTTCGCCTTTTTTCTCACTAAACAGATTTTTTATACTTCCCAAGGAAACCTAATATTGTAATGTTCGTTTTCTTTTTTGTGTAAAGTAACCACATTCCCATTTTGTCCGTAATTGCTCTTAAAATGATCCAAAGCAATCAATTTATTTCCTGAAAATGACTGTTTTAGTTCGTATGGAACGCTACTATTTAAAATAAAATCAATCTCCTTTTTATCTTGTGTTCGGTAAAAATTAATTTTTTCGGCTTTATAGGCATGATTGATATATGTAAAAAAGCTGTTTTCAAAAGTGCCACCTGTAATTTCATAGCTATTTTCGATACAATTTTTCAAGCCAGTGTCAACAAAAAACATCTTTGGCATTTTAGTCAATTCGCCACGCAAATTATTTGAAAATGGCGTTATTTGCTTGATTACAAAAGTATTTTCGAGCAAGAAAATCCATTCGTTAATTGTATTAATACTTGCGCCAACGGTCTTTGAAAGTTCGGAAACATTCACAAGATTTCCTGCTTGATTTGCCAAAATCCGTATCAATTTGTTGAATTTTTCCAATTCTCTGATTTTTCCAATATCTTTTATATCTTTTTGAATATAAGTATCATAAATTTGTTTCAGATAGGTTTTCTTCAATTCTATATCGTTTGCCAAAACAACTTTAGGATAACTACCGAATGTAACAAATTCTTCATAAAAAAATCTTAACTCGTTATTGACAATTTCAAAATCAATCGCTTTCCCAATCATATTTGCAAGATTTTCTTTTTTTTTGAAAATCAAAAATTCCTCAAAACTAAGTGGGAAAATTTCAAATTTTATTAACCTGCCCACCAAACTATCTTTGAATTTTCCTCTTATATCAAGAGTTGATGATCCGGAAACTATCAATTTAATATTCGGATAATTATCATGAATATACTTAAGGAAATTAGTTGGATTGTCTAAGTATTGGATTTCATCGATAAAAACAACAATTCGCTTATCATCAGTCCAATTATGATAAGATTTCAAAAACGAAACAAACAATTCCGGACTTTTATTTAACAAGTCCAAATATTCCAAGTTTTCCAAATCAAAAAAATACGAAAGCTCGCTAATATAATTTTCTTGAATAACTTTCATCAAACTTGTTTTTCCAACCTGTCTGGCCCCATAAAAAAGCAAAATATCGCGAAGAGCGAGAAAAGGTTTAATTTTTTCTGTAATTTTTCTGTCAAACATAAGTAATATATTCTTGTTGTTTCGGCAAAAATATAAAATATTTCCATCAGTACACTAATAAAAATGTTAAATAATTTTATCAGTATACTGATGGAAATATTAAATAATTTTATCAGTAGAATTTAATCTTGCCAAATCTTACTTATCATAATCGAACTTTAAATGTTTCTGCTCCGACTCTAACGAAATAGATTCCGGAAGGTAAATTTCGTCGAGAAATAGCCATATTCTCCGGCATCAAACGAGAGAGAATCACTTGCCCGAGTGTATTTACCAATAAGACGGGTTGGTTAGTTTCATTCGAGTGAATATAAATATACGTTTCATCAACAGAAACCCAATTCTTTCGATCAGTAGTTACAGAAGGAATCGCTGTTCTACTTCCTGTAACAACCGCTATTTCGTTCGATACTTTAGAGTGACTTTCTCCATTGAATGCCCTCACGGAGTAATAATATTCCGATTCTGCCTCCAAATCGTTAACCGAATAAAACAACCCATCTCCTACTTCGTAGAGTTCAAAATCTTGCACATATTCAATGGAAGGATGAGTTCCGTATTGCAACACAATGTCGTCGAGTGCAGTGTAACCTGCAACACGGGTGTGAAGAATTTTAATCGCCGTACAAGTTTCCGGAATATCAGATGTCGTGAAAGTCGTTCCTCCCTCTGAATTGCTTATCGGTTTTATTCGTTGCAATTCCACCCATTTTTGATCTATATACCCAAAGATTGTTAAAGCATTATTGGCGTTTGCAGAAATTCCACGATACCAAAAACTCAACGACTTCACAGCTTTTCCGTAATCGGGCGATTGAACATATTCATCGTTTCCAAGTCGCAAAGAAGGTGCAGTTTTTCCGTACTGATCCGGCTGTGTATAAAAAATAATACTGTTTTTCGTCCAACCGGCCGGCATTTTGCGGTCGGTAAAATCAACAACGTCTTCAAAATCTGTAGCCTCTAATTTCTGATAAACATTCAATTCATACGATAATGCCTCAGGCAATGTCTCCCAATTGGCGACAAACGAATCTCCGGAGATGTCTGTTGCATCGGTCGCTACCGGATAAAGATATTCAAAAGTCGGCGGCAAAGTAGTTACGCTTATTTCATTCGAGGCCTCGGTAATTTGATTACAACCTCTACCTTTTACAGAGTAAAAATATTCGGTATTGTGCGGCAAATCGGTAATGGAATACGACAATTTATTGCCTACCTCTCTATCTTCAAATCCTTCCAAATAAACAGGATTTTCATCCATATCTTTTTGATAAACCGACAAGAAATACTTATCGGCATTTTCTAATGCTTTCCAATTTGCAGTAAAACCAACCGGAGTTAAATCGCCGGCATCAATGGCTACCGGAGCCTCAGGCAATATACAACCAGTTGTTAAGTATTCTGCCATTTCCAACATTTGTCTTCTAATTCCTGTTCCCGTGTCAAATAATGCCCGCATTCGCATTACTTGTCCTGCTGTAAACAGATTCATACAATCATCGGATGAATAATCCATGTAGTTCATAAACATGATACCCGGATATGAAGGGGAGCAATTGTCTACTCGTGGGAAAGACGGACAACCCGAAGTGTTTGTATATTGATTAGGCGTATCATCTACGAAATCGGTTGCCGAGCAATTGTTTGCATCTCCCCAAATATGTCTTAAATTCAACCAGTGCCCAATTTCGTGAGTAGTTGTTCGCCCTTTGTCGTAAGGAGAAATCAGAACTCCCTCTCTACCCATAAATTTGTAACTTATCACTACTCCATCTGTATTAGGTCTTGTTGACAGATCAGATGGAAATTGCGCATAACCCATCAGACCAGAATCAGAAAAATTACACACCCAAATATTCAGGTATCTTCGTGCATTCCATGCGTCATGGCCACCTTTAGATGTAAATTTTACGTCATCTGTCATATATGAAAAACCTGTTTTGGTTGTCGATGTCCGGGTAATTCCGGTTGTTACATTTCCATTCGGGTCGATTTTTGCCAACTTAAATTCAAAATTAGCATCTCCGGCAACACCGGCAAAAGCAGCCGGAGTATTTACTCTATCTTCATTTAATCTTTGAAAGTCTTCGTTCAGTACCTGAATTTGAGAATATATTTGCGCATCACTGATATTTTGCGTACTACTGTTATTAGTATTATACACAACATGTACAACCACAGGGATAATAATTGTAGATTGTTCTATACTACGAAGTGTTGCTCTTTCTATGTAAGATTGCGTTAAATCCTCCAACTCCATAATCCTTTGATACCTTGCAGGGTCATTTTGCCGGATTTCATCAATATTCATCACAGAACCACAGTATCTTTGTCCATATACATGGGCAACAAAAGTCAACATTAATGCCGACAAAAATATATTTTTTAATTTCGTTTTCATCTGTCATTAATTAAAATAATACAATAAGTGGGCAAAAATTTCATGCGTATACGATTTTACAAATCAATAAATTTGTTAAATGACAGACAAAAATAAACATTCTGTCCGAACTTTCAGTTAAAAAGAAATAAAAACAGCAAAAGTATGTTTGTTTTAAAAAAATTACAATATATTTGCAAATTATCCTTAAATAACAATAACGTTTTATTCAAAATTATTCACGTCGCAAGTATCTGTTAATTTCAAACTAAGAAACAAAAAAGATAAAAAAAAATCGTTAGAAGAATCTACAATTATTTTATTTTAATTTTAAGTAAATGTTTTATGAAAAAGTGGTCTACATTTCTGTTAGTGGCAGCCCTTGTTGTCGGTAGTTTTACCGGACAAGCGCAAGTGCCGAAGATGAAACAACAGTTGTTTCAAAAAGAATCTGTGAAGTCTGTCGATTCTGAAAAGAAAGAATCGAAAGACGTAAGTCCTGCGTTACAAACGCGAGTAAATGAGTTGCAAGATAAAGCAACTAAAGAGCAGGCAAAAGCTGCTATTAAAGCGAAAGAAAGTGCAACAGCTCAACAAGAGCAGAAAAATGCTCCGGCCGGTAAGACGGTAGAGGCTGTGCCTTCCCAAATTAAAGTTTTAGAAAACGGAGTTAAACAAAACGAAAATGCTATTTTTGAAGAAACTCCTCTAAAAACTGCAAATGCGATTTTTGCATCCTCCTTTTTAAAGGGACAGAGAGAACAGTTAAGGGCTGAACACAAGCCAAGCTTGAAGAATTCCTCTACCGAAGGTCCTTTGAGGGCTCCTATTACAAATCAAGTTCTTTTTCAAGGATTTGAAGGAACAACAGGTGTTGCTCTTCCTGCCAATTGGACTAGTACCGGCACTGTTACCACCGGTATAACAGCTACCACTAACGGTGCCTGGATGACGACAGGAACAACTGTTCGTACAGGAACCAGAGCTGCCTTGATTAACCTGAATGCTGCAAGTCCTGCTCAGAATTTTGGAGTCCTTTGGTCGCCTGTTTTCACACTTGAAGCCGGTAAAACCTATGAAATGGAAATTTGGATTTATTGGTCTACAGGTACAAGTACTAATGTAGTTGATGGTCTTGCGGTAGACATCTATAAAGGTCCCGGTGCAAATGATGATGAACACATTGTAAGCGTAGTCGATGCCGGACCATTTACCGATAACGCGACGCCTATGCCTCAATCAACTTGGACTCGTTTTGCTGCAACTTTTACGGCTACGGGCGGAAATGATTATTACATTGAAATTGTAGCCGGTAACCTTTCTTGGTGGGTGGGAGGTCAAGCAGGCTATAGAGGAGGTCACCTTAGACTTGATGACATCAAAGTTCAAGAACTCACAAAAAGGCAAAACGATATCGCTTTTCTGCCCTATCTTTTCCCGATGACTCAGGTTCCGACATCTCAAACCATTATGCCAATTACAACACAAGTGAAAAATATTGGTGTTAATGCACAAACCAATGTACAAGTTTCGGCTACAAACAACAGTACTGCAATTGGAGTGTCTGCAACGGAGCCTTCTTTGGCTGCGGGTGCAACTCAAACTTTTACGGTTACGCCAACTGCTAAATTTGCATTAGGTGCTAATGCCATAGTACTTACTGCATCGCAAAACGAAACGGATGACGATGCTACTGATAACAAGCGGAGTTTTACCGTTACGGGAACTAACAGTACATTTGCAACTGACGATGGAACAGTGACATGGGCTGTTGGTAGCACCTCTGCGATAACTCGTTCGGGTAATATCTTTGTTGTAACCGAACAAGTAACGCTTAATCAAGTTGAAATGAAATTTAATGCAGTTACATCTCAAGCTTTCAATCTCAATTTGTATAAGGTAACCAATCCTGCAACACTTACAATTGCTTCATCAAATATATTTTCCCAGGCACTAAACAGAAATACAGCAACAGCAGGAAATACTTGGACGAGATTTACGGTTCCGGCAACTGTTTTAACACCGGGAACTTACTATTTGGAAACAGAAGAGAGTTCTAACGCGAACAACCTCGCTATTTTGGCTGACAATGTTATCGGAAGAGGCTATGCGAGAAGCAGCGCAACGGCAACAGCTTTGGCTGTTCAAACAGGTACAGGTGCTCGCTGTATTCGCATGGTTGTTGATTTGCAACCCAACGATTTGCAAATTGTAGCTAATAATCCATTCCTTTATACACAAGTTCCGGCATCACAGTTGGCGAGTGCAACAGTTCCGACATCGTTGGTTGCAACAGCACGAAACGAAGGATTATCGCCACAAACCGGAGTTAATTTTTCAGCAACGTTCAATGGTGCTAATTTTGGACCATCAAACAATATTGCTACGATAAACGCCGGTGCAACATCGGCTAATATGACGATTGCCGTAGCGGCAGGTGCTATGACTCTTCCAACTACATCGGGAGTTTATCCTTTGGTTTATACGCTATCACAAAACGAAACACCTCAAGCAGACCCGACAAAAGGTACGATTACGCTCCCGTTTACAATTGGTGATGTGCTTGCGAAAGATGCTGTTACAACAGATTTTAGTGCAGGAGTTGGTTTTACCGACGGAACAGGTTCTGCCGGAAATATCTTCACCATCTCGGAATCAACGTGGATCAAACAAGTCAAAGTTGCATTTGCAAACGGTTCGCCTATGAATTTTACTGTATCTCTTTACAGAGCAACCGGTGCTACAACCATTAATGCTACGCCTCTTTTCCAAGCTCCTGCTACTCGTACTACAATTGGTTGGAATACCTTTAAAGTACCGGAAACAGAATTACTTCCGGGCAACTACTATTTGTGTATAGATCAAATTGAAACTTCTAATATGTCGCTTTGTTATGACCCAACAGCCAGAAACAGCACCAGACTGCTAACCAAAAGTTTAACCGCCACTTCTTTGACATCGCAAACCAGCTTTGGTGCAGGTGCTATTCGTATGGTTCTTGGCGATCAGACAATCGACGAATGCGCTGTTACGAAATTCCCTTATACCGAAGGATTTGAAGATGACGAAACTGTGCTTTGCTGGAATGTTTTCGATGTTGATGGTGATTACGAAAGTTGGGAACTTACAACTGCTCAATCTCATAGTGGTGATCGTTCAATGTTCCATCCCGATACTTACGGCGAACAAGACGGATGGTTGATTTCTCCGAAAATCTCTATTCCTGCTACCGACACATATCTCTTAACATTCTGGTCGTATAATGTTTTTCCCTCTTATTATGGGAAAAACAGCGTATTGATTTCTACAGGAAGCAATGATCTTGCAAGCGGAGATTTTACAGAAGTATGGTCACCGACATCGGTTTCCGCTTCATGGGTAGAATCCAAAATCGATTTGACTAAGTATGCAGGTAAAGATATCTATATCGCTTTCCGTTACGAAGGTAATTGGTCACATGCTTGGTATGTGGATGATATAAAAATCAAATCTTTTGTAGCTACTACCGATTTGTCGATTTCAGAAATTATTTTACCTACTACCGGCTGTAGTTTCTCCGACAGTGAAACAATCGGATTTGTTGTTACCAACGACGGAATGCTTGCATCTACAGGCTATACTATTAAATATAAAATAGCCGGTGTAAGCGGTTCTGAAACGTTTGGAGGAGTTGGTGCTCAATCAAGTGTTACGGTTACCCTTGCACAAACTTTCGATTTCTCAGCTATCGCCACTTATCCGGTTTCAGCTTTCGTAGTAAATGCAGGAGATAATAGCATTAAAGCCGATATTATTAGAAACTTTGACGATCTTCCTCGCGCCGACAACAATACTTCCCAACAAGGATGGCTGGTTAATGGCATAATGGGCGATATCGCTAAGGCTAAATATTTAATACTCGAAACTGATGGGCCGGGCGATAACGTCAATGGTTTTGGTGGAATTCAATTTATTTACCAAGGCAACGGCCCTGGAGGCGTCTCCTTAGGTTGGATTCAAAAAGATCTTAATAATGGTTGGACAAGCATTGCTCGTGCTAACGGAAAAACTATAAGTATCGCAATCGATCTTCAAAATGTAATGGGTGCGGATTATGCTAAATTCCTCCAATGTACGGATTGGTCAAGAATCATATTGGGCTATTATGGTGGAGCTTCAGCATTTGACGGTCTTACATTACAGAAAGCATTCCTTGCCGATGAATTTACTATACCTGCAGGTGCAATTAACTTATCGGGTGGTACCGGTTGGGGATCCGTATTTACAGGCGCAGTCATTGATGCCGGATCTGTTAAAACTTCTGTAACCAACCGTGTCCCATTGACTATACCTTTCAGTAATCAATTGGAAAGCGCAGCCGACGTTGCCGATTTCCACTTCAATGGAAATGACTGGGTTTATTTCAACTATCCCGGACTTTATAAAGATTTGACTGCTCTTGTAAAAGATTCTCCATTATTTACTCGTTGTATTGACATGGCTCCGGGTGTTTATAACCTGAATTTCGGATATATGGCCGGATTTAATTTCTTTGGTTGGTTATCCGTTGATGACTTTGAAGTTCGTTTCGGAAAATCAGGTACGGATATTTCGACTTGGGAAGTAGTTGCTGAATTCATTGATGAATATACAAACGATGAATATGCTCAATACGAAACTTCTCTTATTGTAAGCGAAACCGGTTTATATCAAGTTGCTTTTGTTCCGACTTATTTATCGCAATTGGCTATCGAAAGTATCAATATTACTCTTGCTTTAGATCATGATGTAGCTGTAAAATCTGTTACTTCTTCATTAGCTGCTTACACTCCGGTTGCTCACGTATCTAATACTGATTTGACAGTTACTGTTAGAAACGCAGGTAAAAACAGCGAAACTTTCAATGTGCAAATATTGAAAGGAACAGAAGTAGTTGGAGAAACTACGGTTACATCATTGAATGCAGGTGCAACTCAAACTGTAGTTATTCCTGTTACATTGAGTGGCCTGACTGCAAATCAAGCTGTTGCACTTACAGCTAAAGCTGTTTTGGCAGGAGATCTAAATTTAGTAAACAATGAAGCTACCTACACTATCAACGTAACCGAATTTACTTTTGCCACAGAAAATATGGCAACAACTGAATACGGTATTGGAGGCTCGGATCCTATTAGTTTCGGAAACGTTTACACATTGAATAAAGCCGATAATTTGACTTCTCTTACTGCTTTGTTCAATGAAGATCCGGCAATAGCCAATGAAACAATCGGACTTGCAGTTTATCCGGTTACTAATACTGCTGCTTATAAAATTGGCAATGCTGTGTATAAAAGTACGGCTAAAAGAACTAAAGGTGGTTTAGTAACGTTTGAATTGACTGCACCGTTAGCATTAGAGGCGGGTACATATTATTTTGAGATTCAACAATTAAACAGCGTTAGTATTGATATCGCTTTCGATGAAAACAAAAACGGTATGTTCTTCGTCAACATCGGAGGTGGTATGATTTTCCCTTACCCGTATTCGTATGGCGGAATTGGAAATATTTCTTTCCGTGCTAACGTAGCAGGTGATGCTGCTCTCGAAGTAGTAAACATCAATGTCAATGACGGTGATACAGGTGTCGATCCTGAGTTGTCGATTGTAGTTACATTCAATAAAAATATTACCAGCTCTAATTTGAGCAATATTCAATTGACTTCCGGTGCAACTGTAGTAGCATTGACTCCAAGCATCGCAGATAATGTATTGACAATTGCACACGGTAAATTAGAGGCTTTGACAACTTACGATTTGTTAATTCCTGCCGGAACTATCGACGGTTTCGATGCTGCAATTGGATTATCTTTCACTACCGGAAAAGGACAAGGACTTGATGCCAACGCATTAAAAGCTGTTTCGGTTTATCCGAACCCTGCTAAAGGTGTTGCCTATATTTCTTACGTTCCGGCTAACTCTGTTGTGAGAATTCAAGATTTCACAGGAAAAACAATTCAAACTCTTACTCAATTGAGTGGCAATGACGTGAAAATAGACATACCTTTCGCATCAGGTGTTTATTTCATTCAAGTTGAAAGTAAAGACGCAGTCGATACTTATAGACTAATTGTTAAATAAGATAAGACTTGATTTAAAACGAAGAAGAGGTTGCCCAAAAGGCAGCCTCTTTTTTTATTTCTCTTTAAAGTTGTATCTTTGCGAAAGATATTAAAAACGCAAAGAAATATGACATTAATAAGCAGTAAGGAATTTGCAGCCGATCAGGAAAAATATTTTGATATGGCACTTAACGAAGATGTTTATATTGAAAGAGGAGGAAATATGTTTTATCTTTTATACAAAACAGCTTCAAAAGAACAGGTGTATTTAGAACCTGATGATGATTTGCGTAACGCAATTTCCGGAGATGAATTTAAAAGAAGAGCTCTTGAGATTGTTGAAAAAGTACACAACAGATATTATCCGAAATAAATGAATGTAATTTTTGCACCAAAAGTACTTTTGTACTTTGAAGACCTTATCGTTATTCTATACAATGAGGAATATTTCGGCTTTTTGGAAACATCAAAGAGATATATTAACGAATTGATTGATGACATTTTAACAACTTTACCAGTAAAACTGCATAAACCTGCACCCGAATATTTCGATAAATACGGGAAAAATATGGAATATGCTGTATTCAGAAAAAACAAAAATACATTTTGGTATGTATTTTTTACAAAATACAAAGAAAAAGGAGAAACAATTTATCTGATTCGCTACATTGGGAACAATTACACAGTAGCACAGTATTTGTAGTCGGAACTCTTCAATTAACACAAATAAATGATATGAAAATAGCGATTATTGGTTGTGGAAATATGGGCAAAGCCATCGCACAGGGTTTAGTGCGGGGAACCGTTTTTAAGCCAAGTGATATAACTGCAATAGATGTGCAGCAGAGGTCTTTAGATGCTCTCAAAGCATTTGCCCCTGAAATTAATACAGCATTAGAAAACTACGATTCACTCCCTAAAGCCGACATCGTTGTTTTGGCGCTTAAACCATGGTTGATAAAAGATACGATTTGGGACATCAAATTCAAATTGGATTACAGTCGCCAAATATTGGTTTCTATTGCTGCCGGAGTAACCATCGATGAAATGAATGAGTCGTTGAAAAAAGTGAGCGATCCTTTCGAACACCCTACCCTTTTCCGTGTAATTCCGAACACAGCCATCGCTGTTGGTGAAAGCGTATCGCTGATTGCATCTAAAAATGCAACTCCTGAGCAACAAGATTTATTAGTAAAGATTTTTGACGAAATGGGCAAAGCTGTTATTCTCGACGAAAACAAGTTGACGGATGGCATCGCACTTACCGCGTGCGGTATCGCTTACTTCTTCCGCCATGTACGTGCAGCGATGCAAGCCGGTGTTGAAATGGGATTCCATCCCAAAGAAGCACAAGACTTAATCGCGCATACGATGAAAGGTGCGGCAGAATTACTGCTCCAAACAGGAGTCAACCCCGAAGAAGAAATCGACAAAGTGACGACTCCGGGCGGATTAACTATCAAAGGATTAAATGAAATGGAGGCAAATGGTTTTTCCAATGCCGTCATTAAAGGATTAAAAGCAAGTAGGTAGTTTTCTTTTTTCAAATAATACTGTTACTTTTGCATGTATAAATTTAATCTTATGGATTTACAAAACTTATCAAGATTGGAAAAGATGGAACTTGCACAGACACTTTGGGATGATGTTGCCAAAGAACAAACCTATTATGGAATATCTAACGAACACAAACTGTTATTAGATAATCGTTTGGGAAAATTAAAAAGCGATAACTGTAAATTAAAAACATGGGAAGAAATTAAACAAAAATATAGTTCTTAACTTATGAAATATGAGATTTCATTTTTAGAAGACGCAGACCTTGACATCGAAGAAACCTATATTTGGTACGAAACCTTATCTTTGGGATTAGGAAAACGCTTTTTTGATAATATTCAAAATACTATTGAATATATCATTACTAATCCATATATGTTTCAAGTTGTTTACAAAAGGATTAGAAGAGCACTGGTAAATAAATTTCCTTATGGGATTTATTATATTGTCGAGAATGAAAAAGTAATAATAATCGGAATATTACATTTTCATCGACATTCAAGTAGTTGGGAAAAACGAATTTTATAATAAAAACACTCGTCATCTTTAACAATTATGAATGAGCAAATTAAACAAATTGCAGAAAGATTGAAAGGTTTACGCGATTCGCTCGACCTCTCTCTCGAAGAAACGGCGGTAAAAAGCAAAAAATCGCCTGAAGAAATTGAGTTGTATGAATCGGGAAATGTGGATATTCCCTTGAGTTACCTTTTTGATATAGCTCAGGCTTTCGGAATAGAAACTTCAACATTCATTTCGGGTGATGAACCTAAAATGAAAGCCTATTTTCTTACCCGGAAAGGCAAAGGAGTTTCGATAGAAAGAACAAAAGCCTACAAATATCAAGCTTTGTCAAGTGGTTTCAAAAATCCGAAATCCGAACCTTTTGAAGTAACAGTCGAACCGAATTCCAATCCGATTTATCTGAATACTCACATCGGGCAAGAATTCAATTATGTTCTCGAAGGTCGCTTGCAACTCCGCATCAACAATAAGGATTTAATCCTTGAAGAAGGAGATAGTATTTATTTCGACTCTTCCAATCCTCATGGAATGAAAGCGTTGGATGGTAAATCCGTGAAATTTTTGGCAATAATCATGTAAAGAATTAACAAAATGATTGAGAAGTATCTAAAACAAACAGTCTTTACAAATCAGGAAGATTTTAAAGCGAATCTCGAAATAAACGTTCCCGAAAATTTCAATTTTGGTTACGATGTTGTTGACGAATGGGCTCGCATAGCACCCGATAAAAGAGCGATGTGCTGGACAAACGACAAAGGTGAGCACATTGATTTCACTTTTGCAGAACTAAAAAAGCAAACCGACCGGACTGCCTCTTATTTCCGTACACTCGGAATCGGGAAAGGCGATATGGTGATGTTGATATTAAAACGTCGATACGAATACTGGTATGCCGTAGTTGCCTTGCATAAAATCGGAGCGATTGCTATTCCTGCCACTCACCTGCTCACAAAAAAAGACATTATCTACAGAAGTAATGCGGCCGATATTAAAGCCATCGTTGCTGTAGGCGAAGAAATGGTTGCTCAAAGCGTAAACGATGCAATGTCCGAATGTCCGACCATAAAAAATTTGGTTTCCATCGGGCCATACATCCCTGAAGGTTGGGAAGATTTCCACAAAGGAATCGAAAGCGCACCGCCATTCTTGCGTCCGCAACATGTGAATACAAACGACGACATCATGCTGCTTTATTTCACATCGGGAACGACAGGAAATCCCAAAATGGTTATACATAATTATGCTTATCCTCTTGGCCATATCGTTACCGCTAAATACTGGCAAAATATCAATGAAGACAGCCTCCATCTCACATTGGCAGATACAGGTTGGGCTAAAGCCGCTTGGGGAAAAATCTATGGTCAATGGCTCGCAGGAGCATGCGTATTTGTATATGACCACGATAAATTCACTCCGGCCGATTTATTGGCAATCATGCAAAAATACAAAGTTACTTCGTTTTGCGCTCCTCCCACGGTTTTCCGTTTCATGATACGGGAAGATTTGAAGAAATACGATTTATCTTCTTTGAAATATTGTACCATCGCAGGAGAGCCGTTAAATCCTTCGGTTTTCGAAGCATTTTATGAAGCAACGGGAATCAAGTTGAGAGAAGGATTCGGACAAACAGAAACGACAGTCACCATAGCTACATTCCCTTGGATGGAACCCAAACCCGGATCAATGGGAATGCCTAATCCTGCGTATGATATGGATTTGCTTACTCCCGACGGTCGAAGTGCTGAAGACGGAGAGCAGGGAGAAATTATCTTCCGTACCAATCGCAAAAAACCAATCGGACTGTTTCTCGGCTATTATCGCGACAAAGAACTGACCGAAAATGTTTACTGCGATGATATTTACCATACCGGAGACATTGCTTGGCGCGATGAAGACGGATACTATTGGTTTATAGGTCGTAACGATGATGTTATCAAAAGTTCGGGCTATCGCATCGGGCCATTCGAAGTAGAAAGCGCCTTGATGACGCATCCGGCAGTAGTGGAATGTGCTATTACCGGAGTTCCCGACGAAGTGCGCGGTCAAGTGGTAAAAGCTACAATCATCCTTGCAGCCGATTATAAATCAAAAGCAGGCGAAGCGTTAATCAAGGAAATTCAAGATCATGTTAAGAATGTAACAGCGCCTTATAAATATCCGCGTATTATCGAGTTTGTAGAGGAATTACCGAAAACTATCAGCGGTAAAATCCGTCGGGTTCAAATTCGTAACGAAGCAAAGAAAAGTTAGGATTAGATTCCTCGCTACGTTCGGAATGACGAACAAGCTTAAAAAAACGTCATTTCGAACGCAGTGAGAAATCTAAATAATTTAAAAATGAAAATAAAATTATTTATTCTATTTTCCGTAATTTTCGTTAGTTCTCTCTATTCCCAAACAACACAAAAAAGGGAATTTCGGGGAGTTTGGATACATGCTGTTGGGGACACCCAATACAAAAATATGTCCACCTACGAATTGCAACGGTATTTTATTAATTTGCTCAACGAATTGCAGGCAATGAATTTCAATGCCGTGATTTTTCAGGTACGTCCGGCCGCCGACGCGCTCTATCCTTCCAAATTAGAACCTTGGAGTCGTTATCTGACCGGGAAACAAGGGGTTGCTCCTAATCCATATTTCGATCCGATGTATTTCATGATTGAAGAATGTCATAAACGCAACATGGAATTTCATGCGTGGATTAATCCCTACAGGGTTGCCCTTAACGACAAGGATATTTTAGATAAATCACATATTTATCACAAACACCCCGACCGCTTTATTAAATACGATTCCAAAATACTTTTCGACCCCGGAATACCTCAAAACAGGGATTTTATTTGTAAAGTGGTTAAAGACATCGTGAAACGATACGACATCGATGCCATCCATATCGACGATTATTTCTATCCTTATCCCAACGGACAAAAATTCCCCGACGATATAAGTTTCAAGAAGTATGCCAAAAGACAAGGGTTTTCTGCCAATCAATTACACGATTGGCGACGAAATAATGTCAATCTCTTGATAGAGAAAATGAACAAAACCATCAAAAAGGAAAAATCGTGGGTACGTTTCGGCGTCAGTCCTTTTGGCATATACCGCAACAAAAGAAACACGCCCGATGGCTCAGGCAGCGACACTAAAGGGTTAGAAGGTTATTCCGAACTGTACGCAGATGTGAAACTTTGGGTAAAAAAGGGTTGGATTGATTATAATATTCCTCAGGTTTATTGGAAAATCGGACACGAATCTGCCGATTACGAAACATTGGTCAGATGGTGGAGCCGCAACAACTACGGAGCGCATTTGTATATCGGACAAGACACTAAGCGTACCATGGAGGCTCCCGATTTGTATTATTATTCGAGCGACAATCAATTAACCCGAAAAATGGAATTGGCACGCCAAACACCTGCCATTTACGGCAATTGTTTTTTTCATGCGTATGATTTGACAAAGAATTTAAGCGGTATTGCCGATAGCTTGAAAAACAATTTTCACCGCTATCCTGCGTTAATTCCCGCTTATCTGCATCTACACGACAAATCGCCCAAAGAAGTAAAATCTTTGAAAGCCGAGTGGACTCAATCCGGCTATCTGTTAAAATGGCAAAGAGACGGAAACATCAGCAATCCGAAAACTGCGCAATCTTTTATCATCTATCGTTTTAAAGAAGATGAATTACCAAACTTGGAAGATGTCTCCAAAATTGTTAAGATTACACGCGGCACCGAATATCTCATGCCTTTTAATGATGGAACACGTACTTATAAATATGTCGTTACTTCTGTCGACCGTTTTCACAACGAATCTCGCAAAGGAGAAATGCAAATAGTAAAATTATAATTTTCCGATTTATGACATAAAAACAAAAGTAACCGAAACGGAAAAGAAAATCGATTTCTTCGTAAAAACAGCTTTACCTCCCAACGAAGGTATATTTTTCGAAAAGCAAATTTTTGATGCCTATATTTTTGCTTATTGACAATGTTGTTTATCATATTGGTGCATCGCTCAAAGATTTAGGGAAAAGAATGTTTGCCTTTTCAAAAATGGGAATAAGTCATGCTATGATTTTGAAGAATGTTTAAATCGGTCTTGAGATTTTATTAAGATTTAAGGTCGTTGTCGTGTGAATCGAACAATAAAAATCATACCTTTGAAACTTCATTGATATTATGCAAGTTTTCAATCTATGATTAAAAAGTCTGTTACATGTTTTTTTCCTTACAGCACAGCAGAAAACACAAAAAGTGTTGTGTCGGAACTGCGTTCGCACAATGAAATAGGCGATATTTTTGCAATACACAAAAATACTCCCGACGTTGTTTTGCCGGAAAATTGTAAAAGTTTAATTGCCGGAACTTTACAACAAACGCAAACATTGAAAGCTTTGGTAAGCGAAATTCATACACCTTACATTTTATTGTATACACAATTTTCATCGTTGCAATTAGGAGCTTATTCCATCGAACGGATGTTGCAAGTAGCTAACGATACGAAAGCAGGCCTCTTGTACTCCGATTGCCATAAAATCAAAGAAGGCGTGCGGCAAGCACACCCTGTTCTCGACTATCTGGAAGGCAGTTTGCGTGATGATTTCGATTTCGGTTCGTTGTTGCTCTATCGTTCCGATGCTTTTATCGAGGCAGTAAAAGCAATGGACGTTAATTATCAAGCGGCTGCTTTATACGATTTGCGTTTGAAAGTTTCACAAAAATACCGTTTGTTCCATTTATCGGAATCTCTTTATACAATATCGGAAGATGATCTCCGGAAATCGGGCGAAAAAATTTTCGATTACGTCGACCCGAAAAACAGAAACGTGCAAATCGAAATGGAACAAGCTTGCACTCGTCATCTCAAAGATATTCACGCTTGGTTGAAACCCGAATTTACCGATGTATCTTTTTCTAAAGATGATTTTCCCGTGGAGGCAACGGTCGTCATACCGGTACGCAACCGCGAACTAACCATCGAAGATGCTGTCAGGTCAGTGCTGAAACAGGAAACAAAATGCTCGTTCAATTTGATTGTTGTTGATAATCATTCTACCGACAACACTACTGTCATATTGCGCGACATTGCCGCCGCCGACCCTCGTTTAATCCACGTTATTCCCAACCGGGAAGATTTGGGCATCGGTGGTTGTTGGAACACGGCTGTTATGCACCCGCAATGCGGTAAATTCGCCATTCAATTAGATAGCGACGATTTATACATCGACAATCAAGTTATTCAAAAAGTCGTTGATGCTTTCTACGAACAAAATTGCGCCATGATTGTGGGAACCTATAAAATGGTCAATTTCAAATTGGAAGAAATTCCGCCCGGCATCATCGACCACCGCGAATGGACACCTGACAATGGCAGAAATAATGCACTTCGTATCAATGGATTGGGTGCTCCACGCGCTTTTTACACACCGATATTGCGTGAAATCAAAATTCCTAATACAAGTTACGGAGAAGACTACGCTGTAGGGTTGGCCATTTCGCGCAAATATCGCATCGGCCGCATCTACGAACCTTTGTATCTGTGTCGTCGTTGGGATGATAATTCCGATGCGTCGTTGGACATCAATAAACAAAATGCGCATAATTTCTATAAAGATCGTATACGAACGATTGAGTTATTAGCGCGAAAAGCGGTTGATTAGAAAGAGTTAGACCATGGGAAACAAGAAAAATACATCTCCTTGGGCGTGGGTTCCTTCGCTTTATTTAGTGCAGGGATTACCTAATGTGGCGGTTGTATCTATTTCAGTGGTCATGTATAGCCGGATGGGGCTTTCAAATACCGATATTACATTTTATACCGGTTTGCTTTATCTGCCTTGGGTAATCAAGCCATTTTGGAGTCCGTTTGTCGATTTATTGAAAACAAAACGTTGGTGGATTTTTATCATGCAGTTATTGATGGGAGCAGGATTTGCCGGTATTGCGTTTACCATTCCTACATCGTTCTTTTTTCAGGCTACGCTTGCTTTTTTCTACTTGGTGGCGTTCAGCTCGGCTACGCACGATATTGCTGCCGACGGATTTTATATGCACAGCTTGGATACCAATCAGCAAGCAGTGTTTGTAGGTATACGCAGTACATTCTTCCGGATATCTAACCTATTGGGAGGTGGAGTTTTAATTATGCTTGCCGGTTACCTCGAAAGATTGACCGGAGAGAATATCACTTTAGCATGGTCTATCACTTTCTTTGTTATAGCCGGCATCCTTATTGTTTTCGGTTTATATCATCGTTTCATGCTGCCCAAACCGGATTCAGACAATCAACAACATATTCATCTGACTGCGAGCAAAATAGTTTCCGAATTTGTATTGACATTTGTTACTTTCTTTAAAAAACCGCAAATACTTGTCGCACTGTTTTTTATAATGACTTTCCGTTTTTCAGAAGCGCAGATGCTTAAAATGATTCCACTGTTTTTGATGGCTCCACTTGAAAAGGGGGGATTGTCGCTCAGCGTGGAACAATATGGTTTTGTTTACGGTACAATGGGTATGATTGCGCTTACTCTGGGCGGAATTATTGGTGGAATTACCGCATCGCGAGGCGGTTTGAAGAAATGGATATGGCCCATGACACTCACGATGCTGGTTACCGCTACGGTATTTGTGTATTTGTCATTTTCCCAAACCGGCAGTCTTTTGATGATTAATCTCTGTATTTTTATCGAACAGTTTGGTTACGGATTCGGGTTCACTGCTTATATGCTATACTTGATGTATTATTCACAGGGCGAACAGAAAACCGCTCATTATGCTATCTGTACCGGTTTCATGGCACTTGGATTTATGTTGCCGCAAATGTTTGCCGGCTGGGTACAAGAACATCTGTTTAACGGCAGTTACAAAAATTTCTTCCTTTGGGTGTCGGCTTGTAGTATTGTTCCTATTATTTCCGTATCTTTGTTAAAAATCGACCCTACTTTTGGCAAGAAAAACGAAACTAAATGAAACAATTATTACTTATAACGATTGGGGTATGTTGCATCTTAACGCTCAATGCACAACCTCCCGTGACAGTCGGAGCCGAGCGGACAGCCGAATATTTTCCGCTACTGAAAGGCAAACGAATTGCCCTGTTTTCCAACCATACCGGCATGGTAGGCGATAAACATTTACTCGATGTATTAGTCGAAAACGGTTTGAATGTAGTAGCCATTTTTTCACCCGAACACGGTTTTCGCGGCAATGCAGGAGCAGGAGATAAAATAGCCAGTTCGGTCGACACCAAAACCGGAGTGCCGATTCTTTCGCTTTACGACGGAAATACGAGTAAACCCAGTGCCGAATCCATGCAAAAATTCGACATCCTGATTGTGGATATTCAAGATGTAGGTTTGCGATATTACACTTACTATATCACCATGGTTAAGTTGATGGATGCTTGCGCCGAACATAACAAAAAAGTATTGATTCTCGACCGTCCCAATCCAAACGGGCATTATGTGGATGGCCCGATACTCGACATGAAATACAAATCGGGCGTAGGTTGGTTACCCATTCCAATAGTTCACGGCATGACTTTAGGAGAACTCGCACAAATGGTCAATGGAGAAAAATGGTTGCCCGAAGGCCGCACTTGCGATTTGACGGTAATTCCTTGTTTAAATTACACGCATCAAACGATGTATCGATTGCCCGTGCCTCCATCTCCCAACCTGCCGAATATGAAAGCGGTGTATCTTTATCCTTCGCTTTGCTATTTCGAAGCTACTCCCGTCAGCTTAGGACGCGGCACTACCCTACCCTTTCAAATTTACGGACACCCGAATATGAAAGGATATAATTTTACTTTCACTCCACGGAGTATGCCGTCGGCCATTAAACCGCCTCAACAAGACCGCTTGTGTTATGGAGTCAATCTCAGTACGCTACCGGAAGAAGAAATCCTGAAAAAAGGTATCGATTTGAGTTATCTTATCGATGCTTATAAAAAATTAAATATGAACAACCGCTTTTTTACTTCGTTTTTTGAAAAACTCATCGGTGTAGACTACGTCCGCACAATGATTGAGCAAGGTAAAACTGCCGAAGAAATCCAAGCCGTATGGCAGAGCGATGTAAGGAAATTCAAAAAACAACGCAAACCCTATTTATTATATGAAGAATAATATCTTAAACGATATTAATTTTCAACTTTCAACTTTCAACTCAAATGTCTCCAATCTCGGTATTAATCACCATTGCGGCTTACTTTGCTGTTTTATATTTCATTTCTTATCTCTCCGGACGAAAAGCCGATAATGCCGGATTCTTCTCCGGCAACCGGAAATCACCGTGGTATATAGTCGCTTTCGCCACTATCGGAGCCGCCATATCGGGCGTTACTTTCGTTTCGGTTCCGGGTATGGTAGCAGCAAACGGTTTTTCTTATTTGCAAATGGTATTGGGATTTGCTGTCGGACAATTAATTATCGCCTTCATACTGATTCCTTTGTATTACAAAATGAATTTGGTTTCCATCTACGAATACTTGGAAAACCGGTTCGGCATATCTTCTTACAAAACAGGCGCATGGTTTTTCTTTATTTCCAAGATGTTGGGAGCGTCGGTGCGTTTATTTGTCGTTTGCGCAGTACTTCAATTATTGGTTTTCACTCCATTGCATTTACCGTTTATCCTCAACATCATTTTCACAGTAGGAATTGTTTGGCTTTACACTTTCCGTGGTGGAGTAAAATCGCTGATTTGGACAGATTCGCTGAAGACTTTCTGTTTGATTGTTTCGGTAGGATTAACCATCTATTACATCGGTAAAAATTTGGGATTGACTACCGGGAGTATGTGGTCGCTCATCGGAGATTCCGAGATGTCGAAAACATTTTTCTTCGACGATATAAACGACAAACGTTATTTTTGGAAACAATTTTTAGCCGGAGTATTTACCACGATTGCCATTACGGGATTAGACCAAGATATGATGCAAAAAACGCTGAGTTGCAAAAATTTTCGAGATGCCCGCAAAAACATGATTACCAGTAGTATTCTACAAATATTTATCAATCTGCTTTTCTTGACTTTGGGCATATTGCTTTATGCGTATGCCGCCAACAAACTCATCGTTTTGCCGGAAAAAGGCGATGATGTATTCCCATTCTTAGCGATGCAATTTTCTCCGTTGGTAGGCGTATTATTCATCGTCGGATTGATTTCCGCCGCCTACGCTGCGGCCGGTTCGGCATTGACCGCACTCACAACTTCGTTTACGGTCGATATTTTGGAAAGTCCCAAAACAAAAACAGAAAATCAGATAACCTCTATCCGAAAAAAAGTACACATCGGCATGGCCGCCATTATGGTGGTGGTCATTTTTGCAATTAATCTGTTGAATAACGATTCCGTTATCCAAACGGTTTATAAGGTAGCCAGTTACACTTATGGCCCTTTACTCGGTATGTTCGTTTTCGGTATATTTACCAAAAAAGCAGTAAAAGACCGTTGGGTACCGTTGGTAGCCATCGCCTCACCGGTTTTGTGCTTTATCCTCGACCTCAATTCACAAACTTGGTTCAACGGTTACCAATTCAGTCACGAACGGCTGATATTAAATGCCTTCTTTACCTTCGCAGGATTGTGTTTGCTGATTCGGAAAAACAAATGAATAACTGAGTAAACGCTGTTAATATTAGTTAATGTTAGTTAAATAAAGCAGTCCATTTGTAAATATTGAAAATGTTTTACTATGTTTGAACACTTTTTGCGAAATGTAAGCACACACACGTTTATAAAAAAACACACGAATACGAATTTTAATTAAGCACACTATTTTATAACAATTAAATGAAATTTATGAAAACAGTATTTCGAATTACTGGGTATAAGTGCGTTAAGTATGCATTTTTATCCTTGTTTTTGTTAATGGTAAGTTCTTCGCTTTTTGCGCAAGTAGAAGTTCAACGCTACTATTGGGTAGGAGGAAGTACTGAAGGCAACGATTGGTCAGTCTTTGATAACTGGTCTAATGAGAGTGGAGGCCAAGGTGGAGCAGCAGCTAATATCAATCAAGCTCCTACAGCAGGGCAAACAGTGGTATTTGATATAAATTCGGGATTGGGATCGACTAATGCCGCAAGAACAATCACTATCACAGGTATAGTCAATTGCGACAGCTTGATAGTGGAGGCCGACTGCCCTAATGCTCCCATATTTGATATGGGTAGTAGTCAATCAAACTGTATTAACGTGTATGGCTCTCTCTTGTTAAAAAGAGCAGGGGTTTCATTTTCATATACCTACTCCACAGCACCTACTCTAAATTTTCTCAGCAATCGTTCCGGCGAAACCATCCAAACCAACGGAACAATTATAGGTAGTAGGGGTATCGCTTATCAAAATACTGCAGCAAGCGGTGGTGTGTTATTTTCCGGAAGTGGAAGTTGGCGATTGGCCGATGAACTTACTGCGCCCTTGTTACGAATGCAAAGTGGCATATTAGATTTGAATGGAAAAAATTTAACAACTTCACGTATCGAGGTTTCGGGCGGGAAGATGATATTTCCAAATGTAACAATTACATGTACTACTTATTGGAGTTATGCCGGAGATGCTTTAACTTCTGCCGAAACTACCGGTTCTTTGATTCGCATACACAGTAATCAAAGCCCCGGTGCTTACAATTTTATAGGAAGAAGTACGGATGTCTATCACAATGTAGAATTTTATGGAAATGATTTAAATGGAATTAATGAAGGGAAATTTAATAAAATTACTTTTTCAGCCGGAGGAGCAGGTCAAATAGGAACAGCGACTGCCGGTAGGCTAACTACAAACAGTTTGGTAATCCGGTCGCCTCATGAATATAAATTTAATGCGATAACCGTCAATGAATATTTTGAAGCCATGCCTTCAACGTGTGGCGGACAGGTGTGGTTGCGCGCAGTAAATGCAGCAGCTGATGTCAGCCAACGCACCATTACTTTGGGCGGCAGTGCTGAAGTCAACGTAGCGCGGGCAGTGATTAACGACTTGGGTATTACAGGTGGAATATCGCGCAATGCGGTCAACTCACACGATTGGGGTAACAATAGTGGATGGACATTTACCGGAGCACCTGCTGCCGGACGCAATATGTATTGGGTCGGTGGCAGCGGAATGTGGGACGACCCTGCTCATTGGGCGTTAACCGGTGGCACTCCTGCTAACTGCGTACCTACCTTGGCAGATAATGTGTTTTTCGATGAAAATTCGGGAGGAGGAGGTGCCGTACATAAGGCTGGAGCGGCTTGGTGTAATAGTATGACATGGGTTGGGCCATCGAATACTCTCTGGTTTTCGAACAATGATAATCCTTCCGGAGGACCTATTCCAGATGCAGCTTATAGAAATGGTTTCTTAGTAGTCGGAGGTTCTTTGACACTTCAAGAGGGTATGAATTGGAGTGCAGCCAGTGGAATGAAAATTTATTTTGTCAGCAACTCCAATAATACTATTACTACCGGTGGTGCTTTATCCGGAAATTATAATTTCCATAGCATTTCCGGAGCAGGAACGTGGAAATTAATGGATGATTTGAAATCTAGTAATATTAATTTTTACTCAGGCCATTTGAATTTCAACGGAAAAAAGGTTAATACATCTTTTTTCAATTATGATGGTGATTTAGACAACTCTATTCCCGGCTTTTCCGGTCGCTCCGACCAGCGTACACTGAATATTGCCGGTTCGATTATTTATTGTACTTGGTGGCAATACCTCGGAGGACAGCCATTAACAGCAGCTCAATCGGATCAATCATTGATTACGAGTGAGCGTTATTTATATACGAAAACAGGCGACGAATACTATGATGCTAAAATGGCTATGTATTCGGCACCAAGTTCTATTGCTCCTTTGAAAACAAGCGCAATCAACGACTATACTTCCTTTAATAAAGTTATTTTGGCCGGAGCGGAAATAACTTTAAACAGTGATTCCGGCTCTATCCGTCCCGACTCTCTAATTCTTGCCGGTAACGGTTTTTATACCGTTGGTCGAGATTTTACAATCAAAAAATACTTGGGAACTTCGTCGGATTATTGCGGAGGACAAACAACCTTCACGGCTACAAGTCCAAAGACCATTACAATGGGTGCCGGCATAGCAGATAAAGCCCAACGTGTAAAGGTTCAAAACACAATAATAGAAAACATCAGCATTACTCCCGATGGTGACTATGATATAACCGACTGTACTTTAATGGGTATAAGCACCGGTTGGAATCTCATTGCCGGAGATGATCCGAAAACCTACCATTGGATAGGAGGATCCGGTCGTTGGGGAGATGCAAGTCATTGGAAAGAAAGTGTTTCCGGATTGCCGGACGGTTGTATACCGCGATTAATAGATAATGTTGTTTTCGACGACAATTCGTTTGGTACTTACAGTGGCAATTACAGCACCCAAGAATATGTACAGTTGGATATATTTGCTTATTGCAACAATATGAGTTGGATAGGTAATGAAACACAGCGACCAAGATTTTCTACAACTAATAGTCGACTGTATATTAAAGGTTCTCTTATATTACAAGAGAAAATGGATATTGAATCCGGTTCTGGTAGTTGTTTCTATTTTATTTCGGATGATTTGAATAAAACCATCCTTAGCAATGGAGTTACGATTCCGGGTGCGACGTTTAACGGCAATGGAGGATGGAAATTATTGGATGCAACAGAATTTAGGGGCCTTTCAATTTTTGAAAAAGGGACCTTGGATTTTAACGGCCAAACAGTGTTTTTGAGGGCCTTTAAAGGAGACTCATCCGGTGATCGCGATAACCGGCATTTATATATACAAAATGCAAATATCACTATAAAAGGAGGCAATTGGAATTACACCGGTAATTTAGAAGCAAAAGGCTCTGAAATCTATATAGGTGACACTAATGCTCATAATTTTACTGCCGAAACAGGTGCCAAGTATCACAATCTGACTTTGACTGCTGCAGGCAGCTCCAGCTCGGTAAAGGTTAGCGATGGTATCTACAATAAGATAACAGCATTGAGAACAGCTACCTTCAACAGCATCGAAACCGATACGTTAAATTTAGCCAACGATAGTAATCACGAGTATATGTTTACGTCGGGCAGTACTACTACTGTCAATGAGGCTTTCTATGCCAGCGGCACGCCCTGTTATAACGGTGTTATTTTACGCTCAACAGAGGAGACAGCCCCTGCATACCTCGATGTCAGACGCAAAGCGTCCAATTATCACGACGATGCTTATGGTAAAGAATATGCTATCTTTTTGATTAGCTATGCACGTATTCATGGTATTGAAGCAGTCAATATCGGTAACGATTATTCGGTTAATGCCCGCCTTTATAAAGGTAAGTATTCTGTAGACGAAGACAAAACTGGCCCTACACCCAATGCATGGGGTTATGGTAAGGGTACCGGTAACTACAACGCAGGTTGGTGGAAGATGGATGATTACATGCAAGATAATACCGGCCCATTCGGAGGCAGTCGTTTTTTACCGTGCGATGCTTTCCCATATACGCTTACCTCAGCTAACTTCGTGCCTACGCCAAATGCTACTTTTGAATGGAGAAAAGGTTCTAATCCCAGTATTATCAGTACTGGAAAAGACTTGGTTATCCATGAACGGGGAACATACAGTCTTACCGTCTATTATGCAGATGGCTGTCCTTCATCCGATGAAATAGAGATATTATCTGTAGACAGCGATTCGTTAGTATGGACAGGTAATGCCGGAGATAGAGACTGGAACAATCCTACTAACTGGTATCATCCCGGAACAACAGCTGTTTCTACCTTTGCGCCCAATATGTGTATAGATGTGTTAATACCTGCCGGAAAAGGCAACTATCCCGACTTGACACCTTTCAATGGTACTTTCGGTACCGACTATACGCAAGAATTTTATGAGACAGCATCTTGCCGCCGCATTTGGTTTGAACATGGCGGCGAAGTTGTCCGCACAGACTCTTTGCACTACACAGCAGCTCATGTCGAACTAACCCTCGCAGCCAACCGTTGGAATATGATTTCCGCCCCGTTGCGTTACATGTATACAGGTGACTTTTACAAAAAC
>Ga0209628_10000365_pt1 | contig 27527 bp, 26 predicted proteins | sample TergutCu122P4_FD_187285 | JGI IMG/M metagenome (GOLD analysis project Ga0209628, IMG submission 187285) | Cubitermes ugandensis P4 segment gut microbial communities from Kakamega Forest, Kenya - Cu122 P4 (SPAdes) (version 2) | ecosystem: Host-associated > Arthropoda: Insects > Digestive system...
AAATAGATGTGAGTAACGAAGTGTTGGCAAAACTCGGTTATTCAAAATAATTTACTATATTTGCACCCGAATTCCGATAAAAGGAAATAAATTTTGAATTAAATAATAAACTACTATTTGATTATGTTAAAAAAAATCGTATTGTTGGCGTTCCTTTGCTTACCGCTTGGAATGATGGCTCAAGAATTAAAAATTGCCCATGTGAATCCCGGAGAAATTTTCAACGTTATGCCTGAAACTGCTGTTGCAGAAACAGAATTGGCTAATTTACAACAAGCTATTCGGACAGAACTTCAACGCATGGAAGAAGAGTATGGAAGAAAGTATACCGAATTCATGCAAGAATCAGATACTCTTGTACAAAGCATCAAAATTGTAAGGATGCAAGAGATTGAAACTCTGAAAAATAGAATAGAAGCTTTCTATCAAGAGGCAGAACAACAGATTGGTAAAGCAAGAAATGATTTGATAGCTCCGATTGGTCAGAAAATTCAAAATGCTATTAAGGCTGTTGGTGAAGAACATGGATATACCTATGTGATGGATTCAGGTGCTTTCATACATATTTCGCCTAAAGCAACTGATATTACTCCGTTGGTAAAGACTAAATTAGGATTGAAATAATTATAAATTATAAATTGTAAATTATAAATTATTATGGGTTTGCGCACTAATAACGTAAGCCCATTTTAATTTATAATTTTTAATTTATAATTTTTAATTTATAATTATGAGTTCTCCAATCGGGATTTTTGACTCCGGATACGGTGGACTTTCTATTTTAGAGGAAATCCACCGTATTTTGCCTGAATATGATTACATATATTTGGGAGACAATGCGCGTGCTCCTTACGGGACACGTTCTTTTGATATTGTTTATCAATTTACATTAGAGGCTGTCAAGCGACTGTTTGAAATGAACTGCAAGCTTGTGATTTTAGCATGCAATACAGCGTCGGCAAAAGCATTACGCACCATTCAGCAAAACGACTTACCGCAAATAGATCCGAGTAGGAGAGTGCTGGGAGTTATTCGCCCTACGATAGAGAGTATCGGTGCAATTACCCAAACTCGCCATGTAGGTTTGCTTGGTACGCAAGGCACCATATCCTCCCAATCATATCCGTTAGAAATTGCGAAATTATTTCCTGATATTGTTGTAGAAGAAGAGGCCTGTCCAATGTGGGTGCCATTGGTCGAAAATCATGAATACAATAGCCCCGGTGCCGATTATTTCGTACAAAAACACATAAACAATATCCTTAGCAGAGATACTTTAATTGATACATTGATTTTAGGTTGTACTCACTATCCCTTTCTTGAGCCTAAAATCCGGAAATATCTTCCTTCAAATATCCAAATCGTTTCGCAAGGCCACTATGTTGCCGAAAGTCTGAAAGATTATTTGCACAGACATCCCGAAATGAATGCTGTTTGTAGCAAAAACGGTATTTGCGAATATTACACCACCGAATCTCCCGAAAAGTTTTCTGAAACAGCATCGATTTTTATGCAGGAAAATGTACAGGCTAAACAGTTACGATAATTTTAGCGATTAACAATTAAATCTAATCCTTGTTTTTTGTATTTCGGAAATTTTGCATCACTGCTTATCAAAGGCATTTTCTCTGTTAATGATTGCGAAATAATTAGTAGGCGGTCGCTTGGGTCGTTATGTCCTTCGACTAAATCAAGCTTGGCAAGTGTACACAAATGTTCTTTGGTAACATATTTGATACTGAAACCCAGTATATTTTCAATAAAATCGAAAACATTAAGCGTTTGTATCTTTTTGCTTGGAACAATTTTTCCATTTTGTGCCAAATGAATAAATTCTTTAATACTTTCGGAACTAATGTAAATGATGTTTTCGTAATCGTCAAGTAGGTTTTTAATAGCAATAGGGACATCATAATTATCAGTTATTCTGATAAATACGTTTGTGTCAATCAAATATCTCATAGCAGCATCATTTATTTACAGCTCTCCAATCTATTACTGTATAAATTCCATTGGGGTTTTCTTTTCTCCACAGCGCAAATTTCGAGAGCCGTTTTGGCTCTTGATATTCTTTGTTTGTAGATTGCTTACTTGTAGCCTTAGATGATTTTGTTTTGATTGCTGTTGCCATAGTTGTAATTTTTTAGATTAATATTTATCAGCACAAAAATACAAAACTTCCGGAAGTTACAAAACTATGAGCGAAATATTTTTTACCAAATTATGTTTAGTAGACTCTACCACACATACGAGGGGAAATATTTTACTAAAATTTATGTTGCGAAAAGGTCATAATGTTTTCACTTCCTTTCTCGAAGTATTAAAAGTAAAACATACAAGTGATTTCTCAGATAAGTATTTTAACGAGCATCCGCACAAGTATAATTTGTTTGGAATTTCTAAAATGTTATTCGACTACGGTATTGAAAATGCCGGAACCCGGATTGTAGATAAAGAGCAAGACATCTTCAATATCGAATTACCATTTGTTGCTTTTTCCGGTGGGGAATTTGTTGTTGTTTATAAAATAGAATCTGATAAAGTTCATTACTTGTGGAATGGTAAAAAAGTAGTAGTTTCTGTTCCGGATTTTATTCAAGCATGGTCGGGTATTGTTCTTTTAACCGAAACCACGCCCGATTCGATAGAGCCTGATTACAAAGAACACCGAAAAAAAGAATTATTGAATGTTGCTCAAAAATTGATTTTGTTTGTAGCAGGTATTGTATTTCTTGGAATTAGTTATATTTCACAATCTTTATTTAGCAATATAGGCATCACTTCGCTTTTGGTAGTTAATCTTATAGGTGTATATATCGGTTATTTGTTGGTATTGAAACAAATGAAAATTCAAAGTAAATATGGCGATAAAATCTGTTCGTTGTTCAGCAAAAGCGATTGCAATAATGTGTTGGAATCAGAAGCTGCCAAACTTTGGGGCGTTTTCGGTTGGAGCGAAATCGGCTTGGGATATTTCACTGCAAACATCCTCATTCTCTTATTTCTCCCTCACTTAATCCCCTACCTTATAATCCTTAATTTCCTTACTCTCCCTTACTCATTGTGGAGCGTTTGGTATCAAAAAGTAAAAGCAAAACAATGGTGCCCGCTTTGTTTGATTGTGCTGTTTTTATTATGGGTTATTTTTGCTTTGGCCGGAATATTTGGTTACTTACAATTACCTGCATTTGAATTGCAAGATATACTTATTGCCGGCTGTATATATGCCATACCCATATTTACTTTTAATCTTTTAATCCCTAAATTAAGCGAAGGAAATCAGGTTGAACAACTCCGGCAGGAAATAAACAGTATCAAAGCCAATGAAGATGTTTTTAAAGCATTATTGGATAAACAACCTCGCTATGAAGTGAACCTCGAAGATTCCCGTATATTGTTTGGCAATCCCAATACCGATTTACAAATTACAATTCTGACGAATCCTTTTTGTAATCCTTGCGCCAAAATGCACAAACGAATAGAAGAATTATTAAATACGGTTCACGATAAAATTTGTATTCAATATATTTTCTCCTCATTTTCGCCTGATTTGGACTTTGCTAATAAAGGTTTAATTGCTGTTTATTTGGAAAAAGAAGAAAAGCAAATGAAACAAATTTACAGCGATTGGTTTGAAAAAGGCAAACCTTTGAAAGAAGCGTTTTTCAAGGACCTGCAATTAAATACAGATAAGCCGGAATTACGGAGTAATCGACCTAGTCAAATTGAATCCGAATTTCAAAAACACGAAGCATGGAAAGAAAAAACTCAGTTGAGAGCCACGCCTACCATTTTGGTTAATGGCTACCAATTGCCGGAAAATTATAAAATAGAAGATTTGCAATATTTTACAGGTATTGTTTTACCATAGAGGCATGGAGAACATAGAGAAAATAAATGTCCCGCATGGGACAACACTCTATTAACCGTAGGTAAAGCGATAGCGCAACCTACGGAAACAGAACGACACTCACTTTACCAAGTCCCGCAGGGACGACACAACATGCACAAGAAAAAGTGTCATCCCTGCGGGATTTAGAGGTAAGTATAGCATCCTCTATCCGTAGATTAACATCTACGGTTAATAAAGTAGCGTCACTGCGTGACTTTTTAGAAGCTAAAGTCCTCTTTGGGGGATTTAGGGGTAAATTGACGTCAATCAATCATTGCTGAGGTAGTAAGGCAATGGACAATAGATTTAGCGGTTTATTGTCATAATTTCTACGAATTATTAAACATTTAAATTGTTTTTGTAAAATGAAAAAAATTAATTTGAAAGGGATTTCGGAAATCCTAAATGAAAAAGAATTGAAAAACGTAATGGGTGGAAGTGGAGGAGGTTGTTGGACCATCTATGGCAATTGTCTTTTTGGAGCATCTTGTGTTCTCCCATCTGGAAATATGGGACGTTGTCAGTTGGGGTATAGTACATGCAATTGTGTTGTGTGATAGGTGGTTAATATCAGATTGCAAGTAAAACTGGAAATGTTTGGTGAAACAATTTAATACTGCCAATTTTGCTCAGTTGCTAAATAAAAATTGACGTCAATCAATCATTGCTGAGGTAGTAAGGCAATGGGCAATAGATTTAGCGGTTTATTGTCATAATTACTACGATTTATTAAATTTTTAATTATTTTTGTCTTATGAAAAAAATTAATTTTAAAGGGATTTCGGAAGTCCTGAGTGAAAAAGAATTGAAAAATGTGATGGGTGGAAGTGGAACAAACTGTCAATCAACTGACTGTGGCAGACCTTATGCTTGTACAAACTCAAATGGAATGACGGGAACCTGCAAAGCTGCTCCTTTTGCAGGGTGTATTTGTTGGGCAGGTTAAGATTATTGTTCTAATTGGGGCGATAGATAATATCGCCCTAAAATTGAATTTTATTATGTAAGTTTGAACAGTATATAATTTAAGTGTTTGTTATGAAAAAGTTATTTTATCTTTTATTTTTATCTTTATGGATGTTTATTTCTTGCCAAAGGCAAGCACAAATACAGGAATCGAATAATTATAAATTATTTGTCACACTTGAAAATGCCCCTTTTGATTCTTTATATCTTTGCGATTACACCGGAGATCGGAAAATATATATCGCAGGTGAAAAAACAAATGAATTTACTTGGGAAATTACAATCCCTGATAGTATTGTATTGAATTCAGAAAATCTGATGTCTTTAGCCGTTTCTAAGTATGCTTTCATTGGCAATTCTTTAAGTGCTACGATAAGATTTATTGCAGAAAGGGATGAGAAAAAGATAGCCTTTGCTAATATCGGTGTGGAAGACAGAGAAAATTATATTTATGCAGTATATATGGGAAAAACTGTATTTCCTGAGGAATTAATTGGAATGACAATAGAAGGTAAAGATACTATTTTTTTTGGAAACTATATCTGTGAAGATTTTAAACTGATACTTCAGAACGACAGTTCAGATATTACAATTCGAGCGCAAGATCCGCTTTTCAGTTGGTTTTCTAACATGAATAATGAAGAATTATCTTATAACGAATATTTAGAACGATACGATGAACTTTCAAAAAAATACCCTGATTCTCGTTTCTTAATGAGTAGTTTATCTCACCAGTTTTATAGATATCAATCAAAAAGTGACCTGCAAAGAATCTATGATAATTTATCTGATAAGTATAAAAATACAGAATGGGCAAAAAATATTGAAAGTTATCTTCAAACTAAATTTGAAAATACATCTTTACCAACATTAAATAAAGATACTTACGAAGATATTGTTCAAGACAGTTCGAAATATAATCTGATTATTTTTACAGCATCATGGTGTCGACCTTGTATCGAGGAAATTCCTGTTTTGAAAGAAATTTATAATGACTTAAACAAAAATTTAGTCATGACTTATATTTCTGTTGACGAAGAAAAAACTGTAAAATCTTTTCAGAAACAAATGCGAGAAAAAAATATTCCTTGGCGTGCTTTATTGGCTTATGAGGATATTGAAAAAATAAAAACAAAATATTTTGTTAGTGGCATTCCTCAAGGCGTATTGGTTTATCCAGATGGGACTATGAGTTTGATAGAAGTTCGAGATAAAGAACAAAGAGAAAAACTGTATTCTTTGTGTGGTAAATAGTACTCTATTTATATTCTATTAAATTATGCAAATTATTTTTATCATCGCCTATATGGGCGATTATCCTTGGTATTTTCCTTATTTTCTTCATTCCTGCCGCTACAATTCGACAATTGATTTTCTGATTTTTTCAGACAATCAAACAACATTAGAGAATTTGCCGTCAAATGTTAAGATTGTTCCGTTTACTTTAGAACAATTCAATGCAGATGCTACCAAAGCATTGGGTTTTGAGATTGCCGTAGAATCGGGCTATAAACTCTGTGATTTCAAACCCGCTTACGGATATATCTTTTCCGATTATATCAAGAAATATGACTTTTGGGGTTATTGTGATATAGACGTTATTTTCGGGAATATTCGGGCATTTATGACAGATGAATTGTTGAATGAATACGATATAATTAGTGCTCGCCATGATTATCTGACCGGTTGTTTTGCCTTATATCGAAACAATCCGTTTATGCAGGAACTATTCAAACAAAGCAAAGATTACCAAAAGGTATTTGCCGAATTTCGTAATTTTTTCTTCGATGAAACCAATTTTGCTTTCGAGGCATTTGAGAAAGGTCTGCATTACAGCCAGATTCAAACGGAGGTAGAAAGTATGACGCATGTTGTGCGGCGATTACAGGAAGAAAACAAGCTGAAAGCATTTTTTGATTTTCAGATTGTAGAAGGCTTTGCCGGCAATATGCTTTGGAACAAAGGACAATTGATTTACCGGAAAGAATACGAAGTGATGCTTTACCATTTAGTGCGCTTCAAACGAAAATATTCCGAGCCGGTAGATTTGCAAAGAATTATTCCCGATAAATTCCGAATCGGGAAACAGAAAATTTATTGATGGTCATGAATTATTTAAACACGGAGTAAAAGGAGTTTATTTCACGGAGTCACACAGAGTTTTTAAAACTCCGCGAAACTCTGTGAATAACCACTCCGTGAAACTCCGTGTTTAAAAATCTAAAACTGTTAAAATGAATACAATTATAAAAAAAATAGCGTTTTGCATTACCTGCATGAATCGCTTACATCATTTACAGCAAACGCTCGAAAAAAACATACAAGATAATTACCTGCCCAAAGAGGTAGAGTTTGTTTTATTAGACTATAATTCGCACGACGGTTTGGGCGAATGGGTTTACAATAATATGAAAAAATATATCGACAAGGGGATATTAGTCTATTGTAAAACAACGGAACCACCCCATTATTTACGGAGCCACAGTCGCAATATGGCTTTCAGATTGGCCAATGCCGATATTTTATGCAATTTGGATGCTGATAATTTTCTCGGTAAAGGATTTGCCTCTTTTATGTTGGAAGAATTTTCAAAACACGATAATATATTTTACACGAATAATTATTCACTCAACGATACTTACGGCCGTGTCTGTGTGCGAACCGGTGATTTTATATCTGTAAGAGGTTACAATGAGGCTTTGAAAGGATATGGATATGAAGACAATGATTTTCAAAACCGGTTAATACGGCATGGATTAAAACCGGTGAGTTTTCATAATCCCGAATTCTATCGTTATGTTTTACATGCCGATGAAGACCGTATTTCGGAAGAATACAGACTTAAGAATTTGCACAAAATGTATATCACTTACATCAATCCCTATACATCGGGCATTCTGCTGTCATATAAAGATTATACCACAGAACTGTGCACTTTGGTAGATAATTCACAAATAAATATATTTCCCGAAAATTCAAATAATGATACACTTTTCCCTGATGCAGAACGTAGAGTTGTGCTACAGGAAGAAATCTTAAACGGAACTTGGAGTGAAGATAATGATGCGATGAGTTTTCAAGAAAACGACCGGACTTTCTACAGAGTAGACGACCACGAACTTAAAGCAAAATTAATTGTACTGATAACTTCTGCAATTAATTATCACGAAGCATGCAAGCAAATAAAGGAGCAATCCGTAATTAATCCCGATGGTTTTGGAAAAGGTTCTGTTTTCAAAAATTTTGATTTATCAAAAGAAATTATACTGTCATGAACACATCGATACAAACTCCTTATATTCGGGATAAAAAGCAATGGTATTTTCTTTCCCTGTTTTATGCCCGTGAAAAGTGGACTGAACTGATTGCCGAAATTATCCGTTTTTATCAGGAAAGGCAAGGCCAATTTTGTAATTGTCTTCTCTCTCTTTCGGTAGAAAAAGGAGAACACATACAAGTAACATTAGTTTCTTCTGTCGATGGCAACAACTATACCGATGAAGTCCAATCTTATTTTCAAATATTCTTTGAGCAAAATCCTTCAATAAGCAGTACTCTATTCCCTTATGGCAAAGCCGTTTGGGGTAATTATCCTAACAACTCATTGATATGGAATAAATTTAGTTTACAGGATTATTCGGAGCAATACATTAATTTTCATCAACAAACGATAAAGCTTGCTTTGAAATTGTCGGAAGACGACTTTTCGGAAGATACTATCTTTTCTGTTGGAATGTATTTGATTACAAAAGGATTATGTTTCATCGCCGGAGAAGAACAAAAAAACGCTTTATCTCAAGCACTTCATGACGCTTTTGGAGCGGTTGGTTTTACCGATGAAAAGAGTACTGACGGAAAGTTTGTAGAGAATCTTTTAAGGAAAAGAAATCTCAACATGCTTAAACCCTAAACCTTCGAAAAAAGGTTTGAGTATAATTATGGCATTTTCTTTTGTCCGGTCTAAAATTCCCGATTCGAGAGCAGTTTTCCTCAATTGTTTTTCTGCCTCTTTAAATGCTTCCTCTACCAAATTTATTCCTGTAAAATAGTCGAATTTGGTTTCGTAAACTTTTGAATTTTTATGGTCGATTTTGAAATAACAAAGTTCCGGCTCCGGCAGTTTTATTTTTAATGTATCTTTTTGTATAACAATATCTTCCGGTTCAACTTTTTGTAAGTCAATACATCCGACGGCCTCCCCGCTGATTATCAGCAGTGCGCTTGCATTGGGAAACCATTGACGTATCAGTTTATGCTCCATCACATCTTTAATATTCATCCTGACAAGTTCAAGTTTACCTAACGCCTCGACTTTTTCTAACGTAGCTTGATGAGAAGTAACGATTTGTGTGCCTTTATCATTTGTTTTTAAGAAAAAAAACAGGCAGATAATGATTCCGATGGCTATTCCCAAGAGAAATTTCAATATTGTTTTCATACAGATTGTATTTATAATGCAAAAATAAGGAATAACTGTGAATAAACTCTATTTTTGCACCATGAAAATACAACTTACAGTCGTCGGAAAGACCAATCAAGATTTTGTGCAAAAAGGATTGGACGAGTTTTGTAGTCGTCTGAAACATTATATGCCATTTGAATTGGATATAATTCCCGATATAAAAAACACGAAAAGTTTATCTCAAGAACAGCAAAAGGAAAAAGAAGGAGAATTGATTCTAAAAAGCATACAATCAGGAGATTATATCGTGTTGTTAGATGAACGGGGAAAGGAATTTACATCTTTGCAATTTGCCGGTTACATAGAGAAAAAAACGCATACTGTAAACAAAAAATTGATATTCGTTATCGGTGGTCCTTATGGATTCTCTAAAAAAGTGTATGAAATGGCCTCCGAAAAAATATCTCTTTCAAAAATGACATTCTCTCATCAAATGATTCGCTTGATTTTTGTAGAGCAATTATACAGAGCAATGACAATATTGAGCAACGAACCTTATCATCATGAATGAAAAATAGGTATCTTTGCGGCGTCATTCCGAACGAAGTGAGGAATCTAACCCCAACTAAAAATAAATATATTTAAATTATGGCAATAGTTAAACCATTCAAAGGAGTTCGTCCTCCCAAAGATTTAGTTACGCAGATAGCTTCTCGTCCTTATGATGTGCTAAGTTCGGAAGAAGCGCGCGAAGAAGCTAAAGGCAATGAAAAGTCTTTATATCACATCATTAAACCGGAGATAGATTTTCCTGCCGGAACAGATGAACATTCCCAACCTGTGTATGACAAAGCAGTCGAAAATTTCAAAAAATTTCAAGAGCAAGGTTGGTTAAAGCAAGATGATAAGGAAGTATATTATGTTTACGCCCAAACCATGAATGGCCGCACGCAATACGGACTTGTAGTTTGTGCATACGTTGAGGATTACCTGACCGGTGTAATTAAAAAACATGAGCTGACCCGCAAGGATAAGGAAGAAGATCGCATGATTCATGTTCGTATCAATAATGCCAATATCGAACCGGTATTTTTTGCTTATCCTGATAACAAGGCGTTAGATGCTATTGTTTCTGCAACCATAAAAAATGCACCTGAGTATGATTTTGTAGCCGAAGATGGTTTCGGACACCAATTTTGGCTGATAGATAACGATGCTACTATCAAGCAAATTACCGAACTTTTTGCCGGTATACCTTATTTATATATTGCCGACGGACATCATCGTACTGCGGCTGCCGCTTTGGTTGGAGCAGAAAAAGCCAAGCAAAATCCGAATCATACGGGTAGAGAGGAATATAATTTTTTCTTAGCGGTATGTTTTCCTGATAATCAACTGAAAATCATGGATTACAATCGGGTTGTTAAAGATTTGAACGGCTTAACTCCTGCCGAATTTTTGAAAGCATTGGAAACCGATTTTATAATAGAAGATAAAGGAACGGAAATCTATCATCCATGTAGCTTGCATAATTTTTCTTTATATCTCGAAGGCCGTTGGTATTCGTTGACTGCCAAACCGGGAACATACAACGATAATGACCCGATTGGAGTATTAGATGTAACGATTTCTTCCGATTTGATTCTTGATAAAATACTGGGAATGAAAGATCTTCGTACCGACAAACGCATTGATTTCGTTGGAGGATTGCGCGGTTTGGGCGAATTAAAGCGTCGTGTGGATAGTGGAGAAATGAAAGCTGCATTGGCACTTTATTCTGTTTCGATGAAACAATTGATAGATATTGCCGACACAGGCAATATTATGCCTCCAAAAACCACTTGGTTCGAACCGAAATTACGCTCCGGCTTGGTTATTCACAAATTAAGTTGAACGCTACCGACACATATAAAACAATAGCAAAAATTTCGGAAGGATACATCACAGAACAGCGTAGCAAATTTATCGCATACGCTGTTCCTGTACATACACCCGAAGAAGTTAAAACATATATAGACGGTTATTGTACCCAATATTATGATGCCCGACACGTTTGTTGGGCGTATATGCTGGGTGCCGACCGGCAGATTTTTCGGGTAAACGACGACGGAGAGCCTTCTTCTACAGCAGGAAAGCCTATTTTGGGAGTCATCAACTCAAACGAACTGACAGATATATTAATTGTCGTTGTCCGCTATTTCGGAGGAGTAAAACTCGGAACAAGCGGTTTGATTGTCGCTTACCGTGCAGCAGCGCAAGATGCTGTGGCAAATGCCGAAATTATCGAAAAAACGGTCGATGAAGAAATCGCGATTACATTCGAATATCCTTTCCTGAATGGCGTTATGCGAATCGTAAAAGAAGATAATCCGATTGTTCTTTCTCAAAATTTTGATATGAATTGTCAGATGACTTTGAGAATTCGCAAAAGTGAGGCGGAAAAATTGAAAGCAAGATTACTGAAGGTAGAGACAGTTTCTTTAGATTCCTCACTGCGCTCGGAATGACGCGCTGTCCCCCTTTGGAGGGGGCAGGGGGAGGACTGTCATTTCGAGCGCAGCGAGAAACCCAATCAAATCATCTCAACATTCCGTTTCACGAAATCGCTCAATGCTTGGCCTTTCAATAATCCTGAAGAAAGCAATGCCAAATCAACCATTTGCTTAACAACATTTCCTGAAATAGCATTCGGCATAAGCCAATTTTCTTTGTCTTCCTGAACTTTTTTTACTGCCGGAAAATCCAAATTGACAGTTACATTATATGAAGTCGGCATTTCTCCGTAGAAATTAAATCCGCCTTGCATGGCTGACATTTCTGTCATACGACGCATAAACTCGTTTTGTGTGATTGTTATTGGGTTAACGGTTTCTCCCAAGTGTTCGAAACCTACAACAAAATCGGTTTTTTCTATTGCCGGAATGGCTGACTTGAAAATATCGACAAGCGCATTTCTTTCTTCTTCCGAAAGAGTAACTTCTTTATTGTCGGATTTTTTGATGATATTTTCGATTACGTCGCTATCCACACGGACAAAACGGCTTTTCTCGAATTTTTGTTCCAATCTTCCGACGAAATGAACATCTAATTGTCCGTCCATTAACAACACATCGTATCCTTTTGATTCGGCAGCAGCGATGTAGGAGTGTTGTTCTTCCTTGTTGCTGGAGTATAAGTAAATCAAGTTACCGTCTTTGTCGGTTTGATTGCTTTCAATCAGCATTTTGTATTCGTCGAAAGTAAAATATTTCTTTTGAATATCCCTTAGTAGAGCAAATTTAGCAGCACGTTCGTAGAATTTTTCATCGGTCAACATACCGTATTCAACAAATAAACTCAAACTATCCCATTTTTCTTCGAATTGAATACGCTCGTTTTTGAAAAGTTCTTCTAATTTATCGGCTACTTTTTTGGTGATGTGACTTGAAATTTTCTTCACATTGTTATCGCTTTGCAGGTAAGAGCGCGACACGTTCAACGGAATATCAGGGGAGTCGATAACGCCATGAAGTAACGTCAGGAATTCGGGAACAATACCTTCAACCGAATCGGTTACATAAACCTGATTGCAGTATAATTGGATTTTATTTCGTTGCAGCTCGATATTACTTTTGATTTTCGGGAAATAAAGAATACCTGTCAGGTTGAAAGGATAATCCACATTCAGGTGAATCCAAAATAGCGGTTCTTCACTGAAAGGATATAAATCCTGATAGAATTTTTTATAATCTTCGTCGGTTAATTCAGCCGGCTTTCTTGTCCACAACGGATTGGTTTCGTTGATGATATTATCTTCCTCCGTTTCAACGCTTTTCCCGTCTTTCCATTCGGTTTTTTTGCCAAAAGCAATAGGGACAGGAAGAAAACGACAATATTTTTTCAATAAACCTTCAATGCGACTTTTTTCTAAGAAATCTTGATTTTCATCATCAATATAAAGGATAATATCCGTTCCTCTATCATCTTTGCTTGTTTCTTCCAAAGTATATTCGGGTGAACCGTCGCAACTCCATTTCATGGCGACAGCATCAGGCTGGAAAGATTTGGTAATGATTTCGACCTTTTTGGAAACCATAAAGGAAGAATAGAATCCTAATCCGAAATGACCGATAATGGAATTAGCGTCTTTTTTGTATTTGTCGAGGAAATCATTGGCACTTGAAAAAGCGATTTGATTGATATATTTTTCGATTTCTTCGGCTGTCATTCCGACACCTTTGTCAGAAATAGTGATTGTTTTTTTATCCAATTTAACCTGAATAGTTAAATCACCCAATTCACTTTTAAATTCGCCTACCGATGCGTATGTTTTTAATTTTTGTGTAGCATCGACGGCATTGGAAATCAATTCACGAAGGAATATTTCATGGTCACTGTACAAGAATTTTTTAATAATGGGGAAGATGTTTTCGGTTGTTACCCCAATGTTTCCTTTTTGTTTGCTCATATTTTTTTATTTTAAGTTATAGATTCGTTAGTTTCCTCTCTGCGTTCGGAAACAGCGTTCGGCCTAAGCCAATGACGGCTCTGCTATCCCCCTTTGGAGGGGGCAGGGGGAGGACTACGTCGTGTTTAGCAAAAAAAATGCCAGTCGTACATTGACTGACATTTTGTCTTTTTGCGATACTATTCGAATCTATTTCCCAAAAAAATTAGTCAAGCTAACCATAAAAGAAGTAGCGGCAGGATGATACCGGGCAACTGCTGCACTGACTTCAAAAGAACTGATACGGATTCCGGCGCCACCGGAAAAACCACCCATTTTATTTCCTCCCTCCAAAGACATATCTTCGCTCGTTTTGACATTATATCCCACGGCAAGCCAAAGATTATCAGAAGGAATTAAATCGACAGCAAAAATGAAACGCTTGATAAAACTTTTCATAAAAGGGTCTTTTTTTCCTATTAGATTATATGTTTCCCAATTATTAAGATGGTTTGCCGTTATGGAAAAACGGATAGGAGCATGAGACAAGCGTTTGGTCATGCCCAATTGGATATTCCAAGGCATCGGAGAACGTTCTTCGATGTAGGCGGTAAGCTGTCCACCGAGGTTTTTTGCAGTCAAACCAAGCGATAAGTCGTTGTCGGGGTTATAATAACTCAGTCCTAAATCGACTCCCAAGCCAATGGAGGAGTATTCTCCCCACGACGAATAAATAAATTTTCCGGTAACGCCACCTCTGATTCGTTCGGTTATATCATGAGCATAAAAAATATTGACACCAATATCTTTTAAGCTTATGTCTCCGAGAATAATATTTTCTACGGTTGTTTCTTTTATGTTTCCGTAATCGAGATAATTAATGCCTAAACCCCACGCACCTCTTTCTCCGGCTGCTTTAGTGAGAATTGCACTTGCCGCATTAACGTCGGCAATATACATAAGATAACTGATGTTTAGCCCCATGTTCATTTCCGGACCGAGTAAGCCGGGGTTTTGAAAAACCAAAGAAGGGTCGTTTTCTGTCACCGAAATATTTGTTCCTCCCATAGCACTTGCACGCGCAGAATAAGGCAATTTCAAGAAGTCGAATGCAGATTTTCCATCTTGTGCAAATGTTTTTTGGGGAAACGAGATTGCTAAAAGAACGATAAATGTAATATAAAATATTTTTTTCATCCGAAGAATAATATAATTGAGACAAAGATAGTAATCAAATTTTTAAATATATAACGACAAAAACAACAAAAAGGTATATTTTATCAATATTTTTTAGAATGTAAGGTCATATAACTTGTATGTTAAAAATAAAAAAATTACTTTTGTTGTCAATTTGCTACCTTTAAGAAGGTTACTTTATATTCATATCATACCATGAAATTAAAGATGTTATCGTTTAATGAAGCACTTGAAATTGTTAATCGGAAGATAAATGCGGTTGTATATCCTGAAAAACCGCAAAATTTATATGCTCCTATTCAATATATTTTAACATTAAAAGGAAAAAAAGTCCGGCCTGTTTTAACACTGCTTTCTTGTAATTTATATAAAGAAGATATTTCAGATGCCATATCTCCGGCTTTGGCATGGGAGATTTTCCATAATTTTACATTGATGCACGATGATTTGATGGATAAGGCCGAAGTCCGGCGCGGGAAACCGGTTGTATACAAAGTATGGGATGAAAATACAGCGATACTTTCGGGCGATGCGATGCTTATTTTATCTTATCAATATATTGCCGACATATCTTCCGATAAATTAAAACCCGTGTTGGATTTATTTTCTAAAACAGCAATGGAAATCTGTGTCGGGCAGCAATATGATATGGATTTTGAAAAGCGATTGGATGTTTCGGTAGATGAATATATCGAAATGATTCGACTGAAAACTGCTGTTTTGTTGGGTGCTGCCCTAAAAACAGGCGCTATTATCGGAGGTGCCACGCCGTCGGATGCCGAAAAATTATATGATTTTGGAATGAATATCGGTTTGGCTTTCCAAATCAAAGATGATTTACTGGACGTATATGGTGATCCTGATGTTTTTGGAAAACAAATAGGAGGAGATATTTTGTGTAACAAAAAAACATTTTTATTGATTAACGCATTGAACTTAGTTTCCGGTGCTGATAAAGAAATTTTGTTACAGCAAATTACATCTGAGAATATCGCTCCCGAAATGAAAATAAAAACGGTTACCGACATCTATAACCGGTTGAATTTGAGGGTGATTGCTGAAGATAAAATGGATGTGTTTTATCAAAAAGCATTGAATTCATTGCATTTGGTTCAGGTTGATGATTGTAAAAAAACAATCTTGGCCGATTTCGCAAAAGATTTAATGAAAAGAGAATCCTAATTGTTAATTATTAATTATTAATTACTAAAAATGCCGTACCGTAGATTACCAAACACAGATGCAGCTCGCATAAAATCGTTGAAATGTGCTTTGGAGCAAGATTTACTACTCCCATTTACTAACAGAATGATTTCTGTTGAGTTGATGGAAACGGCCGGAGTGTTCCTTTCATCCTTTGAAGGTGCTCGTGCTGAGTACGATAGGGCATATACAGCGCAAATAAATACAAGTAAAGCCTTTCAGGAGTTAACTAAAAATGCGAAACTCTACATTTCTCATTTTATTCAAGTGCTTAATTTATCGGTTATCAGAAAAGAAATAAATTCGGAATTAAAATCGTTATACGGATTAGACCCCAATAGTCAGCAGGTTCCGGAATTATTTTCCGATGCTTTGGTCTTAGAATGGGGAGATAAAATCATTCAAGGAGAAAAAGCCCGTACAACCAAAGGAGGAACACCGTTGTATAATCCTACTATTGCGAAAGTGCAAGTGCATTATGAGATGTTCAAAACGGCATATCACCAACAAAAAGTATTGCAAAAAAATACGGCCAGAGCCTTATCCAAACTGTCTTCTTTAAGAATTAAGGCCGATGAAATCATTTGTAATATCTGGAATCAGATAGAAAGTAAATATGCCGATGCTGATATAAAAAGCCGGTTGGACAATTGTAAAAAATATGGAGTCGTGTATTATTACAGACGTGGAGAGAAAATATGTGATTGAAAATGAAACTGATAGATACGCATACGCATATATACCAAAACGATTTTTCCGAAGATATTATAGAGGTTATTGAGAACGCCAAATCCCGAGGCGTTTACAAGTTTCTTATACCGAATGTCGATGTAGAAACGATTGCTCCTTTGAATGATTTATGTAATCGATACCCTGATGAGTGTTTCCCGATGATGGGATTACATCCGACAAGCGTAAACGATTCATATTCAGGAGAATTGAATGAAATAAAAAAACAATTGGCTAATGCCGATCTTCGATTTGGATTAAGAAAATATATTGCAGTCGGAGAAATCGGCATAGATTTATACTGGGATAAAACTTTCCTGAAAGAACAAAAAATAGCTTTTGAAGAACAACTTCGTTGGAGCATTGATTACAATCTACCGGTTGTGATTCATACCAGAGACGCTTTTCCCGAAGTGATAGAGAGTATTGCGAAAATAGGAGCCAATAACCTTCGCGGCGTTTTTCATAGTTTTGGTGGAAATAGAGAAGAATTGGAAACTATTTTATCCTTTGAAAATTTCTTAATAGGTATCAACGGAGTCGTGACTTTTAAAAACTCCAAACTTAAAGATTATTTGGCAAATGCCCCGTTAGAGCGCATCGTATTAGAAACAGATGCTCCTTATTTAGCCCCAGTGCCCTATCGGGGAAAGCGAAACGAACCTGCCTATTTGCCGAAAATCGCTGAAAAAATAGCCGAAATTTATCAGGTTTCTGTTGAAAAAATAGCCGAAATAACAACTCAAAATGCTTTAACTTTATTTTTTGGTTGAGAATATCAAGAAACAAAAAAATAAAGTGTATATTTGCACGCCAAAATGGGCAGATAGTAAAAAATATATAATAATTAAATTAAATAAATTTCAAAATGCAAAACAAAGGATTTATAAAAGTTTTAGCAGTATTACTGGCTTTGGTTTGTTTGTTTTATTTGTCATTTACCTTTGTAACAAACAAATACTACAAAGAAGCACGACAATATGCCGGTGATGATTTAATGAAAGAGAGTTTGTATTTAGACTCTTTAGCTACTGAAAAAGTATGGTTAGGTTACACATTCAAGCAAGCTCGTGAAAAAGAAATCAACTTGGGTCTTGACCTGAAAGGTGGTATGAACGTTGTTTTAGAGGTTGACGTTGCCGAAGTGCTAAGGTCGCTTTCCGGTAACAACCCTGATCCTAATTTCAATCAGGCTTTGGCTAATGCAAAAGCACGTCGTTTGACCACTTCGAAAGACTTCGTATCTCTTTTTACAGAAGAATACCGTACGTTGGATCCGGGAGCGAGATTAGCAGCCATTTTCAGTACTTTTGAATTGAAAGATAAAATTACGCCTCAAAGTACAGATGCTCAGGTAGAACAAGTGTTAAGAGCAGAAATTAAGACTGCTGTTAACAATTCGTTCAACGTTCTTCGTACTCGTATCGACCGGTTTGGTGTGGTTGCTCCGAATCTTCAACTGTTGGAAACAGATGGCCGTATTTTGGTAGAACTTCCCGGCATCAAAGAACCCGAGCGCGTGCGCAAATTATTGCAAGGAAGTGCCAACTTGGAATTTTGGGAAACTTATCATCTTTCCGAAATATATCAGCAATTAATTCAAGCTAACAGGTTGATTTTCGATTTGAAAAAAGCAGAAATTCCTGAAAGTGAGGTTGTTGTTGCGGAGGTTGCAGAAGTGAAAGAACAAGCAACCGATACAACTGCTGTCGACGGTCTGTTGGCTGAAATTTCTAAACAAACTAAAGAAGAAACAGCACAAAATGTTACAGAAGAAGAATGGAAAAGAACTAATCCGTTGTTTGCGATATTGCAACTCAACCAACAAAACAATCCAAACCTCGTAGGGCCTGTTGTTGGAGTGTCTCATGCTAAAGATACCGCCACTGTAAATTCATTTTTGGCTATGCGCCAAGTGAGAGATTTACTCCCTCGCAATATCAAATTTTTATGGGGTGTAAAAGCTATCGATACAAAAGAAACTTTCTTCCAGTTGTATGCTATTAAAACCACTCGCGACGGAAGGGCTCCATTAGGAGGAGATGTTATTATTAGTGCAAGAGGTGATTTCAATCAACATACTAATTTTGGAGAAGTTAGCATGAGCATGAATCAGGAAGGAGCACAAACATGGGCGCGTTTGACAAGAGACAACATCAACCGGAGTATCGCTATTGTTTTGGATAATGCCGTTTATTCTGCCCCTAATGTAATGAATGAAATTACAGGCGGACGTTCTTCTATTACAGGTCACTTTACTATAGAAGAGGCTAATGACTTAGCTAACGTGTTGAGATCGGGTAAAATGTCGGCACCTGTTCGTATTATTTCGGAAGATATTATCGGGCCATCATTAGGTCAAGAAGCCATCAAAAGCGGATTTATTTCTTTTGCTATCGCATTTGTTGCGTTGATGCTTATCTTAATTCTTCTCTATGGATTCAAGCCGGGGATGATTGCCAACGGTGCATTATTATTAAATGTATTCTTTTTGCTGGGTGTATTGGCATCATATCAAGCCGTACTGACACTTTCCGGTATTGCAGGTATTGTGTTGGCTCTGGCCATGGCTATGGATGCTAACATCTTGATCAACGAACGTATCAAAGAAGAAATACGCGGAGGAAAAACCGTGAAAAAAGCAGTTGAAGAAGGTTATAAAAAAGCTTTTGCTACGATTTTCGACGCAAACTTGACTTCCATCATTACCGGTGTTATTCTCTTTTATTTCGGAACAGGTCCGATCAGAGGATTCGCTACTACTTTAATTATCGGTATTATCGTTTCGTTCCTTACTGCGGTATTCTTAACCCGTATCGTTTATGAGGCGTTCTTGGCTAAAGGAAAATTCAATGATTTGACGTTCACCACAAGTCTTATGAAGAACTTCTTGGTAGATACGAAATATAATTTCTTGAAATATAAAAAACCATTATACATTTTTACTATCGTATTAACTGTTGGTTGTTTGGTAGTTTTGTTCGGTAGAGGATTAAATCAAGGTATTGATTTTACCGGTGGTCGTAATTATGTGATTCGTTTTGATCAACCTGTAAACACCGTTGAGGCGCAAGAAATGTTGGCTCCTTTCTTCTCAGAACATGTTCCGAGTGTTATTACTATCGGTACTCCTAATCAGGTAAGAATATCTACAAACTATAGGATTACAGATCCTTCGGAAAATGTAGATGAAGAAATTATGAGCAAAATATTTGATGCCTTGAATCCTTTATTAAGAGAAGGTACTACATTAGACCAATTTACTTCTGTGAACATTTTAAGTTCGCAAAAAGTAGGGCCAAGTATTGCCGATGACATGAAAACCGGAGCATATTGGGCTGTTATATTATCAGTTATTGCGATTGGTCTTTATATCTTGTTGAGATTTAGAGATATGTCGTATGCTATTGGAATGATAGTTTCTTTGATTCAAGATGCGATATTCATTTTGGGTATGTATGCGTTACTTTGGGGTTTCTTACCATTCTCTCTTGAAGTGGATCAGACCTTTATAGCGGCTGTATTGACAGCATTAGGTTATTCGGTTAATGACAAGGTGGTTATCTTCGACAGGGTTCGTGAATACACTCGATTGTATCCGAAACGCGACAAATTCGACCTGTTTAATGCATCTCTTAACTCAACATTAGACCGTTCGGTAAATACCACTGTCAGTACTTTAGTAGCTTTGGTTATCATATTTGCTTTGGGAGGCGATGCTATCCGCAGTTTCTCTTTCGCAATGATACTTGGGGTAGCAATGGGAACACTTTCTTCCATATTCTTTGCAGCTCCGATTGCTTATGATATTCAAAAAAGAAAACAAAATAAGCAGAATAAACAAAAATAAAATATTATTCTAAAGTCGAAAAAAGAGGGTGTAGTTCATTGAATTACACTCTCTTTTTTTAGATAGCAACTGAAAACATATAACACAACTTTTGCAGGTGAGCCATAGGTGTCCCTGTGTCGAAGTCAGGAAAAAGCACACAATTGACTTAAAAAACATATATTAAAATGTACTTTAAAATTACCCCCCCCCCTCGTTCGATTATTAAAAGTTTCGAATTTTGTTGAAATGCAATTTTTAAACACCTGTAAATCAGGGATTTAAAAAACTCGAGTTTCGAATTTATTTTTTGATTTTTTTGGTCGATGAATATTTTTATCATAATTTAGTCTGTAATTTTTTATTATTAATCTTAAAAATTGAATTCCATGAAAAAAATTATTTTGACTTTTATTGTTTTCGCTTTTTTAGCGAATGCATCGGCACAACTTGAAGTTAAATCTTCAGGAGATACTTATGTTTCCAAAAATATTTATCTTGAAAGTGCATCTAATTTTTTGGGCACTACGAATAACAATGTTCCCATTACTTTCAAAGTAAACACCTTTTTAGCAGGATTTACCGGAAGCGATTCAAATTCTAACGTATCTTTCGGATACAGAGCCTTACTGAATACGGGTACTCAAAATACTGCGATTGGTTGTTATGCGCTTCGTCAAAATTCGTCGGGTTACGGCAATACTGCGGTTGGTTATAATGCGCTTTACTATAGTGCGTTAGGCTACAACAATACAGCTATTGGTTCTTGGGCAAATGTTGGAGACCCCGGCCCTAACGGCTGTTTCTCTAATTCTACGGCTATTGGCTATCAGGCGCGAGTTGATCAAAGCAATACGATAGTACTTGGTAATAACACTGTTACTCATCTTAAACTTCATAATACTATAATTTATCAAACTTCTGATAGTAGGATAAAGAAAAACATTCGGGCAGAAGTTCCGGGACTTGCCTTTATCAACCAATTACAACCGGTTATGTATAATCTTGACTTGAATGCATTGGATGAATTACAGAAATCAGACGATCCCAAAATAAACGCTTTCAGAGATTCTTTACTTATGGCACGTTCTACCGAAGAAAAGGAAATCGATGCAAAAGCAAGAGCGAATAAAGAGAAAATAGTCTATTCGGGTTTTATAGCACAGGATGTAGAAAAAGCTGCACAAAATGTCGGTTATGATTTCAGCGGAATAGATGTCCCTGCGAACGGTAAAGGTGTTTATGGATTAGGATACACCGAATTTGTCGTTCCCTTAGTGAAAGCCGTACAGGAACTCAGCGAGCAAAACGACCAATTGAAAGAACGAGTAAATGAATTAACAGGATTAGTTTATCAGTTATTAGGAAAAGAAGATGCCTCACTTCGTTCTTCAACTAACGAAACAGAAACAACCGGAATTACCGATGCAGTAGTAGCTCAATGCAAATTATTTCAAAATGCCCCCAATCCTTTTAATCAATCTACCGAGATAAAATATTATTTGCCGGAAGATGTAAAAACTGCTTATCTTTGTATTTATAATTTGCAGGGAACCCAAATCAAACAAATTTCGATTATGCTGCGAGGCGAAGGTTCGCAATTAATTTCCGGTTCGGAATTAGCTGCAGGAATGTATTTGTATGCGTTGATTGTGGATGGAAAAGAGGTTGATACAAAACGGATGATATTAACGAAATAAATTATAAGTCATGAAAACAAAAATTACAACAATCGCATTTGCAGCAATACTATTTACATTGCCGATAAGTGCGCAGGAAAGTTACCTGCCAGTACTCTACGGAAATACAGTTCACTTTTTTTATGCCATACCTCCAGTCGACTATGATGATTGTGGGATATCAGGAGATGTATATCTGAAAGATGCCGACAAACAGCGAACTTATGTCGCAGGTTACGCAGCACCGTACGATATGCTTGAATACAGTGAAGATAACAGTAAACTATGGGGATATAACCCTTCCTTCTATTTTGAAGAATGGTGGTTATTAATGGATTTGAATTTGGAAGTGGGAGATAAATATTCATATCCGTATATCTATGAAACCTGTGTGGTAACAGATGTGTATTACAAAGATGGCAGAAAATACATCGAATTTGATAGATTAGTTGATGTAGTATGGAGAGACATAGAAGGAAATATTCAAAAAGACAAGATACCTTTTATGTTTATCGAAGGTGTGGGAATGAATACTTATGATTATGGAGGGAGGATGATACTTTCCAAATTTATTGACAAGATACAGGATTATAGTGTGCCCGAATCAGAAGCGTATGAAGATGATTGTTTTCTTTTTAGTGTACCTAATAATATCGTAGATATAAAAAAGGGTTCGATAGCCATTACGTTTTTATCATCTGCAAGTATTCAGGTGCATATTCCCGCAGAAATTATTAACAGTGGAGCACAACTGAATATTGTGGATACTATGGGAAAACTGATAAAATCGGTAAATGTTACAGGCAAAGAAATGACTGTGGATGTCAGTAATTTTCCTTCGGGCACCTACTTGCTCCAAGTGTCGTCTTTCCCGAATTATACAAGGAAATTTATAAAAAAATAAGCACTATGAAGAAAATAATAATCGGCTTGTTTTTGTTTCAAATAATAAGCCTTAATGTCATTTCGCAGACAAATGCACGATATGGTTATCGCTACCCTACCGACTATGGTCATCCTGCAGGTGCTGTTTTTCGAATATTTGTGGTATTTGCCGAAGTGCCTGATGATACACTGTCGTTAAATGTTCCCAATTGGCAGAAAGGAAAACTCCCTGATTATAAAAACGATTTTATTGATAGTGTTGTAAGTGCAAACTATCAGACTTTTACAAGTCGTTACTACAACGAAATATCTTTTGGCAAGTTGCATATTGTTGGCAATTATTACCCTCATTTATTGCAAATTCCGTTTAATTTGTTTGACGAAACCCCAACTACGAAAAGAGATGGAAGCGATATAGCAGTTATCAGAGAACTAAATCGTTTGTGTAATGGTGGGCAGTTACCTACTACCGGAGGATTGGAATTTCCAAATGATTTCGACAATTGGAGTCCGAGAACAGGATTAGGGGTTTTGAGACAGAATGTTCCTGACGGAGATGTGGATTGCATTGTTATTGTTTGGCGAGTAAATAGTAAAATAGGCGCTACTCGCAGTGGTGGTCATTTTCACTCGGATAGATATTCAGAACCTATTTCAAATAAAGAGGGAGTATTTAGTATTGGATGTTTTTATTCAGATAACTATTCTACAATACCTGTTCACGAAATTGCACATGGTTTTGTAGGCCCAAATGAATATCACACTGGAAACGGAGCCGGAATGGGTACTTATTTGGAACTTCATTCCGGATTTGGTATATTATCTTCTGGTGGTTTTTGGTATATGCCGGGTTATAACGCATGGGACAGGTATCGTTTAGGCTGGAAAAATCCGCAGAATCAATATCAATACGAAATTAGCGCACTCAATGAAAACGGATTACAAGTAAACACCGATTTAGATTATATGCAACAAACAGGCGATTCTGTGGTTTATATTTTGCGCGATTTTGCAACTACAGGTGATGCTGTACGTATAAAATTGCCATATCTTCGTACTTTAAAACCATCGGCAAGGGAGCAGTGGATTTGGATAGAAAATCATCAATTATTGTCCGACAAAATAGAATATGTAGCACATAAACATGGTGCAAATTCACCAATGTTTAAAGTTCCGAGAGGTATTTATTTTAATATTCAGGTTGGTAATGAAGATTTTTCGTCCTCTTCTTTCGATAATAGTAGAACCAATTATATTGCACCAATCAATAAATTTGGAAGATTTGATTTTACGACTTATACGCCATTTATATGTGTGCCGAATAATAATCACGCAACAACAATGGGCGAAACCGATGATGCACACGCAAATCCTTTTACAGGAGTTGGGATTGTATCTTCTCATCCATTCGACACTAATGGCGACGGCTTAATTTTTACTGAAGAAAGATACGGTTTGGGTAAAGTTAAATATAATGGAGTAGTACTTGGAACAGAATATTTTGGATTTCTACAATATTCAGGTTTTGGTTCAGTTTTCGATGCTTATTATCAGGGAGATAAAATTTCTATCTCTACGAATCCTGCTCCAAATCCATTATATACCTATAAATGTAAAGACAGAAAATTAGCAAATAAAACCCCATATACAACTCCTGCCTCTGATGATAATCGCAGAATATATTTGAATGGATTGTCTATTCGTGTAGTAGAAGAAATTGCAAATGGTAACGCTAAAGACATTAAAATTTGTATCCGCTGGAAAGATTACGATGTAAAAAACAATGTTCGCTGGTGCGGAGATTCAATTGTATTGAATGAAAAAGTAAATTTATTATCCGGTAACACAATTTTATTAGATCAAGGATTAACGCCTGTTCGTCCGAATAATCCTAAATTTTTTGCAGGAAAAAATATTTTTGCCGATCCAACCCTATTTATATGTATGCAAGGCTCGCATTTCAAAGCAAATTCGGGAAGTACTATCCATTTGAAAAATAATAGTACTTTAGTCGCTGAATCGGGTTCCGAAATAGAATTAGACGGTGCCAATTTGTTAGTAGAATCGGGTTCTACTTTGCATATTAAATCGGGAGCAACATTGCGAATTAAGAATTCAGGTAACGTATATGTTAAAGCTACCGGTTATTTATGTATAGAACAGGGAGCAACTGTGATACTGCAAGATTATAACAGCGTTATCAGGATGGGAGAGAATGCAACCTATGGTGTAAATCCGTTATATTTGGTGAGTGCGAACTGTAGTTCCACAATCACTCATTCCGGCAATGGTTCAGTTGTAGATCTAAGTCTGGATGTGTATATACAAAACGAAACGATAACAAGTAATAGGTATATTGGTGGTCGAAATATTTATGTCGGTCATCATGTAACCACCTCAAAGCCGCAAGGCAATGTTTTGATAACCAATAATGCAAATAATAATGTAAATGTTGTATTTGATTGTCAAAATATTATTTTTGATACTGGTTTTAAATGTGATTTAGGAGCATCTTTTAAAGTTGTTAAACAATAGTCTTTTAGAAATAAAAACAATAGTATTTCAATACAAATTTTCTCACAATATTATTTGCCGGAAAATGTAAAAATAGCTTATCTTTATGCGTTGATTGTGGATGGAAAAGAAGTTGATGCGAAACGAATGATATTAACGAAATAAATTGAAAAGTCATGAAAACGTTTTTATTTTTTGCATTATTTTCACTATACAGCTTGAGTTTTTATGCTGCAAGTGAATCTGAAGAAAAAACCTATGTGGATTTTCATCCTCTTGGAAGTGAAGCATTCGAAGTTTATTTTAGTGAAATCACAAACAAATTCGCCACAGTCAGCTGGAAAAAGATTATGGGTGGTGATAATTCGGAATCTTATTTAATAGAATATGGGGTTAAAGGCTTTGAGAGAGGGAAAGGGCAACAACGTACAATAAGGTATCGTAGCTTTGATAGGCTTTTCGAATTAGAATCTAATACTGAGTATTCCTTTTTTATCAGAAGCGAAAAAACAAGCCCAACCGATCCGGTTTGGTTTGTTGAACACACATTTAAAACCCTTCCTTGCAACACCGAAATATCCGGAATAAAAAGCAGGGTGCTGTGGACAGACTGTATATGCCACAATGGAGCTGTCGGTATGGAAATAATGTGGGATGATATGGCAGATTCATACGAATTGGAATACGGATTGAAAGGCTTTCAAAAAGGTACGGGAGAGATAATAAAGATAGAAAAAAGAGATTATATGTATACTACCGGTGTCGCTATTTTCTATGAGTATCTTACTTCTTACACAGATTATGATTTTTATATTCGTGCTGAATGTAATACAGAATTTGGAGAATGGACAAGTGTAAACTCATTTTCTACCCCCAAACTGCATACAAGTATAGAAAATGTACGAAATTCAAATTTTAAAATATTTCCTAATCCCGTTGAAGATGTATTGCACATAAATTTGGGAGAAAACAAAACAGCGAATTTGAAAATATATAACTTACAAGGAAGTTTGCTGCTGAATAAAAATATAACTTCTGAAAAAGGAATAGATGTTTCTTTCTTATCTTCAGGATTATATTTTGTTGTTATTGATAAACAATATATTAGTAGTATCATAAAAAAATAAAATCATGAAAAAAACAATAATTCTTTTTATATATGTAATGATTAATATTTTTGCATTTGCTCAGCAACCTTTTGCCCCTGTTGGCACAGAGTGGTATTATGGAGTAGAAAGACTTGTGCCGCATGCTTACGACTATGTTTTACTCAAATCCATAGACGAAACGATTGTTGATGGTAAATTATGTAGCATAATATCAAATGTAAAAGGCGGAATGATATGTTACGACGATATGAAAGGTAGCGTCTATGCCTATCAAAGCAACGACACCGTGTATTTTTATGATAATCATGCGAAATTTGTCCCTGTACATATATGGAGTGCTCAACAAGGCGACTCATGGGAAACACTTTTCGGGGTTACCGTTCATGTTGAGGCAGTGGAAACCATCTCTATTTTAGGACGAACGCTAAAATTGCAACATGTATCCTACGAAGCAGCCGAAATAGGAAACAATGATCGCCCAAGCTATCCTTCCATTGTAATAGAAAATATAGGTGATATAAATTATCTGTATGCTTTCAATGTAAATCTACGTGGATCATGTGATGAGTTTACTGTACGCTATTCCGGTCTTCGTGTGTGACTTGAACAACAGTTCTTTGAAATGTTGATGCTTTATTACAGATGAGAGTAGGTCTCTCGGTGACGACTTTCAGGAGTAGTTACCAAACCGTCTTA
>Ga0209628_10000366_pt1 | contig 27341 bp, 23 predicted proteins | sample TergutCu122P4_FD_187285 | JGI IMG/M metagenome (GOLD analysis project Ga0209628, IMG submission 187285) | Cubitermes ugandensis P4 segment gut microbial communities from Kakamega Forest, Kenya - Cu122 P4 (SPAdes) (version 2) | ecosystem: Host-associated > Arthropoda: Insects > Digestive system...
GTGTTGCTCGGCTACCCGGCGCAACCCGGCGGCACCCAACACGAACCCGATTTCAGCAAGATCTTGTACTACGGATGACCCGAATTTGGGCCGCCGATGAATGCCTGATAAGCTTTCCCCTTGCGAAAACCGCCGTTTGAACAAGTTTGAACCAAGAGGAAGAGCCAGTGGCCAACATAAAGTCCCAGATGAAGCGCAACAAGACGAACGAAATCGCCCGTCTGCGCAACAAGGCTGTCAAGTCCAAGCTGCGTACGGAGATCCGCAAGGTGCGCCAGGCCGTGGCCGCCGGCGACGCCGAAAAGGCGACCGAACTGGCCCGCGTGGCCTGCCGCAGCCTCGACAAGGCCGTCACCAAGGGCGTCATCCACGCCAACAACGCCGCCAACCGCAAGTCGGCCATCACCAAAGCCGCCGCCGGCATCTGATCCGGGGCCTCATGGCTGCCACTCCCGCCCGCGCCCTGCCCGAACCGCCCCACAAGCGGGGTTCCCGGGTAATCATCATTGCCATTATCGGGGTTCTCGTGGTGGCCCTGGCGGGCCTGGGAGTCTATTTCGTACCCAAGTTTCTGGACTCCGGCAAACCCGGCGGCTCGTCGGCAACCCAGGCCGTGCAGGCCTACCTGGACGCGTTGGCGGGCGGTGACGCCGACCTGGCCCTGTCGTACTCGGCCCAAAAACCCGATGACACAACCTTCATGACCAGCGACATACTCAAGGCCGCGCTCGCAGCGAATCCTCTGACCGGGATCCAGATCCCGGCCGGGCAGTCCAACAAGACCCCCGCGGTGATCGAGGCGGCCTACAGTTTGGGCGGGCAGGCCATCCAGGCGCACTTCACCGTCCAGAAGTACGGGCGGAAGTGGCTGCTCGACGGCGGCTACATGGTCCTCAACCTGGTCGACCTGACCTCCTCGGGCGTACCGCTGACCGTCAGCGGCCACAACCTGGGAGACGCCACCAAAGTGGCCCTCTTCCCGGGCACGTACACCCTCGCCACCGCCGATCCCATGCTGGACCTGGCCGGGGGCACATTCACCATCGAATACCCCGAGTCCCACCCGACCTTCGACCAGTTCCGTTTTGTGTTGAGTACGGCGGCCGTGGGCGCCATCCAGGCCGCTACCCAGAACAAGCTGGACTGGTGTGTCGCGCAGAAGGACCCGCGCCCGGCCGGCTGCGGGTTCGGCTTCGCCGGCGCCGCGGACGGCAGCACGATCGACCCGGCATCCGTCGACTGGACCGTCGAGCCGGATTCACAGGACATCACCACGATGCAGCCGGCCCTCGACGGTTCCAGCACGACCGTGGCCACGGCGGCGCTGGCGATCAAGGTCCACTTCAGCGCAAATTCAACCGACAAACGGCACATGTACAACGTGCCCGCCGCGACCACCGCCATGAAGGCCGACTTCTCCGACCCAACCCAGATCGTCGTGACATTCGGGTAGGGTTCGGCTTGGGTTCGGTTTGGGTTCGGCAACCTGCTAGAGTGAATGTCGAACTTTTTCGCCGGGTTTGAAAGGTAGTACGTATGACAACGAGTGCACAGGTACGACGCTCGCGCCGCGAGCAGATGGAGTTGCAGCGCCTCGCGGAGGCGCGCAAGGAGCGGCGCAACCGGATCGTGTTCGTCGGCTTGGGCGTACTGGTTTTGATCATTGTAATCGCCATCTTCGTGTACGGCTACGTGTCGGCCAGCAAGTCCGGCGGCTCGGAGACTCCCCCCAACGCCAACTCTGGCCAGAACGGCATCCTGCTGGCCCCGGCCACCAAGGGCGTACCCGTACTGGATGTCTTCACCGACTACAACTGCCCGCACTGCATGTCGGCGGACCTGACACTGAACGCCGTACTGAAGCAGGCCGCGGACCAGGGTTACGCGACCGTGGTCATGCACACCATGAGCTTCGAGGCCTCATCGTCGCGCCCGGCCGCCATCGCGGCGAGCTGCGCCGATTTCGTCGGCAAGTTCTTCGAATACAACAACCAACTCTTCAGGAACCAGTCGCAAAACGGTTACGACACCCGGATGCTGACGGTAACCGTTCCCGACGCGGCGGGAATCTACCGGGAAGACCTGACGACCTTCCAAACCTGCGTCGACAAGCAGTCCACCGCCAAGTTCGTCGACAACATGCAGACCTACGCCTCCAAGCAGAAGGTCACCACGACCCCGACCTTCCTGCTCGACGGGAAAGACGTCACCATGCAGCTCTACAACAACACCAGCGGCACCTACGACCCGGATCTGTTGCGCCAAGTCCTCAAGATGACGGGTCAGTAACCCGGGGGTCACATGAGCTCCACCAGACCGGCAGGCACCCCGTTACAGCGTGACACGCTGAAGCGTACGCACGTCCCGCTCCCCGCCTCCGTGTCACGCCTGCCCGACCGCAAGCTGGCGGCGCTGGTGAGGCAGGGCCGGCTGGACGCCGCCCAGGAGCTGTGGTCGCGCCACGCGGCGTACGGGTTCGCGGTGGCGGAAGGCCTCGCGCCGGAGGACGACTGGGAATCGATCAGCTCCCGCGCCTGGGAATTCATCATGGACTCGCCGTCGGACTCGGACCTGGAGGCGGGCTGGCGGCCGTACCTGTATCTCGTCATACGCGCGGTGTCCTCCGCCGAGCCGCCCGGCAGCGCCGCCGACGCGATGCTGACGTCCGCCTTCTACGACCTGCCGGCGGCCTCCCGGGAGGTGTTGTGGTACGGACATGTCGAGTCGTTCCGCCCCCCCGACATGGCCGTCCTGACGGGCGCGGACGCCCGCCAGATCCCGGGTCTGCTGAGCCAGGCCCGCAAGGAGTTGCGGCGGCAATGGGTGGACCGCCACGTCAAGGCCACAACCAAGGGTTCGACGTGCCGCTGGGTCTGGAGTCATAGCGAGGAGTACGTCACCGACAAGCTGGGCGCCTCCGACCGGGACTGGTTCGACCAGCACCTCAAGACGTGTGCCAAGTGCCGCCCCGCCCGCTCCGACGCGATCGATGTGGCTTCGCGGCTGTCCAAGATCGTATTACCGTCGGTCACCGGCGCCGGGGGGGCGGCATCACTGTTGTCCTACATCGCCACCAACGGTCCCCGGGCGCGTACCTTCGTCCCCATGCCGGCTTCGCTGGCCGAGCAGTTCGCCGCCCCGCAGCCCCCGCCCGCGGAACCCGTGGCGGAGGAAATCGAGGAGGACCTGGCCGACGACCTTGTCCCGGCCACCATGCTTGGAGGCGACGAGGAGGATGTCCCCGCCGGTCCGGTAACCGCGGCGCGTGAGACGTCAGCCACCCCGCGCGGACGCACGAGTGCCATCGTGGCATTCGTGGTTCTGGGCGTGATCGTCGTGCTGTTGGTGACGTTCACCATCAGCCGGCTGGGCGCCAAGCCCACGCCACCACCGGTGACAATCAACACCGCCACCGCGTCCGCCACCACCGCCGGGACAACTTTCATCACCCAGGTCGACACCGGTGACCACAACAATTTGTTTCCCATTGTCAGCGGGAAAGCCGAGCCCGGCTCCGAGGTGGTCGTACGCATAGGCGACACCAAGATGACCGTCACAGCCGACCAGACCGGCCACTGGGACACTACCGTCACCAAGATCGAGGAGGCCCCGCTGAAGGGCCAGATCTCGGCGGTGTCGGGCGCGGACCCGGCCCCGGCGCTCGCGGCCTACGAGATCCAGCCGGCGCCCGTCATCACGTACGCCCAGACGGGCACGACGACCACCTGGACGGTGGCCGGGGTGCCGGACACGGGGGTGCAGATCCTGGTCGACGGAACGATAGAAACAACGGCCATACTGGATGAGGCCGGCAACGGTTCGCCCTGGATACAACTGGCCCCCGGCACCCACTTCGTCCAGGTCCGGTACGCCGCCGACGACCGCGTCGGTGCCAGCAGCACGGCCATTTCGGTGGAGATCCGCTGACGCGGCGGCCGTACGACTGGCAGGCTCGTTGGTCTGTCTCGCTAGGATAGACCCCATGACTGACCAGACACCGGCGACGATCGCGCCCGACAAACCGCAACTGGAGGGCCTGGAGGCCAAGTGGGCCGCGGCCTGGGAACAAGAGGCAACGTACGCGTTCAGACGGCCCGTGAGCCGCGAACAGGTATTCTCCATCGACACCCCGCCGCCGACGGTGTCCGGTTCGCTGCACGTCGGGCACGTCTTCTCCTACACCCACACCGATCTTGTCGCCCGGTACAAGCGGATGCGCGGGCTCGAGGTGTTCTACCCGATGGGCTGGGACGACAACGGGCTGGCGACCGAGCGGCGGGTCCAGAACTTCTTCGGGGTGCGCTGCGACCCGACTTTGCCGTACGCGGAGGATTTCGTCCCGCCCGCCAACCCGGACCCCAACCGGCCGGTCCCGGTGTCGCGGCGCAACTTCATCGACCTGTGCCAGGAACTGACAACCAGCGATGAGAAAGTCTTCGAAAACCTGTGGCGGCAGCTGGGGCTCAGCGTGGACTGGAAGCAGCTGTACACAACCATCTCGCCCGAGGCGGTCCGGGTGTCGCAGACGGCGTTCCTGCGGAACCTGGCGCGCGGGGAGGCGTACCTCGACTACGCGCCCACCATGTGGGACGTCTCGTTCCAGACAGCGGTCGCGCAGGCCGAGATCGAGGACCGCGACTATCCCGGTTTCTACCACCGGGTGGCGTTCCGCCGCGGCGACGGTTCCCCGGTCTATATCGAAACCACCCGGCCGGAGCTGATCGTGTCTGTGTGCGCCCTGATCGCCCATCCCAACGACGAGCGCTACCGTGATCTGTTCGGCACGTCCGTGACGGATCCGCTGTTCGGGATCGAGATCCCCGTCCTGGCCCACCACGGGGCCGAGATGGAGAAGGGCGCCGGCATCGCCATGTGCTGCACCTTCGGTGACCGCACGGACGTACAGTGGTGGCGCGAGCTGGGACTGCCCACCCGTACCGTCATCGGCCGCGACGGCCGGCTCAGCCGCGAAACACCGGACTGGGTGGTGAATTCCGACAGGTACGAGCCGATCGCCGGAAAGACCATCCACTCGGCGCGCGAGGCCGTCGTGGCGATGCTCCGCGAGACCGGTGCCACGGACGGCGAGCCCAAGCAGACAACCCGCAAGGCGTCTTACTACGAGCGGGGTGACAAGCCCCTGGAGATCGTGGCGTCGCACCAGTGGTACATACGCAACGGCGGCAAGGACGAAGCTCTGCGCGAGGCCTTCCTGGCGCGGGGGCGGGAGCTGACGTGGGTGCCGGCGTACATGCAGCACCGGTTCGAGGACTGGGTCATGGGCCTGACCGGGGACTGGCTGATCTCGCGGCAGCGGTTCTTCGGTGTGCCGTTCCCGGTGTGGTACGCGCTGGACGCCGACGGGAACCCGGACTATTCGGCGCCGATCGTACCTGATGAATCAGCGTTGCCTGTTGATCCAATGAGCCAGGCGGCGCCCGGGTACGACGAATCGGCGCGCGACCAGCCCGGCGGGTTCACCGCCGACAAGGACGTGATGGACACGTGGGCGACCAGTTCGCTGTCGCCGCACCTGGCCTGCGGGTGGGGCCGCGACGAAGAGCTGTGGGGGCTGACGTTCCCCATGGATATGGCGCCGCAGGCGCATGACATCATTCGTACCTGGTTGTTCTCACGCGTCGTGCGTAGTCACCTGGAGAATGATTGCGCGCCGTGGGCCGTGGCGGCGCTGTCCGGTTTCGTGATGGACCCCGACCGTAAGAAGATGACGAAGTCGAAGGGCAACGTGGTGGTGCCCGACGACATCCTGGCGCGCTACGGTTCGGACGCCGTACGGTGGCGGGCGGCGATGGCCCGGCCCGGTTCGGATTCGCCGTTCGACGAGACCCAGATGAAGGTGGGCCGCCGGCTGGCGACGAAGATCCTCAACGCGAGCAAGCTGGTGCTGAACCTGCCGGGGAACGATCCGTCTGCGTGGAGCGTGGCTGCGGTTTCGGACCCGGTCGACCGGTCGATGCTGGAGGGGTTGCACGGGGTGGTACGGGCGGCCACTGACGCGTTCGAGGCATACCAATACACGGATGCCCTGGAGATCACGGAGCGTTTCTTCTGGACGTTCTGCGACGACTACATCGAGTTCGTGAAGGAAAGGGCGTACGGGACGGACCGCGACGAGGCCGCCACCGCGTCGGCGCAATCGGCGCTGGGTATTGCCTTGTCCGTGTTGTTGCGGCTGTTCGCGCCGTTCTGCCCATTCGTGACCGAAGAGGTATGGCGCTGGTGGCATGACGGTTCGATCCACCGGAGTACGTGGCCGGTGGTGGATGAGGATCTGGTGGACGCGGACCTGGGCGTGCTGGAGGCGGTCTCGGCGGCGCTGATCGGAATCCGCGGCGCCAAGTCGGCGGCCAAGGTCTCGATGAAAACGGAGGTTGTGTCGATGTCGGTCGCGGCGCGTTCGGAGGATGTGGCGAGACTGCAATCGGTGGAAGCGGATCTGAGAGCGGTCAGCCACCTGACGGGCGCGATCACGTGGCTCCCGGGAGACGAAATCGCGGTTGAAGTGGAGCTTGCCGATTAACGCAACATGGGTGGGACACGGGGACGGTTCTCGTGTCCCAGCTAGTCAGACGGCGTGTTGCGGGTCTGGTCTTGCTTTTTGCAGTGCAAAACCATGCACCGACCTGTCCCCAATGGCTCCGTTACCGAACCGTCCCTTTTGGCTCCGGAACCGCTAAGATAACGGTACGACATCGACATCGAAGACAGATGAGAAGGGTTTCAATGAAGAAGCTTGTTACGGATGTTGTGGTTATCGGCGGTGGCTCCACCGGTATCGGCGTTCTCCGGGACTGTGCCATGCGCGGTTACCGTACGATCCTGCTCGAACGCGCCGACCTCGGCCAGGGCACATCCGGCCGTTTCCACGGCCTCCTCCACTCCGGCGGGCGCTACGTCGTCTCCGACCCGGAATCCGCCCGCGAATGCGCTTCCGAGAACGCGATTCTCACCCGCATCCAGCCCCACGCCGTGGAGAAAACCGGCGGTTTGTTCGTGGTCACGCCCGCCGATGATCCCGCCTTCGCCGACCGGTTCCTTGTGGGAGCGGCGGCCACCGGGGTGCCGGCGGAGGAGATCAGCGTGCGTGCGGCGCTGGCCCGTGAGCCGCGCCTCAACCCCGGTATCACCCGGGCGATCCAGGTACAGGACGGCACCGTCGACGGTTGGCAGCTGGTCTGGTCGGCCGCGGCTTCCGCGAGACAGTACGGGGGGCAGGTGCTGACGTACCACCAAGTCACCCAGCTCCACCACAGCGGCGGGAAGGTCACCGGCGTGACCGCCACCGATCTCACCACCGGGGAGACTGTCAGCATCGAATGCTCGTTCGTACTGAACTGCGCCGGTCCCTGGGCCGGGCAGATCACCGCGATGGCGGACCTGCCGCCGGTGGCGGTCGTACCCGGCAGGGGTATCATGATCGCCATGGCCCACCGGCTGGTCAACACTGTTATTAACCGTTGCATCTACCCGGCGGACGGCGACATCCTCGTACCGGTCCACACCGTCTGCATCATCGGCACGACCGACGTGAAGGCCGACCAGCCCGACAACCTGGCCATCCCGCGCGACGAGGTACAGCAGATGCTGACCGCGGGCGAGGAGATGATTCTGGGTTTCCGCGACGCGCGCGCCCTGCACGCCTGGTCCGGCGCCCGCCCTCTCATCAAGGACGACCGCGTCGGGGCTGAAGATACCCGCCACATGAGCCGCGGCATGGCGGTGATCGACCACCTGGCCCGCGACGGCGTGCGCGGCCTGCTCACCATCGGCGGCGGGAAACTGACAACGTACCGGCTCATGGCCGAGCACATCGTCGACGCCATGGAGGAGGAGCTGGGGACGCCGCACCCGTGCCGTACGGCCGACGAGGCCTGCCCCGGCGCCGAACCCGGCCACAACTACCTGATCACGCACAGGCTCAAGGAGCGCGAGGCCGACCGGCGGGTGTCGCCCGTCATCTGCGAGTGCGAGCTGATGAATCGCGACATGTTCGTGGCGCTGCTGAAACAGCACCCCGATGCCAGCTTCGACGACCTGCGCCGCCAGCTGCGCCTGGGCATGGGGCCTTGTCAGGGCGGATTCTGCGCCGCGCGGGCGACCGGGATCGCGCACGAAACCGGTACGGTCGGCGCGGACCGGGCAATGGAGCTGTTGCGAAAGTTCCTCTCCAACCGCTGGATCGGTCTGTGGCCGATTCTGTACGGCGACCAGGTACGACAGGCCGCGCTGGACGAGTGGATCATCCAGGGTACGCTCGACATCGGCCACGCCCCGCCGGCTGTCGCAAAGGGGCCAGTTGCCACGGGGACGGTTCCAGTTGCCACGGGGACGGTTCCAGGTGGCAACATGCGGCGGACTCAGGCAAGGGGTAATAATGATTGATACCATCGTCATCGGTTCTGGTCTGGCGGGCCTGGCCGCCGCGACAAGGCTGGCCCAGGCGGGCCAGTCCGTCACCCTGCTGACGTTCGGCCTGGGCGGGATCCAGCTGGGACAAGGTACGGTGGACGTACTCGGCTACGCGACCCCCGGCGAGGGGACACCGGCTGTGACTTCGCCTTTCGATGAGTTGCCGGCGTTCGTCGCGGCCCATCCGGCACATCCGTACGCACAGATCGACGTTTCCCGCATCAAGGCCGCGGTGGACTGGCTGGCTGGGCTCGTGCCGGACGTACTGGTGCCGGGCGACGGGCTCAACCACCCCGTACCCACCGCGCTCGGCGCGATGCGGCCCACCTACCTGACGCAACCCTCAATGGTCTGGCCCAACCCGGCTTCGGTGGCGGTGGCCGGGCCGCGGCAGCTGAAGGACTTCTACCCGGAACTGGTGGCCGCCAACCTGGTGCAGACCGCGGCCGTGGAGGCCACGGGCTACCACATCGACCTACCTGTGCGCGACCATGAGGCCGACTGCCCGCCGCTGGTGCTGGCGGCCGCGCTGGAGGAGCCGTCCTTCTTCAACCGTTTCGCGGATCTTGTCGCCCGTACGATCGGTGACGAGGACGCTGTCTGCGTGCCCGCCGTACTCGGACTACGGACAACGGATCTGTTCTCCAGGCTGAGCGAGGCGCTGGGCCGGCCGGTTGTGGAAACCATATTGCCGCCGCCGTCCATTCCCGGGATGCGCCTGAACGAGGCGCTGACGCGCGCGGCGAAGGCGGCGGGGGTCCGGATCGTACTGGGCTCGAAAGTCACCTCGTACAGCGTCAGCGGCGACCGGCTGACCGGGGTGACGCTGGCCCAGGCCGGGCGGGACAAGACGTACTCCGCGCGTAACATTGTCTACGCGCCAGGCGGGTTCGAGTCGGGCGCGCTGGTGCTGGATTCGTACGGAAAAGTCCATGAGACGCTCTTCGGACTGCCGCTCGCCGGGCTGGACGGACGCGAACTCATCACGGGCGACTACTGGGCGGACCAGGCGCTGTTCGCGGTGGGCGTGCGGGTCGATACGGCGATGCGGCCGGCGGACGCGGCCGGGAAGCCGGTCGCCGACAACCTGTACGCGGCGGGCGGGATCCTCGGCGGCGCCATCCCGTGGACGGAGAAGTCCGGGGACGGGATCGCGGTGGCGACCGCCGTGACGGCTGCGGACAGCATTCTAGGGAGTGAAAATGCCTGACCAGACCACCAATCCGTACAACCTCCTGGCACGCGCGAGTCTTGACCATTGTCTGAAATGTACGATCTGCGAGACCCAGTGCCCGGTCATGGCCGTCACGCCGCTGTTTCCCGGGCCGAAGTTCGTCGGGCCGCAGGCGGAGCGGTACCGGCATGGCGAGTCGGTCGACCATTCCATTGATTATTGTTCGTCGTGCGGGACGTGCACTTTGGTGTGCCCGCAGGGGGTCAAGATCGCGGAGCTGAACTCGGCGGCCCGGGCGGAGATGAAGCGCGAGCACATGCCGCTGCGGGACCAGATCATCTCCCGTACAACGTTGATGAGCAAGGCGATGCGTCCCGTGGCGCCGGTCGCCAACGCCGTACTGTCCTTCGGGCTCGCGCGGTGGACGATGGAGAAGGTCATCGGCATCCACCGGCACGCGGCGATGCCGGTCGCGCACGCCCGTACGTTCTCGGGCTGGTGGAAGCGCCACCAGCGCGACCCCGGCAGGCCCAAGCCGACCCGCGGCAAGGTCGTGTTCTTCCACGGCTGCGCGGGCGAAAGCTTCGAGGCGGCGACGTCGATCATGACGGTCGAGGTACTGGAGCACATCGGTTTCGAAGTCGTTGTCCCCAAGCAGGGTTGCTGCGGTCTGGCGCTGCAGTCGAACGGGTTGTTCGACGCGGCGAGTTCTTATGTACGGACGCTGGCGGAACAGCTCAGTGTGGAACCGGGTACGCCGATCATCGCGTCGGGCGGATCGTGTGCTGGCATGCTGAAACACGAGGCCCGCGAGATCATGGGCGTGGAAGACGAGGCGCTCGTGGCGGTCGGGTCTCGGGTCCGGGATGTGTCGGAGTTCCTGCTGGAACTGGCGGAACAAGATGAATTGCCCCTAGATTTCGCAGCGGTGAACGAAACGGTCGCGTACCACGCGCCGTGCCAGCTCAAGGGCCAGGGAATGGGCAAACCGGCAATGGAACTATTCAAGTTGATCCCGGGGCTGACAGCGGTGGACGCGGAGGCGACGTGCTGCGGAATCGCGGGAACGTACGGCTTCAAGAAGGAGAAGTACGAAATCGCCATGGCGGTGGGCAAACCCCTGTTCGACAAGGTCCGCGAGGTCAACCCGAAGCTGGCGGTCTGCGACACGGAAACGTGCCGCTGGCAGATCGCCAAAGCCACGGGCGCCGAGGTGGTCCACCCGGTCTGGATATACCACAAAGCGTACGGATTAAGCTAGCCCGGAGCCAAAGGGGACTGTTCGGTAAGGGAGCCACCGGGGACGGTTCCAGTTGCCACCGGGGACGGTTCCAGTTGCCACCGGGGACGGACCCAGGTGGCAACCCGAGTAGACCGGCCACCCGGTGCGGTTCTTGTCCAGCGCTAGGCTTGAGCCATGTCGTCTGATCCTGACCCCATGCTCGCCGCCACCCATTACGTCGATCACCACCACCCTGCTATTCGTACTGTCGTCGCGTCGCTCGGCCCGCCCGACGCCCAACCAGACGACTACGCGCGGGCTGTGTTCGAATTCGTACGGGATCAGGTTCCGCACACCTCCGATACCGGCCGCCAGGTTGTGACGGTGACGGCTTCGCAGGTGTTGGCGGAGCGTACGGGGATTTGCCACGCCAGGTCGAACCTGCTCGCCGCGTTGCTGCGGGCCCGTGGAATCCCGGCCGGCTTCGGGTTTCAGCACTTGACTCTGTCCGACGACGAGTCGGAAGGGTACTGTCTGCACGCTTTCGTGATGGTACGGCTGGGCGATCGGTGGGTGCCGCTTGATCCTCGCGCCGGGACACCCTTCGACCTTGAGTCGCCCCGGTTGCCGATTGCGTGCCGGGATGAGTTCGACGAATACGTACTGCCTGGAATCTGGGCCGAACCGGATGCGGGCACAATGTCCGTCTTGGAGCAATCGACATGTCTTGATGACGCGCTCGCTAAGCTGCCGGACCGGCCCACCGTGGCGCCGGCCGAGTTGTGACGTGTTGCCGGCGCAACCGTCTATTCGATTGTCGTAAGACACAATTCTGCAACGACCTGTCCCCAATGGCTCCCTTACCGAACCCCCTCCCAGAGGGCCCCCTCCCCTTGGTCCCCTAAACCAGTATCAGTTCCGCCTTTTGGAAGCTCTTGACATCCGTGTAGCCGGTTGAGGCCAGCGTACGGCGCAGGGCCTCGACCAGGTTCATCGAGCCGTCGGCTATCGAGCTGGGGCCCAACAAGATTTCTTCCAGCGTACCCAGCGTGTCGAAGTGGACTCGTAAGCCGCGTGACAAGGTGGGATGCCAGGCTTCCGGACCCCAGTGGTAGCCCTGGCCGGGGGCTTCAGCGGCTCGCGCGAACGGTACGCCGACCATCGCCGCGTCCGCGCCGCACGCCAGGGCCTTCGCGATGGCCCCGGACGTACCGATCGAACCGTCCGCGATGACCGCCACGTACCTCCCGCCCGATTCGTCCATGTAGTCCGCGCGCGCGGCGGCGGCGTCGGAGATAGCGGTCGCCATCGGTACCTCGATCCCCAAAACATTGCGCGTTGCCCGGCGCGCTCCCCCGCCGAAGCCGACCAGGATTCCCGCGGCGCCGGCCCGCATCAGGTGCAGCGCCGTGTAGTAGTTGGCGCAGCCGCCGACGATCACCGGCACGTCCAAACTGTGGATGAACTTGCTCAAATCCAGCGCGTTGGCGCCCGTGGACACGTGCTGGGCTGACACCAACGTACCTCTGATCACCAGGAAATCCGGACTCGCCGCGACGACACGATCAGCGTAGTCACGTACGGTTTTTGGACTCAACGAACCCGCGAACGGCACCCCGGCGGCCCGGATTTCGGACAGCCGGGCGTCGATCAACTCCGGCTTGATCGGCTCGGCATACGCCTCGCGCATACGCAACGTCGCCTGCCGCGCGTCCGCGATCGCCGCCAACTCGTCGAAAACGGCGCCCGGATCCTCGTACCTCGTCCACAGCCCCTCCAGATTCAGGACCCCCAGCCCGCCGAGCCGCCCGAACTGGATGACCGTGGCCGGCGACATGATCGAGTCCATCGGCGCGGCGACCATCGGGAAATCGAGCGTGACCGCGTCGATCTTCCACGTCAGGTCGACGTCATCGATGTCGCGGCTTCGCTTGGTGGGTACGATCGCCACGTCGTCGAGCCCATACGCCTTCTCCGCCCGCTTGCTGCGGCCAATGTCGTACATATTTCTCCTTGTCCTCGCCCTGGGTGCTATACCTTGTCAGGTACGAAAATCGTAGTTCGGCGCCTCGACCGTCATCTGGATATCGTGCGGGTGCGACTCGCGCAGCCCGGCCGACGTGATGCGGATGAACCGCCCGCGGCGCTGCAGTTCGGGGACCGTCCGGGCGCCGGTGTAAAACATGGATTGCCGCAGCCCCCCGACGAGCTGGTAGGCGACCGCCGCGAGCGGGCCGCGGTAGGCGACCTGCCCCTCGATCCCCTCCGGCACCAGTTTGTCGTCGCTGGTCACGTCGGCCTGGAAGTAGCGGTCTTTGGAGTACGACCCGCGTCGCCCCCGCGCGGCCATCGCGCCGAGCGAACCCATGCCCCGGTACGACTTGAATTGCTTGCCGTTGATGAAGACCAATTCTCCCGGCGACTCCTCGCACCCGGCGAGCAGGGAGCCGAGCATGACCGAACTCGCGCCGGCCACGATGGCCTTCGCGATGTCCCCGGAGTACTGCAGGCCGCCGTCGCCGATGACCGGTACCCCGGCCGGGACACACGCCCGGGCGGCCTCGCTGATGGCGGTTACTTGGGGTACGCCGACGCCGGACACCACCCGCGTCGTACAGATGGAACCCGGGCCGACCCCGACCTTGACCCCGTCCGCACCGGCCTCGACAAGGGCTTTCGCCCCTTCGTACGTCGCGATGTTACCGCCGACGATGTCCACGTCGCGCGCCGCTGGCTCCGCTTTCAGGCGCCGGATCATCGTCATGACCGCCTGGGAATGCCCGTGGGCCGTGTCGACGATGATGACGTCCACGCCGGCTTCGATCAGCGTCATCGCCCGTTCCCAGCCGTCCCCGAAGAACCCGACCGCCGCGCCGACCCGCAGCCGTCCGGCCGGATCTTTCGAGGCGTTGGGATACTTGTCGGACTTGACGAAGTCTTTGAGTGTGAACAACCCCGTTAGTTTGTTGTTGTCATCCACCAGGGGCAGTTTCTCGATCTTATGCCTCGCCATGCGGGCCAATGCCTCCTCGGCGGGAATCCCGGGATAGCCGGTGACCAGCGGCATCGGCGTCATGACATCGCGCACGAGCCGCTCGGGGTTGTCCTCGAAGCGCATGTCGCGGTTGGTGACGATGCCGATCAGGTGGCCCTCGTCGTCCACGACTGGAACGCCCGATATCCGATAGGTGCCCGCCATCTCGTCGACCTCCCGGATCGTCCGGTCCGCGGTGATCGTGATCGGCTCCGTCACCATGCCGGCCTCGGAACGCTTGACGCGGTCCACCTGGTGCGCCTGGTCGGCAATGGACATGTTGCGATGCAGGATGCCGATCCCGCCCTCGCGCGCCATGGCAATGGCCATCGCGGATTCCGTGACGGTGTCCATGGCGGCGGATGACAGCGGGATGTTCAGCTCGATCCGCCGGGAAAACAACGTCGATGTGTTGGCCTCGGACGGGATGACATCGGATTCGCCCGGCTGCAGGAGCACATCGTCGTACGTCAACCCGACCGGCGCGAAAGCCTCTGGGGATGTCAGTTCACTCATCGCCTCTTGATCCACCATGCCGCCTTCCGCCGATTGTGGACCCAAGTATATCGGTACGGATGGCGCTACGCCCTTGGGGCCAGTTTCAGAAGGGCGGCGATGATCCGGTCGTACGCGTCGTGGGCCGGGTGGTCTGTCAGGTGCGACAACATGCGGTGCGTCAGCATCCGCAGCCCCGGGATCGGCAGGCCGTAGTGGGCCGCGAGCCTCATGACCGACGGGTGCGCGATGATGCGGCCGAACAGGTTGCCCAGGCCGAAGTACCGGCCCCATTGCTCGCGCAGGTATTGCTCGTAGCGGCCCAGGATCTGGCGCCCGGCCCGGGTGTCCAGCCCCCGCGACGCGGCCTCGACTATGTGTTCGGCGGCGAAGCGGCCGGACTCCATGGCGTACGAAATTCCCTCCCCCGTGAACGGGTTGACCAGCCCCGCGGCGTCGCCGACCAGCAACAATCCGGCGCTGTACAGCGGGGCGCGGTTGAAGCCCATCGGCAGCGCGGCACCCTGGACCGGCCCGGCCTGGTTGGCGGGCGCCAGTCCGTACTCCTCCGGCATCGTCCGTAGCCAGCGCCCCATCACGTCCCGCAGATCCGTGTCACGGAAACGGTGTGCGTCCGGCAGCCCCATACCAACATTGACAGTTCCATCGCCCAGCGGGAATCCCCACCCGTACCCAGGAAGCAGGTGCGACCGCCCGACCGGGCCGTCCCACAGTTCCAGCCACGAGTCCATCCATTCGTCGTCCGACCTCGGGCTGCGATAGTACGTTCTCAGCGCCACCCCCACGGGCCGCGACTCGATCCGGTGCAGCCCCATCGCCACGCCCAGGCGCGACGAACCACCGTCGGCCGCGACCACCACGGGCGCCTCGAAACGCTGCCCGTCCTTCGCGATCACCCCAACCAACCGCCCGCGGCGCAGCCAGGGCGCGTCGACCCGTACCCCAAACCGTACATCCGCCCCCGCCAACCTCGCCGTCTGGGCCAGGAACTGGTCGAACACGCGGCGGCGAACACCGAATCCGTACGGCGGGAAGTCCGTCAGATCCGGCCAATCCAGGAAGTGTTGCCGATTGCCGACGTGTACCCGCAACCCGCGGTTCCTGATCCAGCCGAGCTTCCCCGTGTCCACCCCCAGCCGCGCAAGTTCGGCCACCGCCCGCGGCGTCAGACCGTCGCCACACACCTTGTCACGCGGGAAATGCGCCTTCTCCAGCACCACCACCGACAAACCCGACTTTGCCAGGTGGGCCGCAGTGGCGGACCCGCCCGGCCCGGCGCCGACGACGATGACATCAGCGGTGGTCGCGGCGGGCGTACTCATCGGGCTCCTTCTTTCGCCCACATAGCCTACCCGCTCCGCGCGACCAGGCTGCGACAAAGAGCACTCAGGCCGGCGCGTTCGCGATGAGCCGCATCTGGGGGTTGGCGAGCGTGAGCGCGGTGGCGAAGTTCAGATCCAGAAGAACGTCCGCCAGGAACAGCCAGTCGCCCGGTACGTCCGCCCGTGCGGTCTCCGCCAGAGTCAGTACGGAATCCGCCAGCGCCCAGGCATCAATACAAAATGTCTGTACGCCGAAGCGCGCCTTGACGGCGAGCTTGTCCACCGTCGTACCGCTGACACGGTTGATCACATCGATCATCGCCGTGTGGCCGCCGTCCGGCTCGGGCAGGTAGCCGCCGAGCCTGGCGAACGGGGCGGCTCGCTCGGCCGGGGTCGATGTGGCCGCGTAGGCGATGAGCCACTCCGCCAGGGTCGCGCGCCACGGGCCGGTCGGCGCCAGACCCAGGTCGTCGCGCAGGCCGTCGATCCATTCGCCATAGTCACGCAGCGTGGTCGCGATCGGGCCGAGGTTCTCGTTGAACCCGCAGCCATCGTGCGCCCAGAGCGGATAACCGGCGGCGCGCAGCGTACCGGTCAGGGCACCCAGATCCGGGGCCATCCCCGCGCCGACCGCCAACAGACATAGCGCCAGGGAGGCGCCGGCGCTGCGCGGGGCGTTCATCGCCCCGGTCATGATACGGCCGTCCATGCAGTCGTTCACCGTGAAACGGTCGCCGGTATTGGGGCTGACGCGGCGAAGCAGCGTACCGGCCTTGACGGCCGCAATCAGGTCTTGTGCGAGGCGTTCGTCGGCCGGCGTGGCGGGCCCGATGACACCCATGGCCGCCGGTCCCAGCGCCCCGAGTTCCAGACAGCCCGTGGCCGCCGCCATCAGTTGGTTGTAGTCGCTCATTTCCTCTCCCTCTCCCATATACGCGTGCCAACCTATCACGCGCCGTCCGCGCCTGGGTACGGGTTCCGATCGTCAAACAGTGCCGTCCCCCGTGTCCACGGAACCCTGGGACGGTTCCTTTTGTCCGCGAACTGGAACCGTCCCGTTTGTCCGCGGGCTCGCCCGTGTCGGTCCCCGGGCCTGGCGGGACCGGGTATTGTTGAGTCTCGTGCCAGACCAAGTGCGTACAGCCGCCATCGCGGTCCCCGGGAATCTGGCCGACTACTTGCCGCCTGACCAGGAGATATCCTGCTGGATCCGCGAGCAGGAGGGTATGGTCGGCATCGGGGCCGCCCATGCGCGTACCTTCGTCTCCTCCGCCCAGGCCGACGCCTGGTGGAAAACTTTAGTTGCCGACATCGACCATGAATCCGACCCCGCGCTCGTGCAGGAGTCCATGGCCGGGCCGGTCGCGTTCGTCAGTTTCCCGTTCACGGAAACTGGGGAGTACGAGGTTGTCGTACCCGCCATCGTCATCGGCCGCCGCGGCGGCCACGCGTGGGTGACGGTCTGGAACAACACACCGTTGCCCGATCCGTCGTACGCGGGTCCGGTCGCTCCCGGGCGACTCGACTTCGCCCCCGGGCCGCTGGACCACACGGGTTGGCTGGAGGCAGTACGGGACGCGGTGAGCCGCATCCAGGCCGGCGAACTGGAAAAAGTGGTCATCGCGCGCGACGAGTTGGCCGAGTCGGATTCCCCGGTCGACACCAGGTACGTCTTGGCCCGGCTCGCGGAATCGTACCCCCAAACCTGGACCTTCTGCGTGAAACACCTTGTCGGGGCCTCACCGGAGTTGCTGGTGGCACAGGAAGGCGGCAATCTGCGTTCGCGGGTTCTGGCCGGTACGATCCCGGGCGACCGCGACCCCGCCAGCCTGGCCCGGGTACTGAGCGATTCGTCGAAGGACCTGGCCGAGCATGAGTACGCGGTCGCGTCCGTCGCCCAGGCGCTGCGCCCGCTGGTGGCATCGCTGGAGGTTCCGGAACAACCATTCGTACTTGAACTGCCCAACGTCATGCACCTAGCAACAGATATTTCCGGAAAGGCCATCCCGGGCTCGACGGTCCTGTCCCTCGCGGCGGCCATCCACCCGTCCGCGGCGGTCTGCGGCACCCCCACCGACAAGGCCCGGGCCCTGATCGCCGGCCTGGAGCGCATGGACCGCGGCCGCTACGCCGGCCCGGTCGGCTGGATCAACGCGGCGGGCGACGGCGAGCTGGCCCTGGCGCTGAGGTGCGGTTTGCTGGAAGACAACAAGGTACGGTTGTTCGCCGGCTGCGGCATAGTCGCCGATTCGGACCCGGAAGCCGAGTGGGCAGAATCGATAGCCAAACTGGAACCCATGAAACAGGCACTGCGCCCCTGAGCGTACAAGATCAGCCGGGGCGCTTACAATGGATTATGTCTCATTGTGAGGCGGCATGGAGGTCATCGGATGAAGAGAATCGCGACTGCATTGGCTGTTTGCTTGATATCGTTGGCCCTGGTGTCATGCACACAGCAACCGTCAGGTGCGCCCGTTGGTTCCCCCGGCCAGGCATCAAGCACAACAACGGATCCGTCCGGCGGGCCGGCGTACAAAATAGACAAGTCGAGTCCGGTCATTACCAACACGTCGGCCAGGTACTACCTGCAGACGTACACATTGACGGACGACACACACGAGAACAGCCAAGTCTCCATCCGCTTTCCCCAACTGATCTCCAGCAAGTCCGATGGCGTGAACGAGGTCATCAGGGATTACGCGGCCAGTCTTGCCGGACAGTCAGGCGGCTACCCAGAAAACTACACCAATTTAACACTCACTGTTGATTACCACTTGACCTACAACAGCGATGACTGGCTGAGCGTGTCCTTCAACGGGTCAGGCAACGTGGCAGGCACTCCGTACCCAAATGACATAATGCGAACGCTGAATCTTGATTTGAAGGATGGGTCCGCGCTGCAACTCGGGGATATTTACGAGATTAACGAGGGTTTCGCTCGTGTTTTCCGGGCCGAATTCGCCAAGCAGGTCGTCGAGCGTACGGGCGCGATAACCGGCGCATCTTCCGGGCAAACGAACTCCATCGCCACATATCTGGATAAGTACGATGACCCGGCTCTGATTCGCTCACTGAATGACTCACCTTGCTACATGACATCCGATAAAATCGGTATCAGCTTTGAATTATCGCATGTTTTCGGTGATCATTTCGAAACGGAAATCCCCTACTCCGATCTGTCGGCCAACCTGAAGATCACAGCGCCGCCATTCAAGTGACCCACCGGTTCCTGGCGCCCGGCTCATGAGCGTGTAGAGTGACGTTATTGACACGGAGAGGGGTACCTTTATGGTTCCAGGTTTGTCCATCGCGTTCATGGTGGTATCCGCACTCATCGGTTTCGGCGTACCCACCGGGCTGTTCCTGGGGTTGCGGAAACGGTTCGAGCTGAAAGCCGTACCGATGCTCGTCGGCGCCGCGGTCTTCGTCGTCTTCGCCCTGATTCTCGAACAGACGCTCCACGCGTTCGTACTCACCCGGAACGCCGACGGGACCGTCCCGCTGATGACCGACCATCCGGCGCTCTTCGTCCTGTACGCGATTTTCGCCGCCGGAATCTTCGAGGAGACCGGCCGGCTGGTCGGTTTCCTGATATTGCGGAAACGGTACGAGGGTGTGCGGACGGGGATATCGTACGGCATCGGGCACGGCGGCATCGAAGCGATACTGCTGCTCGGGGTCTCGATGATCTCGAACATTGTCTTCTCGTTCCTGATCAACTCGGGAACGGCGTTGCCGGCGGCAGCCGATACCGCCGTCGACGCGCTGAAGACCACGGCCCCGGGGTTGTTCCTGGTCGGCGGCGCCGAACGCTTGTCGGCCATCGCCATGCATATATCATTGTCAGTGATCGTCTGGATGGCCGTGACCCGCCGCGGGCGGCGCTGGTTCTACCCGCTGGCCATCGTGCTCCACGCCCTCGCGGACCTTCCGGCGGCCCTCCACCAAGCCGGCGTACTGTCAGTGTGGCTGACCGAAACCCTGACCGCCCTGGTCGCGGCCGGTTTGCTGGTGTTCGCGATATCCCTGATCCGCGGTTGTCTGGCGGAAGAGCGCGAGCAGCGCCAGCAGGCACAGTTGCTCCCGCCCGAGATGCCGCCCAGCCAGTACGCCCCGTGGGGCTCCCAGCCATCCTGAGCCTGAACGCCCGTGGTTACGATAGGACATCTCATCCTGCCGACACCCCCACCTGTCATCCTGCCGATAGGCAGGATCTCATCAGCAACGATGGACCAGGAGATCCTGACTGCGTCAGGATGACGAACAGGACGCACTACATCGACACCCGGGTGACCGGCATGCCGGAATCGGGGCTCATGTTCATCCGGGACGGCTTGACCCCGGCGCGTACCAACTCCGCGCCCAGCACCGCGATCATCACGCCGTTGTCCGTACACAGACCCGGGCGCGGGCGGCGCAACGTGATGCCGGCCGCCTCGCAGCGCTCCTCCAGGAGGGCGCGCAGCCGGGTGTTCGCGGCCACCCCGCCGCCCAGCAGCAAAGTGTCAATGTCGTAATGCTGGCAGGCGTCGATGGCCTTGGCGGTTAGAACGTCCGCCACCGCCTCCTGGAAGCTCGCGGCGACATCCGCGACAAAGATCTCCGCATCGTTGCGCCGCTGGGTTTCCAGCCAGCGGGCCACGGCGGTCTTCAGCCCGGAGAACGAGAAGTCGAAACGGTGCCGTTCCAGGTCGCGCCGGGAGGTCAGGGCGCGCGGGAAATCGATCGCCCGCGGGTTGCCCTCCGCCGCGGCGGCATCGATCGCCGGACCGCCCGGGTACGACAGGTCAAGTAGCCGGGCGACCTTGTCGTACGCCTCCCCGGCGGCGTCGTCGATCGTACTGCCCACCGATTCGATATCGGAACCCAGGCCGCGGATCAGCAACAGATTGGTATGGCCTCCAGACACCAACAATGCCATGGCCGGCATCGGCAGCGTACCGTGTTCCAGCTGGTCAACCGCCACATGACCGATCAGGTGATTGACGCCGTAGAGCGGTTTGCCGAGCGCGTACGCCAAAGCTTTCGCCGCCGACACCCCCACCACCAGCGGGCCCATCAGCCCCGGCCCGGCGGTGACGGCGATGGCGTCCAGGTCGCCCAACGCGATCCCGGCCTTCTCGACCGCCCGCGCCAACGTCGGTTGCAGGGCCTCCAAGTGGGCGCGGGAGGCGATCTCCGGTACGACCCCGCCGAACCGTACGTGCGCGTCCACCGAACTGGCGACCTCGTTGGCGAGGATTTCCGCGCCCCGTACGATCCCGACGCCGGTTTCGTCGCAACTGGATTCGATGCCAAGTATCAACGGCTCAGACATGTTCACTCCTCTGTGGCCTGCTGGCCAACGTACGTTTCCTGATTTCCGGCGCGACACGCCGTCTGACAAGCCGGGACATCAGAACCGTCCCGGTGTCCCACGGCGGTAGACCAGCGCGTCGTCGCCTGGGGCATAATAATCGGTACGCCGCGCGATTTCGGTGAATCCCGCCGATTCGTACAGCCGGATCGCCGCGTCGTTGCCCGCCGAGACCTCCAGGAATACCTCTTGCGCGCCCTCGTTCGACGCCCAGGACACGCCATGTTCGAGCAGGGTGCGGCCGAATCCGGTACGCCGGGCCCATGGCGCCACGGTGATCTGCCGTACCTCCGCCACGTCCGTGACCAGGGACATTGACAGTGCAGCCACGATCCCGCCGGCAGTCGATCCCACCCACACCCGGTGGCGTATCACCTCGTCGGACCATGATTCCGCCGACCAAGCGCCCAGCGCCGCGATATCCGTCAGGTCCGCCTGGACCGCAAACCGGATTGTCAGCGGCGCCGGTGCCCCGCTCACCACCCCGGTCACTTCGCCTCCGCCGGTCGGCTTGTCAGTACGGATTTGGCCGGCCCCAGGGGCCCGGCATCCGCCCGGCGCAGGTAGAGCGGTTCGGGCCCGACATCGGGCAGCTGGTCCCCGAAGGCAGCCAGGAAACCGGCATTGATACCCACTATCGGTGCGACCTCCTCGGGCCGCGGCCATTGGCTGGCGAAGCTGTCCACCCGTACTCCCAACTTGATCGCCAGGAAGGAGTCCAGCCCGGAGCCCGCCTGGGGATAGAGCAGGGCGCCCGGCCCGATGCAGGGAAACTTGGGCAGATCCGACGGAGCGCTGACAAACGGACCCTGCCAGCGGCGGCCGAACTCGTCATAGACGGCCCAGTAGAGCTCGTGGCGGCGGGCATCCGTGCACGCTATGTAGGGGCCCGGCGGGTTCGTCATCGCCCAGGCCACGCCGAGTACATCGAGGCTGCACACGTGAAGCACGGGGATCTGCTCCACGTAACCCAGCGTTTCCGCGACAGCCACCCCCGCGCGCAGCCCGGTGAACGGGCCCGGCCCCATGCCGGCGGCCACGGCGGTCAGGTCGGATGCCTTCACCTTGGCGCGCTTGAGCAGCCCGGCGATCGCGGGCATCAGAAGTTCCGCGTGACTACGCGAATCACCGACGGCAACCGACTCGACGACCTCGCCGTCGCGGGCCAGACCGACGCAAACCTGGGTCGATGTGTCGATACCAAGAACCAGACTAGACATCATCATCTCCTCTGGCGTCGCGCTCCGCATCGCGCCCCATCTCCTGGTTCACGATCCGTTCCCAGTCGGACACGAGGTGGTCCCAGCGGTGGCCGAGCGGGGTGACCACGACCTCGCGGGTATCGTCATCCGGGTCGGCGGACATGAGGATCTCGATGTCGAGGCGGTGGGTACTGAGGTGGTCGGCCAGGCCGCGCCCCCACTCGACCACGGTGACACAATCGGGCATGTCGGACTCCAGATCCAGGTCGTCGATCTCATCGGAGCTTGTCAGGCGGTACGCGTCGGCGTGGAGCAACCCCGGCCACCCGTCGCCGCCCACATGGCGGCGGCAAATGACAAAGGTTGGTGACGTGACCGCGGTGGTCACGCCGAGTCCCTCGCCGATCCCCTGGGCCAACTGGGTCTTGCCCGCACCCAGGACGCCACTCAGCACAATCAGGTCACCGGCCCGTGACAGCCGGGCCAAATCCCGTCCCACCGCTCGCATGTCGTCGCAAGTGGGAACACTCAACCGGATGGCCGAAGCCTGCTCCATGGGTACCCTTCCGCATCGCCGCGAGGCGCCCGTCGGGCGCCAACACAGGGTCTATCTTAGGGCCCCGGATCGGAGCAGGCGCGCCTGGTGGCGGTTGGTGGGCAGTACGGCTCGGCGGCTGCGCCAGCCCTTAAGATAGTAACACTATGTCCGATCCGATCATTGATTCTTTGCGCCGGGCGGTTGAGGCGGCGCCCAACGACCTCGCCCTGCGCCTGCACCTGGCGGAACGCGAGTTGGCGGACGGACAGACCCAGGCGGCGATCACTTCGATCAGTACGGTCCTGGCGGTCGATGCCGGCAACGCCTCGGCCCAGGCGCTGATGATGCGGGCCATCGGTGGTGCCCCCGTACCCACCGCGGCGCCCGGCCCGGTGACACCCTCCGTACCTGAAAACCCTGGTCAAACCGACCCGTTCGACTGGCATGCCGCGGAATCGGACCTCGGCAGCACGCTGGAACCCGCGTTCGTGAAGGAGCCCGTCCAGCCGGTCAGCGAATCGGCCATCTATTCGTCCGAGCGCTCCCTGATCACGCTGGCCGACGTCGGCGGCATGGTCAACGTGAAGGAACGCCTGATCCGGTCGTTCCTGGCGCCGCTGCAGAACCCGGGTTTGCGGCAGCTGTACGGGAAGTCGCTGCGCGGCGGGCTGCTGATGTACGGTCCGCCGGGTTGCGGCAAGACGTACATCGCGAGGGCCGTCGCGGGCGAGTTGCGGGCGTCGTTCCTACCGATTCGTACGGCCGATGTGCTCGATCCATACTTCGGGCAATCCGAGAGGAACCTGCACGAGTTGTTCCAGCAGGCGCGACGCGACGCGCCATGTGTATTGTTCCTGGACGAGCTGGACACGCTGGGGCAGCGGCGCCGGTCTGGCGATTCGTCCATGATGCGCAACCTTGTGAACCAGTTGCTGACCGAACTGGACGGCATGGACGCGGAGAACGACGGGGTGTTCGCGCTGGCGGCGACGAACCAGCCGTGGCAGATCGATCCGGCGCTGCGGCGGCCGGGGCGGTTCGACCGGACCGTACTGGTTCTGCCGCCCGACCGCGACGCGCGCAAGGCCATCTTCCGCCACCACCTGTCGGAGCGGCCGGTGGAGGGTTTGGATCTGGACGTGCTGGCGGATCGTACGGACGGTTTGACGGGGGCGGACATCGCGTATGTGTGCGAGGTGGCTTCGGAAAACGTACTGATGGAATGCGTGTCCACGGGCGAGGCCCGCATGATCCAGATGAAGGATCTGTTGTCGGCTTTGGGTGACGTACGGCCGTCGATCGGTGGCTGGCTCGAGTCCGCACGTAACGTTGTGACATTCGGCGAGGATGACGGTACGTTCGAGGAGCTCCGGGCGTACCTGAAGAAGGCGAAACGGCTGTGAAAGGGCCTCCGACGCCGGGCATGGTCATACAGATGGCCACGAGCGGTCTGGCCGAACAGGCGGTGCCGATCGCGGCATCCCAGCTGGCCGCCAACCCGGACGACCGGTTGTGGCTCTACGCGCTGGCGCTCGCGTTGTATAACTCGCACACGCCCGGGGCCGCCGAGGTGGCGCGGCGGGTGGTCGCGGTGGCACCGGATTTCGAGGGCGGCTGGCGGTTGCTGAGCGTCGCTCTGGAGCGGGAAGGCGACGGGTGGGGGGCGGCGGACGCGGCGTACCAGGCAATCCGGCTGGACCCCGGCGAGTGGGCGAACCATGTGGCGCTGGCCGACGCCCTGATCAAGGTGGACCCCATCGCCAACTATCATCGTGCGTTGGCGGAGGCGAACGAGGCGGTACGGCTGGCCCCGGACGAATCCGAAACCCACTCCGCGGCCGGCCGGGTGTATTACGGCGGCAAGCAATTCAATTTAGCCAAGAAAGCGTTCGAGGCGGCTCTGAAACTGAACCCTGACAAGGTGGTCGACCACTACAACCTGTCCCTGGTGGCGATGGTTGAGGACCGTACGGAAGACGCGGCCCGCATCTCCAGTTCGATCCTGCGGCAACGCCCGGACGTCGAGCCGGCGAAGAGGCCTTTCCTGTTGCTGGCCAGGCGGATCTGGGAAGAGATCATGATCATGAGCTTCATCGCACTGGTCGTGCTGATGATCATGGGCGGGGTGATGCGGGCGAGCTGGAAATGGCACCTGCCGCTCGGGCTGCTTGGCGCCTACGCGGGGTGGCTGGGGATCTCGGTGCTGTTCACGGTGGTGAAGACCCCGCGCGAAAGCCGCAAAGCGGTGTGGGCGACCATGGTCGAGCAGCGCTGGGTGGTTCCGTACGTGATGGATATTGTTGTCGCTTGTGTGCCGGTCCTGGCGTCGGGGGTGACAGGAAGGTACGGGGCGGTGGTCGGCGTCGCCGGGAGCATGCTGGGGATACTGGCATTGTTATTGTTGGCGAGGTGGCAGACGAACACGTACATGGCCGTCATGGACCGGCCGGAAAACAAGAACGCGCAGTTCTGAGAACGAGTTTCTACACATCGCGGGATAAGCCGGAACTACCGGGGACGTTCCTTCTGGTTTCCGCTTGTCGTGTCCGCGATTCTGAACGCGAAGCAATGATCATTATCTAATTGCTGGGAGTCGCACCACGCCAGCGCCGTATCCGGGTCGCTGAAGACCACTCCGGATGCCGTGCTGTACCACTCGTTGCCCAGCATGAAGGAAGCGTAATTGCCGTCTTGCACCAGTACCGCCGCCGGGTAGCGCGCCTTGAGCTGGGTGAATTCGTTCCAGATGTCCGTATATCTCCACGTCTTTCCCTGCCAGACCAGGCCGTCCTTCTTGCTGCTCAGCAGCGTGGTCCACTGGTTCTTCAACGTTGTGGTCACCTTGGTCGAGTCGGAGGCGACCTGGGCGGTGATGTTCTCCAGGGCCGCGACCTGTGGATCAGCCGATTTGGTTGGCGTCGGTGTCGGTGTGGGAGGCTTGGTGCCGGTTGCGGGAGTGGCGGTCGGGCTGGCACTCGCGGTCGGGCTGGTGGTGCTCCCAGCACTTGTTGCCGGCTGCCCGGATGGCGACTGCGTCTGGGTGGACCCCAGGCCTGTCAGCTTGATGACAAGGTACGTACCGCCTCCGCCAACCAGCATGGCTGCAACAAGGATGACAGCCACTTTTGCGATGGCAGACCGCCGGGACCGCGGACCGGGCGCCTGACTCACCGGCCGTACCGCGGGCAGCACCGGCGCCACCATCGTGCTGTCCGTTCTGACCGGCGGATCGGGGGGCCACGGGGCCCGCGGGACCGCCGCCGGTACGGCAGCCAGAGGCTGAGCTTCCGCGCCCGACAACCGCGCAGCAACAATGCTTTTGACGTTGTCGTCGCCCACCGTACCCAGCCATTCGAGCAGGCCGGGGTACGCGTTCGGGTGGGCGGCGATTTGCGCCCACAAGGACGGATGTTGTTCCGTGATCGCGAACAGGTCCGCCCTGGATGTGCGTGGATCAGCGACGGCTGCCGCGGCGTCCACCGGTGTCAGATCAGTCACGACCACATTCCTTTCGGGAAAAGTTGCTCGGGGTACGTTGGCGACTGGAGGTCGCATTCATCATTGCACAGCCCGCGTCGTGTCTGCCATACCTTGTCAGCATGTGGTCAGCTATGCTTCCTGCCATGAAGGGTTTTCGCTGGGCGCCGTACGTGGCTGCCGTGTTGGCACTTGCCGGTTGCGCCCAGCCGCCGCCTCCGGCCGCTCCGGATTCGGCGTCCAGCCCCCCGGCCGTCGCATCCCGGACCGCGTCGCCCGCATACTCGCCGCCACCCGAGGCCCTGGCACGGGCCCAGGCCATCGCCTCGGCGATGACCCCGGAACAGAAGGCGGGGCAGCTGATCCTGGTCGAATGGGACCACGACAGGAGCACACTTGAGGATGTGGCGGCCCTGGTGACCTCCTGCTCGGCGGGCGGGGTCCTCTACCTTGGCGCGGGATGGACGATGGATAACGCCGCCTTGGCATCGGCTGCCCTGGCGGGCGCCAAGACGGTCCCGGACGTACGCCCGTTCATAGCGATGGACCAGGAAGGCGGCGCGGTCCAGCGGCTCAAGACCGGAGCGGCGACAATACCAAGCGCACTCGACCAGGGGGCCTGGCCTGCGGAGCAGTTGCGACAGGCGGCAAGGGACTGGGGCCAGGACTTGGCGCGGGCAGGCGTCAACGTCAACCTGGCCCCGGTGGCGGACACCGTACCCACCGACCGGGCACCCGGCAACGCTCCCATCGGGGCACTGAACAGGCAGTTCGGGAACGATCCTTTGGCGGTTGGCCAACACGCCGCCGCTTTCGTACAAGGAATGTCAGACGCGGGAGTAATGAGTACGCTGAAGCACTTCCCCGGGCTGGGCATGGTGTCAGAGAACCCTGATTTCACGCAGTCGCCGGTCACCGACACCGTCAGCACGACCACGAGCCCAGAGATTGAGGCGTTTGCCATCGGATTGACTGCCGAACCAGCAATGGTGATGGTGTCATGGGCGGTGTACGAGCAAATCGATCCGGGGCACATGGCCGCGTTCTCCCCCGCAATCATTGATGGCTTG
>Ga0209628_10000367_pt1 | contig 27333 bp, 25 predicted proteins | sample TergutCu122P4_FD_187285 | JGI IMG/M metagenome (GOLD analysis project Ga0209628, IMG submission 187285) | Cubitermes ugandensis P4 segment gut microbial communities from Kakamega Forest, Kenya - Cu122 P4 (SPAdes) (version 2) | ecosystem: Host-associated > Arthropoda: Insects > Digestive system...
TGTCCCGTACACAGCGCAGGAAAGAAACAGTTTGATCGTGCGCTGTGTACGGGACAAAGCCTCCTCTGAATTATTAGCCGGTGCTCTCTTTTTCCGATGGAAAAATCGACTGTATTACCTATTACCCATTTCCACATCCCAAGGAAAGAAGATGAGCGCCATGCGTTTTTTGGTTGATCGTTTCATCGCCGAATTTTCCGGAGAAAATTACCGGATCGACTTTGAAGGTTCAGCAATTCCTTCCGTCGCCCAATTTTACCGAAACTTTGGAGCGAATCCGGAATGGTATCCGGTTTTCAAAAGTTGGGGAGCTCATATTTTACATCGCTTGCGTTAATATTGTGAATTGCTTTCAAAAATTTGAGAATAAACCATTAAAACCACAAAAAATGCACATTTTTCAGATTTTTGTGCAATATTTAAAAACAAAGCCGTATCTTTGCAAACGTTTATTTATATTAATATTTATTAAAATGAGAAAAAAATTACTTGTAACAGGAATTGCACTAAGTTCATTCCTGAGTATGTATGCCGGTGGTTTGTTGACAAACACCAATCAGAACGTCTCTTTTTTGCGTAATCCGGCTCGCGGCGCATCTTTGGAAATTGATGCCGTTTATACGAATCCGGCAGGTTTGGCTTTTTTAAACAAGGATGGATTTTATCTTTCGTTGAACAATCAGAGCGCGTTTCAGACACGGACAATCACTTCAACCTTTGCCCCTTTCGAAATGAATGGAGGAAGCGATACCAAGGAGTTTAAAGGTGCAGCCAAGGCGCTTGTTATCCCAAGTTTGCAAGCGGCTTACAAGAAAGGGAACTGGGTATTTAGTGGTAGTTTTGCCGTTGTTGGCGGTGGAGGTTCACTTGTTTTTGATAAAGGATTGCCATCGTTTGAGGCGCAAGCGGCTCAACTACCTGTTCTTGCCAATCAGATGTTGTCAGGCTTTGGTGGATCTGTTACTCAATATTCTATGGAACAGTATTTGAAAGGAACATCTATTACTTATGGTACGCAGTTAGGCGCAACTTACAAAATCTGCGATATATTTTCGGGTTTTGTGGGTGTACGCGCAAGTTTCGTTAGCAATAGTTATGAAGGATATTTGAGAAATATCCAGATTAATCCAAACCTTTCTGCTATGCCGGCATTGGGATTGAACGGCTCAATGATACCTGCTTCCGAATTCATCAATAAAATGGTTCTTGCCGGACAGCTTACCCCGGCACAAAGGGACGAATATTTGAAACAAGTGGCTGATAAAGAAGTTGATGTAAAACAATCCGGTTGGGGAATTGCACCGATTTTGGGTTTGAACTTTAATTGGAATAAATTAAACGTTGGCGTTAAATATGAATTTATTACCAAAATAGAGATAAAAAACGACACGAAAGAAGGTATGGATGCCGGAATGGATGCCTTTAAAAATGGCGTAAAAACTCCTTACGACATTCCAGCTTTGTTAACCATTGGTGCCCAATACGATATTCTTTCTTGTGTTACGGTTTCTGCCGGTTATCATCATTTCTTTGATTCCAACGCGAAAATGGCAAACGACAAACAGAAATTCATCAATGGAGGCGTCAATGAATATTTGGCAGGAGTGGAATACCGCATCAATAAAATGTTTTTAGTCAGTGCCGGAGGACAAGCGACAAGATTCTGTGCAAAAAATGATTATCAATCGGATATGAGCTTCTTTTTAAATTCTTATACCATTGGGTTGGGGGGTGCTATAAATATTACGGAAAATATTCGTGTTAATTTGGCCTACCTCTTTACCAACTACGAAGATTTGACAAAAAAATCGACAGCAATTACAGACGTTTTCTCTCGAACAAACAAAGCACTCGGAATCGGAGTGGATTTCCGGTTTTAAGATGAGACGGAAATTAGAATTTATGAAAGAGGCTGTCTTCGGAAAGCCTCTTTCTTTTTTTTATCGCACTTTTTTGGGATTAAATCTCGACTCCTTCAAAAACGCCACATAATCCGTTTGGTTCATTAAGGTTCGCCAATCGGTTGTCGGATGGCGCTCCATATACGAAACAACGATTTGAAAGCCTATCCAAACACCAACTCTCCCCGGCGAATCGGGAGAAAGCGTAGCAGTCGTCGGTGCATCTTTCAAATAAATATCAGTCGTGAAGTAATCGGGACGATAAAGGTGCTGATTATCGAGTATGGATTTCCAAATACGGTCGCGATGAGTATTACACCATTTGTGTTGCTCTCCGGTGTATCCCACATACTCCCACATCTTTCTTTTGGGAAGCAATCGCGACAGGATGTATCGCAATTTCCCTTCGTAAATCATTCTGTCGAGCAATACTTCTGCATTGCCTCGAAAAGGGAAATTGGCCATAAGAAAGCCTAACAGATAATCGGGAGCCACTCGTTCGGGCAACATATTTTGCCGCTGATATTCATAAAAAAACTCGGGATACAGCGAATAGTCCGCCCCCATATATTTATCAGCAGATAGCGAAAGTATTTCATCACTCACAACCACATTTTGCAACCAACCGGAAACGTGCAAGTAAATTTTTGAACGGCGGAGTTCCGGAAACTGCTTCAAAAGGATTTCCATTCCGGACGATAATTCCGCATTGAGAGCCGAAATATCGGAAAACAAAACCTGCTGGTCGCTATACAATTGCATAAGGGTTGATTCGGAAAAATATTCTCTCAGACGACTGTAAAAACCGGCGGAATCGCTCCGACCGATGCCGATTATTTTTTCGCCGTATTCGTCCAAAAAAGTCCGGTACTCATCCAAAAAACCGTCCGGTTCGTTTTGTGTCAGGTATTGATACAGAGCCGTGTCGAAACGAATGATTTGCGCATCCGTATCCAATTTCTTTTGGGAAGAACAGGCTATAAGCAGAAAACAAATTGTTAAAGGGATAAATCGCATGGACATCGTTTGAATATTTACTACTTTATTGTTTACAATTATCTTAAAAACGGGCATTCGTTTCTTTTATTGTTTTGAAAATTAACCGAATTTGATTACTTTTATCGCAAAATTTTGATATAAAATAAAACGATACATTTATGAGTACAACTGTTACCGATTTTACCCAACGAAATGCGGCAATCGACATTTTTCGAGCACTAACCATGTTATTAATGATATTTGTCAACGACTTCTGGACAATCAAAGGCGTACCCGAATGGATGGGGCACGCGAGATTCGACCAGGATATGTTTGGACTCTCGGACGTGGTCTTCCCCTGTTTTCTTTTTGTAGTAGGAATGTCGATTCCGTTTGCTCTCGAACGAAGATTCAGCAAAGGGTTATCCGGAGTGAGTACAGTTGGGCATATCCTGACCCGGACATTGGCATTGATTCTTATGGGCGTGTTTACTGTGAATGCGGGATCCGGTCTTTCTAAAGAAGTTGGTATGTTGCCGGCTGTTTACAAGATACTAATGGTAATTGGTTTTTTGCTCGTTTGGAATTCATATCCTCATTCGGGAAATATCCGTCTAAACCGATTTTATACGCTATTAAAGATTATCGGGATGTTGCTTTTGGTCTATCTGGCTGTTATTTTCACTGATTCGAAAGGCGGCGTATTTCAGGCTCGCTGGTGGGGAATATTGGGCTTGATCGGATGGGCTTACCTGATTTGTGCTTTCACTTATCTGTTCACACGCGACCGGTTGAAATACCTCATCCCTGTTTGGCTGATACTTATTACCCTATGTATTCTCCTTAGTACAATCCGCGAAAGCGTGCCTCTATTGAACTTACCCAAAGAACATTTTTTGAATGAATTTCTTCGCACATTGCACGCAGGCAACGGTGCATTAGCCGCACTTACGATGGGAGGAATGATTCTTTCACTTATCAGCACGAAGTATAAATCGGTAAGTAGTCGAAAAAAAATAATGGCTGTTCTGATTATAACTGCTTCTTTATATCTTGCCGGATTTATTTCCCATAAATTCTGGATCATTTCAAAAATACAGGAAACTCCCCCTTGGATATTTTATTGTATGGCTATATCGGTTGGAGTCTATGCCATTCTTTACTGGTTGGTCGAGAAAGGGAAAGCCCATTGGTTTAACATTATTAAAGTTGCCGGTACCGCCACGCTTACCTGCTACCTCGTTCCGTATGTTACATACAGCGTTTCGTCTCTCATCGGTATCAAGTTGCCGGTATGGCTAACCACCGGCTATGTCGGATTATTGAATTGCGCCGCTTATTCGTTTATGGTAATCGGTATCACTTATTTGTTGGGGCGGATTCATATTAAGTTGAAGATTTGAGGGGACTAACAATAAAACCGTGAATTACCTTAATTTATTCCCCTAATTTGTTAATAAATGACTTTTAACGATTTCTTTGGAGTTTGAACGATATAAATACCTCTTTGAAAAGGATAAAGGATTAACCCATTGCCAACAACAGAACTATGAAGTGACTGTCCATTGACGGTATAATCTCCAATCGAAGTAACAAATTTAGGTATAGCTATGTATTGTGATGAATTTGCATACAAGTACAATACAAGGGATATATCTGACGGCGAAAGGTTTGGCCAATTCCTGACTTTAGCCGATTATAGACTGCAATATAAACAGCTCATATTTTAGAATGTCTTAAAAATGCTTATCTTTGTAGCACCTCAAATGGGGTAATTTATTGGGAAGCGTTTAGCTTATTCTTCATTGATGAATCTGGACAATTCAATCTGTGTTGAAAAGAATAAGAAAAGACGTTCCCCTTGATTTGGATGTGATTTTATATCATAACCATCAAGGCGTGAGCTGTTTTTCTTATAGTCAACACAGGTTTGTCCAGAACCTATCAATGGTGTAAGTCTAACAGTCTTACGCCTCTTGTTTTTTATAAATAGTTCTTCTTTGAGACTGGGGAGAAACAAAAATCAATCATTATGGTAAAGAATTGTATTGAAAGAAAATTGTTAAGCATGTGTTGCATGCTTTTTATTGCTGTATCAATTTTTGCACAGCAAAAAACGGAACGGTATTGGGGTCTTGATGGTGAAAGATACAAAAAGACCTACACTTTGAACAAAAATGGTGATTATGTCGGGTCATACAAAGTATTCGACATATCGGATAATTGTGTGCTTTCATACAATTACAATTCCAAAGGCGAACTTGCAGGCGACCAATATGAATATGCGTATCCAAACAAGCCACGCCTGTATCAAAAGTATTCTGCTACCGGTGGTATATTGTTGCAAGAAATCTTTTATGAATACGATTTACTTGCAAGACCAATGAAGCAACGCATAGAGGCTAAAAAAATCTATGATAAAGATGGTCATTTAATAGAAGAATGGCACTATAAATCTTTAATATCGAATGAGAGATTAGTAAAAACGTGGTGGACAATCCCAAATGGTGAAGCATCTTTAATTGGAGAAGAAGGTACGGGCAGATATGAAGATGGTAACAGTAGAAGTAAAATTCATGTTTCGCTTCAAGAAAAATATACCAATAATAAAGATACAGTTTATGTGTGGTATGCTGATGATTATGAAGTAACTAAACAACATTTTGCAGGTAAATTAGATAGATACGGTTATTGGATTATTCAATATGCAAAAGATGGCAGTGTTATTTATAGCCGTGAAGCAGAGCAAGCAGCAGAACTTAAAAAAAATGAACAAGCCAGACAGGATTCAATTGCAAAACGTACTGAGATCAATAAATTGATACAACAGTTTGAACAATCCACACAATTTTATAAGCATAAAGTTGATTCAACATTGGCATACTCAAAGACTGTAGATGATAAATATAAACAGTACTATCAACAGTATTGTGATAATTTTTTTTTCTATAAAATCGCAAATGCAGCGACCAATAAAAAACATTTGAAACTAAAAACACTTATACTGCAAGCATGTAACAGTTATATGGGGCATACAAAAGACTATGTTGCCCTTGCAGATGACATCAAAAAGTTTGAAGAAGATAGTTATAGTATTAGCGTCATATATAAAAATGGCAGTAGTGATAAAAATATACTGCGTGATTATGGGTGGGACAAAAAAAACCAAAAAATATCATTGCCAGTATGTGATGACATTAAACGCCTACACAATAAATACGATAGAGATGACGATGATTGGCGTGTTAATGAAAAATTTGCAAACGAATTATATGACTATGTTTTGCATTGTGAGCGTATATATGATGTACACCCAGATGTTGAACGAATGATTGAAACAAAATTGAAACTGATTGAAATAATTGACTACTGCGTTGCAAATAAAATCAAGTTAAAATGATGTGTTAACGAAAAAATCAAATTTTTCCGTGAATATATACTGAAAACACCGATTTATTCACGGAAATTTTATAATTTTGCATTCGGAAAATGAATGTATAAGAGAAGAGTATTATCCCATTTTTGATGAATGGCGCGGTAAACACAAATCCGATAAATTTTCCTATTGCCTCTATCTTGCACTTTCCGGATCACTTAACAAGCGACTTGCCTATCTTCGTGGCAATGAAATTGTAAAATTATCGGAATATGCTAAAAGCAATAATATGAGTGCTACTTCAATTACCAATGCTGCCAAACGACAAACAGTTCCGGCTTTTCGTCAAGAAGGAATTTGGCGGATTGCAAAAAATTATGGTATAAACACACGAAATGAACGATTTTTTCACACAAAACGCCGCGTGGCACGAAAAGATAGGACAGATTTACGCCCTTTTGGAGCGCGTAAAAATATCCGAAGAGCAGTCTACCGATGTGTTGCATTTGCGAAAAGCAAGCCGTATTCTTAGCATAGGCAGTACTACCGCTATTGAAGGCAATCGTCTTTCTCCTTCGCAGGTGCGCGATGTGATTAATGGAGAACCGGTTTTGGGTCCTCCGAAAGATATAAAAGAGGTACAAAATGCATACACCGCCTACGAACTTATTCCGAAATTAAATCCTTATTCTGTGGATGATTTCTTGACTGCACACAGCCATATCACAAGAGAATTGATTAACGAAGCAGGGCGGTTTCGCACCGTTAGCGTGTTTGTAGTAAACGGCAAGGGCGATATTCTCCATTCGGGGTCGGATTTTAACAAAGTGCCTGTCTTAATATCCGAACTTTTTGAGTGGGGAAAAGCCAGCGATGTACACCCGCTTATAAAATCTTCCGCAATGCACTTTATGATAGAACATATCCATCCTTTCCGTGATGGAAACGGCAGAATTGGGCGGCTGTGGCAAACGCTTGTGCTTACAAAATGGAACGTACTCTTTGAGTGGATGCCGGTGGAGACCATTATATACAACAATCAGGCAAAGTATTACGAAGCCTTGCAGCGTTCTCACAACAATGGAGGAAAAGTAGATTGCGCGCCCTTCATTGACTTTATGCTTGAAGTACTTGAAAACACAATGTATAAATACATTGATACAGCGACAACTACGGTCGCAACTGAAAATACAAAGTTGGGTGTAAAGTTGGGTGTAAAGTTGGGTGTAAATCAAATGAAAATACTAAAACTGATTATATCAAATAATCACATAACCATAAAAGAGATAGCAGAAAAAATAAAAATTTCTGAAACAGCCATACAAAACAACCTATCAAAACTCAAAGCCGCAGGCATTGTAGTTCGTGTAGGCAGCGATAAGTCAGGATACTGGAAAATAATTTAAGGACTAATAAAGAAAACAACATACAATGAAACTCCTACTACTAAGCAATTCAACAAACTCGGGAGAAGAATATCTTTCGTGGGCGAAAACCGAGATTCAAGCGTTTTTGGGAAACATTCCGACGACTGCTGTTTTTATTCCTTATGCCGCCGTTACGTTCGGTTACGACGACTACGAAGCCAAGGTGGACAAGGTCTTTTCCCAACTCGGATGTAAGATTACCTCCATTCACCACGAGTGGGATCCGGTTCGAGCGATAGAAAACGCCGAAACGATTATTATCGGTGGGGGCAATACCTGGCGATTGGTTCAGCAAATGCGCGAACACTGCCTGATGGATGTTATCCGAGAAAAAGTACGAGCAGGAACACCCTACATCGGTTGGAGTGCCGGCAGCAACGTGGCTTGTCCCACAATGAAGACCACAAACGATATGCCGATTGTTAATCCGAACGGTATGGATACGCTCAATCTGATTCCTTTCCAAATCAACCCGCATTATCTGGATGTACATCCGGCAGGGCATGGCGGCGAAACACGCGAAGACCGCATTCGGGAGTTTATCGAAATCAACCCAGATGTCTTTGTCTTAGGCTTGCGCGAAGCCTGTTTATTGAAACGCGAAAACAATGTTTTGCAATTGGTCGGATCCAAGACCGCCCGCCTGTTTCGGAAAGAGCATCCTGTACGGGAATTATCACCTCAAGACGATTTGTCGTTTTTGTTGTAAAAAACAGCCTTTTAAAGCGACTGTCTCCAAAGTCCGCCGATCCGTCATTGCGACTGCGAGGAACGAAGCAATCCAGAATAATGGATTGCTTCGGGCTACCGCCCTCGCAATGACGACAAAAGAGCTCAACTAATCATAAACCAACCCATTTGTCGTTGACGATTCAGTTTGTCTAATTGCCCACGCAGCACTCTGTTGGAAAATTTCTCCAGCATCGGATCGTCGTCCAATATATTGCGGGCGATATCACGGGCAAGGCTCAGTATTTGTCCGTCGTGCGAAAGATTGGCAATTTTCAGATCAAAAGCAATACCGCTTTGTTGCGTGCCGTCGATGTCGCCGGGGCCACGCAGTTTCAGGTCTTCTTCGGCGATGAGAAATCCATCGTTGGTTTCGGTCATAATGGCGAGACGACGACGGGCCTCTTCCGTCAACTCGTAGCGCGTTAACAGGATGCATAAAGATTGATCGGCGCCACGCCCTACCCTACCCCGAAGTTGATGCAGTTGAGAAAGTCCGAAACGTTCGGCATTTTCGATAATCATTACCGTGGCATTCGGGACATTTACTCCTACCTCAATCACGGTGGTTGCCACCATGATTTGCGTTTCGCCGGAAACAAATTTCTGCATCTCGGCTTCCTTATCCGCCGATTTCATTTTGCCGTGCACCATGCAAACCTTGTATTCGGGGTATATTTGTCGGATGGTTTCAAAACCTTCGGTCAGGTTTTTCAAGTCTATCTTTTCACTTTCTTCAATCAAAGGATAAACGATATAAACTTGCCTGCCTTCCTGCAACTGTTTGCGTACCGATTCGTAGAGATTTTTTCGTTTCTCACTATACACATGAAAGGTTTTTACCGGTTTCCGTCCGGGCGGCAATTCATCGATAACGGAAATATCAAGATCGCCATACACAGTCATTGCCAATGTGCGGGGAATGGGGGTAGCCGTCATTACCAAAACATGGGGAGGAATAGTATTCTTTTTCCACAACTTTGCCCGTTGCGCCACTCCAAAGCGATGCTGCTCGTCCACAATGATTAATCCCAAATTTTTAAACTCTACCGTATCTTCTATTAACGCATGAGTTCCAATTAGGAGATGTATTTCTCCGTCCTGCACTTTGGGAAGGAGTGCTTCACGCTCTTTTTTGCGAGTAGAGCCGGTCAACAAAGCCACTTCAATACCCAATCCTGCAACCAACCGACTAATTGTTTCATAATGCTGTGTAGCAAGAATTTCCGTAGGCGCCATAATCGCTCCTTGAAAACCGTTGTCTAAAGCGATAAGTAAAGAGAGCAAAGCCACCAGTGTTTTTCCGCTGCCCACATCGCCCTGTAACAAACGATTCATCTGTTTGCCGGTATTTGTATCGTGGCGGATTTCGCGCACCACCCGTTTTTGTGCTTCCGTCAATTCAAAGGGGAGATTGCGGTGATAAAAATTATTGAAATAATCGCCGACTTGCGTAAACAGCCATCCGCCCAAGCGTTTTTCGCGGTATTTGGTAACCTGTAAAATATGAAGCTGCAAGTAAAATAATTCTTCAAACTTCAACCGATACTGCGCTTTTCGCAGCATATCAGCCGATTTCGGAAAATGAATATTCCGGATAGCATCACCCAAAGAAATAACACGAGTAGCATCAATAACTCCCTGACTTAATGTTTCCGGCAAGGGCGATTTGATATTTTCCAATATCCTGACAATGATTTTCTGCAATGCACGAGAATGAAGGAAAGCATTTTTCATTCGCTCGGTTGTGTTGTATTGCCCCTGCACGCCCACTTCTCCTTCGTAAAACTTATTTTCCGTTTCCAACTCCGGATGAACGATATTGATGCGATGCCCAAACAAGGTGGGTTTACCAAACAAGATGTATTCGACACCCGGTTTGTACAGTCCGGGAATTTGTTTCAACATTCGGAACCAGACCAACTCGATGCTGCCCGTATCGTCGTAGAAGGTAGCGGTCAGTCGGCGCCCGCTGCCTTCGCCCACCATTTCATATTCTCTGATTTTTCCTTTCAGTTGAATGAAAGGCATATTCCCGTTGACTTCCCGTATTTTGAAAATCCTGCTGCGGTCGATGTGTTTGTAAGGGAAATAATACAACATATCTTCCCACGAAACAACATTGATTTCTTTCCTGAGTACCTCCGCCTTTTTGGGACCTACGCCCGGCAGATACATGATATTTTGACTGTCTGCATCCAACGAATACAAGTTCACTTCTGTTGATTGAGGATTGCTTCTGCTGTGATTAAATCAATTGGAGTGGTAATCTTTATATTTTCGCGCCTGCCGGCTATCATTACCGGCCTACACATTCGTCGCGACTCCACGACCGAAACATCATCGGTATATTGCTCTGAATACGCCAATCGGTAAGCATGAGTTAATACTCGCGAAGAAAAAACTTGAGGTGTTTGAACCAATATAAATTGGGCTCTGTCCACGATTTTGCTTCTTCCGTTAGCAGTCCATCTTCGCAGGGTATCAACCACGGGAATAGCCGGATAAACGGCTCCGTCCTTTTCCGCCATCAAAAACAAATCTTCAAGTAATTCCTTGTCGATAATCGGACGAACCCCATCGTGAACAGCCACCAAAGCATTGTCTTCCACTTGTTTCAATCCATTTTTTACCGAATGGAAACGGGTAACTCCTCCAATTGCTACTGTGTGTTTAATTCGAAAGTCGTATTTCCGGCACAAGTCGTTCCAATACTCTTTCTGTTCGGAAGCCAAAAGCAGGATTATTTGGATTTCCGGATCGTAATTATAAAAAGCCTCCAATGTGTGCATCAAAATAGGTTTCCCTCTCAAAAGAAGAAACTGTTTGGGAATATCCGTCCCCATACGCGACCCGTTTCCAGCGGCTACAATTATTGCATATTTCTTCATGGAATAGTTTGTAATATTTTTTGAGTTTCTTCGTCGATAACAAACAATTTGTCCCTGCAAATTTTTGACAACCCGACGGCTTCTTTCAGCACAACGCTCAACTCGTCTAAATCCAACCTGCCCGCCTCGATAAGATCTTGTATCTCCTGCAGACGGGTAAAAGCGTCTTTATAGGATAATTCTTTTTTTGCCATAACTACATCTTAAATTTGTACCACAAAAATACTATTTTTTTTCATACCTTTGTCGCTCAAACTCACATTTAAACAAATCATATAAAAATGAAAACACTAAAAAGAGTTGCCGCCATTCACGACATTTCGGGTTTCGGAAAATGTTCGTTAACGGTGGCTTTACCCGTGCTTTCGGCAGCAGGCATCGAAACAACGGTGCTTCCGACAGCGGTATTATCCACTCACACGGGCGGATTTACCAATTTCACTTATCGCGATTTGACGGAAGACATCGCACCCATTACCGCACACTGGAAATCTCTTAATATCCGGTTTGATGCAATTTATACCGGTTTTTTGGGCTCGTTTGAGCAGTTGGATTTGACAATCCGTTTCTTTGAAACCTTCAAAACAAAGGATACAATTATTTTGGTCGATCCGGTTATGGCCGACAACGGCGAATTGTATAAGATCTTTTCTCCGGAATTTGCTTTAGGTATGCGCAAAGTATGTGAAAAAGCCGACATCATTGTTCCCAACATTACGGAAGCCACTCTGTTGATTGGGGAGCCGTACAATTCAGGGCCGTACAGCGAGGCTTATATCGAAGATCTGCTAAAAAAGTTGAGCACCATTGGTCCGAAAAAAATAGTCCTGACGGGTGTTGCTTTCAACGAAGAAGAGTTGGGAGTCGCTACTTACGATGCCACGACCGGTGAAGTAACTTATTCTTTCGAGAAACGCATTCCGGGTTATTACCACGGCACCGGCGATGTGTTCGGATCTGCTTTGTTATCGGCGTTGATGAACGATTTTAACTTGAACGAATCGGCAGCCATCGCAGTTCGCTTCACTACATCTGCCATTCGAAAAACAGTTGCTGCAGGAACGGACATTCGTTTTGGAGTGAATTTTGAACAGACTATTCCGGAGTTTTTAAAGGATTTGAAATTGATTTGACGATTGCAAATCCGTTTCATCTCAAAAATTGAAAATAACCCGGATGGAGTACCGCCTACCCACTGCAGCGCGGTTAACGGCAAGCACTTGCACTTTCGAGCGAAAAACGGGGCTCGAACCCGCGATCCCGACCTTGGGAAGGTCGTGCTCTACCAACTGAGCTACTTTCGCATTCATTGTTAAGAAACAATTGCAAAGTTAGTATAAAATTCCCAATTGCACACAAACGGATAAAAATACTTGGAAAAATTTTTAGGGAAACCGCTCATTGTAGGCAGTGCATTTTTTAATACGCATAAAGAATATGTTTCCCATTGTCTTTCTCTTTTATGGAACATATCTTTGCTTTCAATGGATTGGTCATTATAATATCAAGAATTATTTCTTTTGTTACCGCTCCCTCTTTAAATGAAAAACTAATTTCGCTTTGTGCAGGGTATGTATAAATACACGATACACACAAAATTGTCGCATCAATAACACAAGAGTTTGATTTTAACCATTCTGTCAAAGCCTGTAAATTTTGTTCATCTTCCGAAAAACTATTACTACTTGGTAAACCTTCCAAAAATTCGTTAATAATAGGTATCGTTTTATCAATATTCTCCGAATTGAGGTACAAACAAATATTTTCACTGTCTGATACATTATGACAGTAAACTTGTACTCCATTGATAAAAATTACATTTACTTCACTCTGTGCAATTCCGCTTATTGTATATGACACATCCGTATGACATACACAATTCGCCTGATTTGGGTAACCCTGCTGTGTAATGTTCAAAACTCCGTTTACGAAAGTATGAGTTACATTCACGTTGGTAAAATCGCATGTAACCGCAAAATTATAATGCGTAATTTGTACGCCTTTGTTGGTAAATTCTATCTCTACATTGCCCGAAAATTTACTACTTTTCAATACTTCTTGCTTACAAGGAGTAAAATCTACATTTGAAACTTGAGGTTCTTGCTCTTTCTTTTCGCACGAAACAGTCAAAAACACTCCTAAAACTAATAAAATTGCTACTTTTTTCATGTTTTCTAAATTTTTATGTCTTTTATTCCAAAGAAAATTGCCACTAAATATCAATAAAGAGTTGATAATCAGTAAATAAAACCCGAATTTTATTTGATAAAAATTACTTGCAAAATAAAAATATGAGATGTACGACCAAATAATTATAAAAAGATTTATTCCATTGTCCATTTTTTAATTATATTTTCAATTTGCAAAGTTAGCATAAAACCCTCAACCAAGCAACGCCGTTTTCAACTGTTTTACCGCCTCGGCAATATTCGGCGAAGTTTTTAATAAAGTAATGAACTTACTACCGATAATCGCTCCATTGGCATTCGCCTGTGCCGCCTCCAACGTTTCCCGATTAGAGATACCGAATCCGATTAAGCGGGGATTTTTCAGTTTCATTGAATCAATTCTGCGAAAATAAGACAGTTTTTGTTCGTCAAAACTTTTCTGTGCACCGGTAGTTGCTGCGGAAGATACCATATAGATAAAGCTATCGGTATGTTCGTCAATCAGTCGGATGCGTTCGTCGGAAGTTTCTGGAGTGATTAATAAAACGATTTTTATATCATACTGGTCGGCAATCGGTTTGTATTCACGCAAATAATCGTCGAAAGGCAAATCGGGAATAATGGCGCCGTCAATTCCGATTTCCCTACAGCGGAGACAAAAATTCTCAAATCCAAATTGCATAATGGGATTCAAATAACCCGTTAGAATTAAAGGTATGGAAACTTCCCAACGGATATCTTTCAGTTGCTCAAACAGAAGTTTCAGACTCATCCCGTTTCGTAAGGCTACAGTTCCGCTATCCTGAATAACGGGACCGTCAGCCAGCGGATCGGAAAAAGGAATGCCGATTTCGATCAAATCAATTCCATTCTTTTCCAATTCTTTAATAATTGTTACCGTATCATTCAAATGCGGATAACCGGCTGTAAAATAAATAGAAAGTATGTTTTTCTGTTTTTCCGCAAAAAGTTGTTTTATTCGGTTCATATTTTTATTGCTTTTATAAAAGTTTGTAATAAATCAATGTCTTTTATCCCCGCTGCTATCTCAAATCGGCTATTTAGGTCTATGCCGAAAAAAGTAGGATGTTTCAAATCTTTAATTTTTTCAACATCATCAGCCGATATACCACCGCTTAAAAAAAAGGGTGTTTTTCCTTTGTAATCTTCTACAATTTTCCAATCAAACTGCTTTCCGGAACCACCGCGAAGAGCGGTTTTTGTATCGAAAAGAAAATAATCGCAAACCGTTACATATTCTTTCGTACGATCGAAATCAGTCGGCTCCGAAATCGAAAATGCTTTAATGATACCAACCGCAGGGTATTTTTCTTTTAACGCACAACAATACTCCGGCGTTTCTTCTCCGTGAAGTTGAACAATATCCAATCCGTATTTTTCTACATAATGAAATAATGTATCCAAACTTTCGGAAACAAAAACACCGGTTTTGCGAACGGTAGCCGGCAAATTTCCTAACGCTTCTGGTAGCAATAATCCATTTCCGGCAAATCGCGACGAAGGAGGATAAAAGATAAAGCCCATAAAATCAACGGCTAACTCCCCTACTCTTCGGATATTACCCGCATCGCGCATTCCGCAGACTTTGATTTTCATAATTTTTCCAATGATTGTATAAATTCTTTCAAAGCCTTACCCGACTCCGACATTTTCATAAAATTCTCGCCCATTAAAAAGCCCTGATAACCTGCCCGCCGTAATTTTTTTACGGTTTCGATGTCCGACAAACCGCTTTCCGAAATCTTTACAAAGTGCGCCGGAATTTTATCCGATAACTTCAATGAAACTTCAATATCCGTTACGAAACTTGTTAAATCACGATTATTGACCCCAACTACATCTATGACATCGGTTATATACTCTAATTCGTTTTCGTTATGAATTTCCAACAACACTTCCAATCCCAATTCGTGAGCAATACCGGCAAAGCGGGATACTTCGTCTTTCGTCAGGCAAGCGGCAATCAACAAAATCACATCAGCACCCAACACTTTTGATTGGTGCACCTGGTATTCGTCCACAATAAAATCCTTGCGTAAAATAGGAATCCCACGAACAACTTTTCGTGCACGCTTGAAATCGTGGAAAGTACCGCCAAAATACGATTCATCGGTAAGGATGGAAAGAGCAGCGGCACCGGCTTGTTCGTAAGCACTTGTTACCGCTTTCACATTTGCATCAGGATGTATCCAGCCTTTCGACGGCGAACGGCGTTTAAATTCAGCGATAATTCCCGACGGCGATCGAAGTAAAGCACGCTTGAAAGAGATTGTCTGATGACCTGTCAAATCATAAAAATTCTGTAAATAGTCGAGCGGCATATCTTTCTTTTGTTGCGCGACTTCGCTACGTTTCTTTTCGCAGATTTGTTGTAAGATACCCCGAGCTACGCCTGCGGCTTGCACGGGGTTATTCACAAGTATCCCCTGCGGGGATGAAAGCACCAAAGATTCAATAGTTGACATAAATTTTTCTTTATTATGTATTAAGTTCTAAAAATCTCTTCAATGTTGCGTTTGCTTTTCCCGACTCCAACGATTCTCGGGCTATTCCCAAGCAATCGAAAATACTTAACTGTGGCTCAATCGTTTGTATGGCAACTGCTGCATTGACAACTACTACATCTCTTTGCGATTCGGTACCGGTATTGCTCAGCACATTGTCGAAAATCTGCGCAGCCTCTTTAATGGTGTTTCCACCAAACAACTCCTGCGGATCGGCTCGCTTGAACCCCAATTCTTCCGGTTGACGAATATTTTCTCCATACCGATTGATGATTTTAAACGTATCGGTAAGCGAAATTTCGTCGTAACCGTCCAAACTGTGAACAATAGAAAAGTCGCTACCACTTTCCTGATAAATATAATTATACAATCGCGCCATCTTCAAATCGTAAACACCCAACACCTGACGTTTGGGTATTAACGGATTAACAATCGGTCCCAAAATATTGAAAAAAGTTCTTACTGCTAATGCTTTGCGAATCGGAGCCACAACTTTCATCGCCGGACTGAAAAACGGTGCGTGAAGATAAGCAAAATTACTTTCTTCCAGCGATTTTTTGAGAATAGCAATGTCGGTCGTAAACTTTACGCCGTGTTCTTCCATTACATTGGACGCGCCGCTGATGGACGTTGCCCCAACATTCCCGTGTTTTACCACTTTATAACCGGCACCGGCTACGACAAAACCGGCAGCAGTCGAAATATTGAACGTGTTTTTACCATCACCACCTGTACCCACAATGTCGATGGGATTATAATCGTTCAACTCATCCACATTCATGCGCATATCTAACAAAGCCTCACGGAAGCCCAGAACCTCATCCACACTGACACTTCGCATAAAATAGACCGTTATGAATGCCGCCATTTGGCTCTCGTTGTATTTCCCTTCCGCCAGATTGGTTAACACCTGTTTCGCTTCTCCGCGAGAAAGGTATTGATGTTCGAATAATTTATTTAATATTTGTTTCATTTTATTTAATTTTAATTTTCCGTCATTGCGAACTCGTCAGAGTGAAGCAATCCATCTGCTTTTCTGGTTTGCTTCGGGCTATCACCCTCGCAATGACGATATGTTAATTGATTATCTTTTCGGCGGTATCAATCGCCGTTTTCAACGCACGGAGTTTGTTATTTACTTCCTGCAATTCGGATTCTTCGTTCGATTGTGAAATAATCCCCGCCCCCGCCTGATAATACAACACATTGTCTTTACTGATGAATGAACGAATGGTAATCGCCTGATTCAAATCGCCATTCAACCCTATATAACCAATACAACCACCATAAGCGCCACGATTGTGCGGTTCAAGATCCCGAATCAACTCCATAGCACGAACTTTCGGCGCACCGGAAATCGTCCCTGCAGGAAACGTATCGGCATAAATCCGAATGGTATTTTTCCCTTCTTCCACTTCGCCCGCCACGCGCGAAACCAAGTGAATGACGTGCGAATAATACTGCGCCTTTTTGGAAAAATCTATGCGTACATTCCTTGTATTCCGACTCAAATCGTTACGCGCCAAATCGACCAACATTTCGTGTTCAGCGTTTTCTTTGGGGTCGTCCAGCAATTTTTGCACTAATTTTTTATCTTCTTCGTCATCCCCCGTACGACGGAAAGTTCCGGCAATCGGGTCGATATAGGCAATCCCTTTCGCAATATGACAATGCGTTTCGGGACTCGAACCGAAAATACGGAACGAACCAAAATCGAAATAAAACAAATAAGGTGAAGGATTTATCGAACGTAACGCCCGATACACTTTAAAATCGTCGCCGGAAAAGGCTTGTGAGAAACAGCGTGACAAAACAATTTGCGACACATCGCCCCGTTTGCAATAAGCAATCCCTTGGCGTACCATCTCTTTGTATTCTTCGTCGGTAACGGTAGAATGTTCCTCTCCTTTCGCACTAAAATTGTATGACGCATAATTCCGATTATTCAGAATAGCCAATACTTCCTCCATTCGACTTTCTTCGCCTTCAAGCAGGTTTTCTACCAATGTCAATTCATTCTTAAAATGATTGATAACGATGATGTATTTATAAAATAGATACAGCATACTTGGGATTTCACTTGTGGCAAAGCCTCTCTTTTCAGGATCTATTTCGTCAAAATACTTAACAGCATCATAAGCAGTATATCCGAAAAAACCGTTAAAACCTGTTGGGTTCTGATTGGAAACAATCTCAAAAGAATGAATAAATTTATCCAATTGTTCTACCACAGAGGGTTGAATCGAACGCGATTCCGTTGTTCCGTCGGGATACGCCAGGCGAATCGTTCCATCTTTTGCCTCAAATCTGGCAATGGGATTTAGTCCGATAAACGATACCGAATTTTCGTTTCCGTGAAAGTCCGAACTTTCGAGCAAAACCGATTCAGGATAAATATCCCTGATTTTTAAATAAATACTCACCGGCGATTGCAAGTCGGCAAGGATTGTCTGACTGTTTGTGTTGATAGTTGTTTTCTTCATATTATTGTTTATTTATAATTGATATACGTTTCCATATCCTTATCTCCCCGTCCGGAAAGACAAAGTACAATCACATCCTCCGGTCGGAACGTTTTCTTTTTTAGTACACCCAAGGCGTGTGCCGATTCAATAGCAGGAATAATTCCTTCCATCTGCGTCAATTCAAAAGCGGCATCCATTGCTTCATCGTCGGTAATTGCCAACACTTCCGAGCGTCCGCTTTTTGCCAAATGGGCGTGCATAGGACCTATACCCGGATAATCCAAACCGGCAGAAATGGAATAGGGTTCTTCGATTTGTCCGTCTTCCGTTTGCATCAATAAAGTTTTACTGCCGTGAATAATCCCCAATTTACCCAATTGAATCGTTGCTGCCGACTGTCCGGAATGAACTCCTTTACCTGCAGCTTCGGCTAATACGATGCGAACAGAGGGTTCATCCAAAAAATGATAGAGTGTTCCGGCAGCATTGCTACCTCCACCTACACAGGCAATCAGGTAATCCGGCGTTTCCCGTCCTTCTTTTTCCTGTAATTGCAAGCGTATCTCTTCGCTGATAACCGATTGCAAGCGAGCCACCATATCGGGATAAGGGTGCGGTCCAACGGTTGAGCCGATAATATAATACGTATCCCCCGGATGCGAACACCAATCGCGGATAGCCTCGTTGGTAGCATCTTTTAGCGTTTGATTTCCGCTGGTAACCGGAATCACTTCTGCGCCCAGCATTTTCATTTTTTCCACATTCAAGTGTTGGCGCTTCACATCAGTAGCACCCATATACACCACACACGGAATCCCCATCAGAGCGCAGACGGTAGCAGTCGCCACGCCGTGTTGTCCGGCACCTGTTTCAGCAATAATCCGGGTTTTGCCCATTCGACGAGCCAACAGGATTTGCCCAATCGTGTTATTGATTTTGTGTGCGCCCGTATGATTCAAATCTTCCCGTTTGAGATAGATTCGGCAACCATAGCGATCGGAGAACCTTTGTGCTAAGTACAAGGGCGACGGGCGTCCCACATAATCCCGCAACAGAGCGTGATATTCCTGCCCAAACTGCGGGTCGCCCAATACTTTCCGGTAATTGTTTTTCAAGTTTTCTACATTTTCGTACAAAATTTCCGGAACATAAGCCCCGCCAAATTCCCCGTAAAAACCATTTTCATCTACATTGTATTGCATATTCATGACATATTAAAAAAGCCTGTCGTGAGTACGACAGGCTTCTATGTATTTTAATTTAAACCAATATATCCCCTAACTCACGACTTTTGAAGTTGAGAGTGCCACCACCAAGATATATTAATTATTGCTTTCATTTTTACTTATTGACGGGGCAAAGGTAGTAACAAATTTTAAATAAACAAGAGGATTGATAAAATATTCCTTTTCCAAACAAACGGCGGAGGTGTCCTACCCTACCAACCCCTCCAAACTGATCTGCAACAACTTCTGCGCTTCCACCGCAAATTCCATAGGTAGTTTGTTCAACACTTCTTTGGCGTAACCGTTCACAATCAGACTAACTGCTGCTTCGGTAGGAATGCCTCGCTGATTACAATAAAACAATTGGTCTTCGCTGATTTTAGAAGTGGTAGCCTCGTGTTCCACAATCGCCGATTCGTTCCGGATATCCATATAGGGAAAAGTGTGGGCGCCGGATGTATCACTTAACAGCAAACTGTCGCATTGCGAATGATTGCGGGCGTTTTGCGCGTTTTCATTTACCCGCACCAAACCTCGGTAACTGTTCTGACTTTTTCCGGCGGAAATGCCTTTTGAGATAATCCGGCTGCGTGTATTTTGTCCGATATGAATCATTTTAGTGCCCGTGTCGGCTTGCTGGTAATTATTGGTTACGGCTACCGAATAAAATTCACCCATCGAATAATCGCCGGCAAGAATGCAACTCGGATACTTCCAGGTAATGGCAGAGCCGGTTTCAACCTGTGTCCAAAACAGTTTGGCGTGTTCGCCTTTGCAAAGTCCGCGTTTGGTTACAAAATTATAAATACCGCCTTTCCCCTCTTTATCGCCCGGATACCAATTCTGTACAGTTGAATACTTGACTTCTGCACGGTCTAAAACGATGATTTCCACAATGGCGGCGTGCAACTGATTTTCGTCGCGCATCGGGGCAGTACAGCCCTCAAGATAGCTTACATAAGAGTCATCTTCCGCTACGATAAGCGTTCGTTCAAACTGTCCGGTATTTTTGGCATTGATGCGGAAATAAGTCGATAACTCGATTGGGCAGCGCACGCCTTTGGGAATAAATACAAACGAACCATCGCTGAAAACGGCAGAGTTCAGAGCAGCAAAAAAGTTATCCCGATACGAAACCACGCTTCCCAGATATTTTTTTATCAAATCGGGATGCGCTTGTACGGCTTCGCTGAAAGAGCAAAAAATAATCCCTTTTTCAGCCAATGTGTTCTGATAAGTGGTTTTGACGGAAACGCTGTCCATTACCGCATCGACCGCTATACCGGAAAGCGCTTTTTGTTCGTGTAGTGGAATCCCCAATTTATCGAAAGTCTTTAAAAGCTCCGGATCCACTTCATCCAAACTTTTCGGACCTTCCTTGACTTTCGGAGCGGCATAATAAATAATATCCTGGTAATCGATGGGTGGAATATTGAGATGCGCCCACACGTGCATGTCCATTGTTAACCAATGCCGGTAGGCTTTCAGACGGAATTCGAGCAACCATTCCGGTTCATTCTTTTTGGCAGAAATCGCACGAACAGTATCTTCGTTCAATCCTTTGGGAATAAATTCGGTGTGAATATCGGACGTAAAACCGTATTCGTAATCTTTGTTGGTAAACTCGTCGAATGGATTATTTGTATTCTCTGCCATATTCGTTATTTACTGCAAAGGTAAGGATTTTCTGTTGAAATTTCAGGAATGACTTTTTTTCAACACCATACCCGTCCTCGCCGGTAAATACAGTTTCAACCAAGCCTTGTTTGCCGTTTTATACAAAGGATCGGGAAGAGTAAAATGTTCCACCGAATCGTCGGTCAAGCCAAAACCGCCGAAAGCCGGAGAATCGGTGTTTAAAACTACTTTGTAACTTCCCGGAGGTGTTAAAAAACCGTAGTCGGTAAACGATTTTTCGGGGTTGAAATTAAAAATAAACAGATAATTTCCTCGATGAAATGCTAAAATTTGGTCACCGTCGTTGTCCCAAATTTTTTGAATGGTTGTAGATTGAAAATCCTTGATTTCACCGATAAGATGAATCATTGCTTTATCGAAATTTCCCAAATATTTGTATTTCAACTCCGGATGGTCAACTAAATTCCATTGCCGACGAGCATATTTATACGACCAGCCATTGCCTTCGCGAGGAAAATCAATCCATTCGGGATGACCGAATTCGTTTCCCATAAAATTCAAATAACCGCCGTTGATTGTAGTGGCGGTAATCAAACGAATCATTTTATGAAGCGCTATTCCTCTATCCACCGTCAAATTAGAATCATCGACCATCATGTGCCAATACATTTCGGAGTCGATGAGGCGGAAAATGATTGTTTTATCGCCTACCAAAGCCTGGTCGTGGCTTTCGGCGTAACTGATGGTTTTCTCGTCCGGTCGCCGGTTAGTCGTTTCCCACCAAATACCGGAAGGATGCCAATCCTGGTCTTTCTTTTCCTTGATAATTTTTATCCAGTAATCGGGGATGTTCATTGCCATCCGGTAATCGAAACCGTAACCTCCTCGATCGACCGGAACGGCTAAACCCGGCATCCCGCTTACTTCTTCCGCAATCGTAATTGCATTTTTATTTACTTCGTGGATTAATTTATTGGCTAAAGTCAGATAACAAATCGCATCGCCGTCCTGATTGAGATTGTAATAATCGCCATAATTGCCGAAGGCTTCACCCAGTCCATGACTTCGATAAAGTATCGACGTAACGCCATCGAAACGAAAACCATCGAATTTATATTCTTCCAACCAAAACCGGCAATTCGACAACAGAAAATGCAGTACCTCGTTTCGACCGTAGTTGAAACAAAGCGAATCCCAAGCCGGATGCTCTCGCCGAGTGCCTTCGTGGAAATATTGATTGTAAGAACCATCGAAACATCCCAAACCTTCGATTTCGTTTTTTACGGCATGAGAATGAACGATGTCCATAATGACCGCCAACCCTAAATTGTGTGCCGTATCGATCAATTCTTTTAAATCGTCGGGAGTGCCGAAACGTGAAGAAGCGGCGAAAAAATTAGACACGTGGTAACCGAACGACCCATAGTAAGGATGTTCCTGAATCGCCATAATCTGGATGGCATTGTATCCACTGGCCCCGATGCGAGGCAAAATGTTTTGAGTAAATTCTCGGTAAGAACCTACTTTTTCCTCGCTGGTTGCCATGCCGATGTGACATTCGTAAATCAACAACGGGTCGGTATTGGGTTTGAAATGATGAATATTAAACTGATAGGGTTGGGGAGGATCCCATACCTGCGCACTGAAAATATAAGAAGTTTCGTCCTGTACCACTCGCCCAGCCCAAGCCGGAATTCGTTCGCCGCTGCCGCCATCCCAATAAATTTTCAGTTTATATAAATCTTTGTGATGGAGCGAGTCCGCCGGAAGCTTGATTTCCCAAACGCCATTCTCTAATCTTTGCAACAGATATTCCGGTTTTTCCTGCCATCCGTTAAAATCGCCAATCAGATAAATTGCCGTAGCGTTGGGCGCCCATTCTCGAAATATCCATCCTGGGGAAGTACGATGCAAACCGAAATAAAGATGCCCCGAAGCAAAATCGCTCAACGAAATTTTTCCGTTCTGCGTCAATTCTTTTTCCTTTTGAAAGAAGTAGATATAACGCCCCTCAATGGCTGAGCGATGCGGTTCAAGCCAAGGGTCGTTTTTAATTAATCCGAGTGGTTTCATATACGAGACATTATTAGAAGGGGTAAAAGTAGTATTATTTTTTGAGAGACGAAACAGTTTTGTCAATAAATAATGATAACCTTTGCGTTCCCAAATTAAATAATGATTGAATGATCGTTCCATCAACCATAAGTCCCTATCCGTTTCTGTTCGCTGTAACAGTAGCGGCAAATATGTGTTTTGCCAGTCCGTTTTCGACTCCACTCAATGCGCTGGTAATGTCGGCAGGACAATATACGTTTAAGGATTATATAAAAGTAGGATTGCCTTTGCAGATTCTTTTCGGTATTGTGATGATATTCGTGCTTCCTTTGTTATGGGGGTTTTAACGTGGAGGGAAACTGCGTGTTAGGCGCCGACATTCAACTTCCTGCAACACACTCATTTGTTGAATAGCAATTTGATTTAATTTTATCAGGCGCTCTTGTTGAGAAACATTGTCGTTTATTAATACGGCATTGATATTTTCCATATTTGAAAGGCAAATCAATTCATTAATCGTAGCGTAATCACGTATATTTCCTTTGAGGTCGGTGTTGGCATCACGCCATTCTTTGGCGGTCATTCCAAATAGTGCTACATTTAACACGTCGGCTTCGCTGGCATAAATGAAATTTATCTGCTCTTTCGACAGTTCTTTGGGTACAAGGTTTTGACTAATTGCCGAAGTATGAATATGGTAATTGATTTTTGCCAATTCGCGTTTGGCACTCCAACCAATGGCTTTTTGCTCTTCTTCTTTTAGGCGTTGAAATTCTTTGAGCAAAAATAATTTGAATTGTGGTGATACCCACGAAGCAAATTCAAAAGCAATGTCTTTATGAGCGTAAGTTCCACCATAACGACCTGCTTTTGCTATAATTCCAATAGCATTGGTTTTCTCAATCCATTGTTTTACACTGAGAATAAAACGGTTAAGTCCTGCAGAATTTTTAATTCCCTCGAATTCGGGGGAATTAAAAATAGGATTGTAGATTTCTTCCCACATACCAATAAATTCAATGGTGTTTTTGTTGCGTAACCATTTTTCAATAAGAGCCAATCCATTTTCGATATTCTTGACCATATCGGTTAGCGAAATGTAATCTCTTTCGTCTATTGAAATGACGGTGATTTCGGTGTCTTTTACTGTAATTTTTGCCATAGTTATTTATGTTTTTTATTTAGGTGCAATGTTATTCATTGTTGTTTCATATTTTAAAGTTGCCGATAATGACTGTATTTATTTGTTTCTCTCCCCAAACAACTTAGCTCCTACACGAATCATCGTGCTGCCTTCTTCGATTGCCAAAGGATAGTCGTCGCTCATTCCCATAGATAATTCGTTGAAATTATCATCATCGGAAAAATAGTATGTTTTTAATTTTGTGAAAAAGGCGGACAAACCGGCAAACTCCCGCCGGATGATTTCCGAATCGTCTGTAAAAGTTGCCATCCCCATTAAACCGGACAGGCAGAGATGGGATAATCGCTCTTGTAAGCCTTTATTTAATAATTCTTCGATTTCATCGAACGAAAAACCAAATTTATGCTCTTCCTGCGCAATGTGAATTTGCAATAATACCCGAATCCATCGCTTGTGCTTTTCGGCTTGACGATTCAATTCTTCCAGCAATTTCAAACTGTCGGCCGATTGAACCATGGCGATAAACGGCGCAATGTATTTCACTTTATTTGCTTGCAAGTGACCGATAAAATGCCATTCGATATCACGTGGCAGACTTTCGCACTTGGGAACTAATTCCTGTACACGACTTTCGCCGAACAGGCGTTGTCCCGCATCGTAAGCCTCACAAATTTCGGAAATGCTGCGAAGTTTAGACACCGCCACCAATCGAACACTCTCAGGAAGTTCGTTTCGTAATTCGTTCAATCGGGACGCAATACTCATTCTTCAATTTTGGAAACAAGTGCTTTGTTATCCGAAGTAAAAGAGAAAATATCCATAATCATTGTCTCGGTAACCGAAGCAATAACATAATCGACCATCGATCCTTTCATCCCTTCGTTCAATACAGTAATGGCTTCCTGAATATCGGATGCTTGCGCTATCATCTGTACTGCTGTTTTTTTCTCGGCACCGCTTTTTTCATCCAATGTAATAAAACAGACTTTTATCCGGTAATAACGGTCGCCATTAGGATTGAGAAACAGTTCGGCAATCCGAGCACGTTTGATATTGGCAACCTGAAAATCGCCACTTACAAAATGTTTTACATTTTCGATGACACGGGCTTCGGCTTCTGTAAACGATAGGGCATCCACCAGATAAGGCTCGGATACTCGTTTCATCATCCCGTTGTCCATCATTTTTTCGTACGATACTTTACATTCAAACCAGTTCATAAAGACTTATTTATGTTTTCGATATAATTCAACAATTCTTCTTTTCCTTTTCGGTGCTCCGATGAGGTATAGAAAATGGGAGGCAATTCTTCCCACGTTTCCAACAGTTTATTTTTATAAAGGCTTACGTTTTCATCTAATTTGGAACGCGACAATTTATCGATTTTTGTAAACACAATCGCAAAAGGGATTCCGTCTTCTCCCAGTCGGGTAATAAATTCCAAATCAATTTTCTGCGGTTCGTGCCGGCAGTCGAGTAACACAAACAGACAGGTCAACGCCTCCCGCTTGTCCAAATAAGCGTTGATAATCTGTCCGATCTGTTCACGTCCTTTTTTGCCACGTTGCGCATAACCGTAACCCGGCAAATCGACCAGATACCATTCATCGTTAATCAAAAAATGGTTGATGAGTTGGGTTTTGCCCGGAGTGGAAGACGTGAGCGCCAAACCCTTTTTGTCGGTCAACAGATTAATCAGCGATGATTTACCTACGTTGGAACGTCCGATAAAGGCATATTCCGGTTTGCCGTCCGACGGACATTTTGTTACATCCGTGTTGCTGATGATAAATTCTGCTTTTTTGATATTCATCCGATATGCATAGAATATATTTGCAAATATAGATGAAATTTTTCACATTCCACGTGGAGGAATAAAAATGTCAGATTAATATTGAAATATTTTGTAAAATATGACAAATATATTCAAATTTTTGTTGTATTTTTGCTTCGAATTGTTAGCTCAGTTGGTTCAGAGCATTACCTTGACAGGGTAGGGGTCGCCGGTTCGAGTCCGGCACAGTTCACATCCGTTTGTTGTCTATTCAAAAATATTTAAGAAACAGGCCTTTTGGCCTATTGTTAAATGATAAAAAGAAAATGAATACGGGAAAATGGTTGAGAATGAATGGATAAAGTTGAAATTGATCGGGATTCGGGCTTTTGCTTTGGAGTTGTAAACGCCATCGGGCAGGCGGAACAGGAATTGGTAGCCGATTCCGAACTCTACTGTTTGGGTGATATTGTCCACAACAGTCGGGAAGTAGCCCGTTTGCAGAAAAAAGGGCTGAAAACCATTACTCATGAAGACCTGCAAGGGATGCGTAACAAAAAAGTCATGTTTCGTGCTCACGGCGAGCCACCCTCTACCTACAGAATTGCTGCTCAAAACCGGATTCAAATGATTGATGCCACTTGTCCGGTGGTGTTGCAGTTGCAAAGGAAAATACGAAAAATTTATCAATCATCCGATCCCAAGAAGTCACAAATAGTAATTTTTGGCAAAATAGGACACGCCGAAGTGAATGGTTTAGTGGGACAAACCGAAGGAACAGCCATTGTTATCGAGACCAAAGATGATGTTCGACAGTTGGATTTCAATAAAGACGTTTATCTTTTTTCCCAAACCACCATGTCGGTACAGAATTTCAAGGAAGTAATACAGGAAATGCAGACGCATATCAATCCTCCGGTTCTCTTTCATTCGTTTGATACGATTTGCCGGCAGGTAGCCAATCGAATGCTCCGCATTCGAAAATTTGCTTCCCAATACGATCTGATTCTGTTTGTGGCAGGCGAAAAAAGTTCCA